>Ga0105238_10001877_pt1 | contig 21080 bp, 23 predicted proteins | sample KBSC34metaG_FD_81526 | JGI IMG/M metagenome (GOLD analysis project Ga0105238, IMG submission 81526) | Corn rhizosphere microbial communities from Kellogg Biological Station, Michigan, USA - KBS C3-4 metaG | ecosystem: Host-associated > Plants > Roots > Rhizosphere > Soil | place: Michigan, USA...
TCGCGTTGAGTAGGGGAAAGTAGCGCCGGCAACTCATGTGAAGGCGTGCGGAAGTCGCGGCCTACGGCAGCTCCGGCGGTTCGCCGCACTGCAGTTTTGAGGCCACTAAAGCTGAAGTTCAGACTGTCATTACCTCATTGTGGCTTGGGAAAGGTAAAAGCTCGATCATTTCCGTGTTTGGCAGCTTCGGCAACTGCCGGGCCGCCTGGATAGGGAAGACCGATAATTTTAGCAACTTTATCGAAGGCTTCACCCGCGGCATCATCGAGTGTGCGGCCCAAAACTTCGTAATCTCCATGTTCGCGCAACAGCACCAGCTGGGTGTGCCCGCCAGAAACAATCAGCGCCAGGATAGGGAAGCGCGGCTGTGGCTGCCCCAGAAAGTTTGCATACATATGAGCTTCCACATGGTCTACCGGGATCAACGGCTTGTGTTTAAGTGTTGCCAGTGTAGATGCGGTAAGCGTTCCGATGAGCAGCGAACCGATGAGGCCGGGTCCTTGGGTAACGGCAATTGCGTCGATGTCATCCCATCCCAGTTTGGCTTCGGACAAAGCCTTTCGGATAACCGGTACCATCACTTCAATGTGTGAGCGGGCCGCTACTTCCGGCACCACGCCACCGAATTCGGCATGGATATCGATTTGCGAGGCCACTACGTTGCTTAGCAAATGAGTGCCGTCTTCCACGACAGCGGCGGCGGTTTCATCGCAACTGGTTTCGATTCCAAGAATCTTCATGCCGCTCAGTATACACCGAACTGCTCCCCGTAAGGTACAATTAGCTACATGAATCAAGGATTACCCCCGGTCGAATATGCGTCGTGGGACAAACCGCTACAGGCATTGGGTGGAAGTTTTTTGCAGAGCCGGGCTTGGGGTAAGTTTCAACAGACGCTGGGCCGCGAGCCGGTCTGGGCCCAAGGAGAGGGTTGGCAATGGCTGGCGGGCGTCCGTGTTAGTCGCGGGTTGCGCTACTTGATGTGCAGTTACGGGCCGGCGGCTAACAGCTCGGCGGCGATGACTACGGCCCTGCGTTCGCTCATGACTGCCGCCAGTGAGCTCAATATCGATTTTGTGCGGGTGGAGCCGCAAGCTCATGCCACAGCCGATCAACTCCTGAAACTCGGTGCCCGGCAGATCAGCGAGGCCGACCCTGAGCATACTCGTATTATCAATTTGAAGCCGGATGAAAAGGAGCTGCGGGCGGGGCTGGCCTCAGGCCACCGCAATCTAATCAACGGGACCGAACGCCGGGGGATAACCATCAAGGTGATGACCAACGCGGCTGGTGTCGACGTGTTGTATCCGATGCTCCAGGATACCGCTAAACATGCTCATGTCACGTTTTATCCCAAAGCTTACTACCAAACCCTGGTTGATGAGTTGGCAGAGACGGCTTGTCTGTATGTGGCCGAAGCCGAGGGCGAGCCAGTGGCGGCAGCTTTGTTTTACGATTGGGGTGGTACGCGTTACTACGCTCATGCCGGTGCCTACCAGGAGGCCAACCGTCGGATCAAGGCATCGGTGTCGCTGGTGTGGCGCGCAATTATTGATGCTAAAGCGGCCAAGATGCAGCGCTTCGATGTGTGGGGCACGGCTCCGGAAGGAGACAGCAAGCATCGGCTGGCCGGGATTACCAAGTTTAAAGCGGCGTTTGGGGGAGAGGCGGTTGACTACCGGGGAACCTGGGATATTCCCCTAAAACGCCATAAATACAATGCCTACGGCGTGTACCGCCGCTTGCGAGGACGGAGCTAGTGCGGCCGGCTACAGCTGCAGAGCTCGCGCGCTGGGATCAGTTAGTCGTCGCCAACCCCGATGGAGGGAATGTGCTTCAGGCCAAAGCTTTCGGGGAAACCAAAAGCCGCCATGGCTGGGAGGCCAAGTACTTTATGATGAGCGATGTCGCCATTTTGGCATTGGCTCGTCGGGTGCCGTTGCTCGGTGAACTGTGGTATGTGACGAAAGGACCGGGAGTAGGGGAGTTGGCCGGACTCAAGCAGTTTGCCGAGGCGTGTCAGCACCAGCCGAACAAGCCGTTTATGGTCAAGATTGATCCGGAGATTCCGGCGGCCAGCATCAAACCGGCACAGCTAGAGAAGCTTGGCTACATACGAGCGCCACGCGACATTCAGTACAACGTTACTACGGCAATTATCGACCTTCAGCCCACCGAAGATGAAATTTTGGCTTCCTTTAAGCAAAAAACCCGTTATAACGTGCGCTTGGCAGCTAAGAAAGGCGTTGTTTGCGCGGCAGTTCCGACTGATCAAGCGGCTATCGACACCATGTATAATCTGACGATCGCCATGACCAAACGCGCCAACGTCTACTTGCGTTCCAAGCAGTACTTTAGTGATTTCTGGCGCTTACATAGCGAGCAGGGGACCGGACAAATGTTCTTTGCGCGTTTCCAGGATAAAGTGCTTGCAGGGGCTTTCGTGACGCAATTGGGCACCAAAGCGCTCTACAAGGATGGCGGCTCGATTCGTGAGCACAGTGATGTCCAGGCCATGGCCGGGTTGCAATGGGAGGTGATGCGCTGGCTGAAAGCCCATGGCGTTACCGAATATGATCTGCATGGGACTCCGCCAGCCGATAAGATCGACGATCCGATCCACCCGCTCGCAGGTCTGGCGCGGTTCAAGACCGGGTTTCAGCAGCATATAACCGAGTATGTTGGCACCTATGATTTACCGCTGGATAAAGACGTCTATGACCGTTGGCTGCGGTTTGGCGAACGTGCCGCGGTGACCTACGAGTTTCGGGTGAAGCGGCAACTGTTTTACTGACCCCGAACAAACACGCTACAATACCATTATCATGCGCAAAATCGTTAAAGCTCTTATCCCCCAAAAACTATTTAAGCAAATTGAGCCCTACGGTCATTTGGTCGAAACGGTATTTGCAAACATTCGTTACAGCTTCCCAGCGCATGGGCTTAAGGTCATTGGCGTGACCGGAACTGATGGCAAAACTACAACAACCATGCTGGTTTGGACGATGCTCAAAGAGGCCGGTTACAACGTTGGCTACATGAGCACGATCGGTTACGGTACGCCAAAGTGGCAGCGTGCCAACCATGTGCACATGACCAGCATGCAGGCATTCCCGTTGATGCGACGGATTCGCGAATTACGCCGAGAGGGGATCGAGTGGTTGGTGCTAGAGACGACCAGCCACGCCCTGGCCCAGAATCGAGTTTGGGGCGTGCCGTTTGGGGTGGCCGTGATGACGAATGTGAACCATGAGCATCTCGATTACCATGGCAGCTTTGAGAATTACCGCGCCGCCAAACAACGCCTTTTCCAGATCGTGGGACGCAATAAGCGGGGCTTGCAGGTGGGCGTAGTTAACGCCGAGGACCCTTCCGGCGCGCTCTATTCCGGCGAAGTGCCGCACCCGTATCGCTACGGCGTCGAACACGGCGATATTCGCGCCACCAAGGTGAAAACCACGCCAAGAGGCAGTATCTACGAGGTGGATTACGACGGCCGCAAGCTGCATATTGCGATAAACATTCCCGGTGGCTTCAACATTTACAATTCGCTCGCAGCCGTCTGTGTCGGGTTGGCCCTGGAGCTTCCCGATGCCCAAATTGAACAAGGAATTGCGTCACTTACGAGCGTGGAAGGGCGGATGAACACAATTGATGAAGGCCAGGACTTCACGGTGATCGTGGACTTTGCCCACACCCCGGATTCATTTGAGTTTTTGCTCAGCGATATGCGCAAGCAGGTGAAGCCGCCGCACCGGCTGATCGTAATGTTTGGCACGCCCGGCCGCCGCGACGCCACCAAGGGGGAATTGCAAGGTGAAAGTGCCGGCAAGTACGGCGACCTGGTAGTCGTGACGGAGGAGGATGATCGTGACGCCGACGGGCAAAAGCTAATGGAACAATGTGCCGCCGGAGCCGAGCGTTCAGGCAAGGTGAAGCAGAAGGATTTGTTTTTGGTGCACAACCGCACCGAGGCCATTCGCTATGCTATCGGCCAGGCCAAAAAGGGCGACACCGTCATGCTGTTAGGCAAAGGGCACGAGAAAACCATTGAGCGGGCTGATGGCGAAGTGCCCTGGGATGAAGCCGGTGAGGCCCGGGCGGTGCTAAAAGCCCTTTAGCTATACAGGCTTAAGCTCATGCAGCGGAATCCGCCGCCGCTTTTGCGCAACTCTCGGTTCGACAGTTTGATCACTTTAAGGTGATGGCCCTCGAGGTGCGCTGCCAACTGCGGGGCCTCATCGCTCATAACCACGGTGTCACCCGTGCTAACTAGATTACAGGCCAACCCGTTTCTGGCTTCGTGTTCGGAAACGGGAATGATCTCAACATCCCGTAAACTCCGGATGGCTTTTTTACCCTCGGAAGTTAAAGCGTCAAAACATACTGCCAGGAGGTCCGGACGAATAACCGCCACCGCCATATCCAGGTCGTAGTAGTAGGAATCCCACAAACCGGTGACCTTGTTGCGTACTGCACGGCCGTACCAGCGTCGTTTTGGCTTGGCTCGGACCACGATGACTTCGAGTCCCAGCCAATCCCGAATGCCGTTAGCGACTGCTGGATCCGTTCGGTAGCCATTACCAATGAGGACGCGCTCGCCGCCGATAATCATGGCATCCCCTTGGCCGCTAAAGAGCACGCCAGCGCGCTGAGTCTGGAATCCCAAGGCCTGCAAGGCAGCTTCGGCAACGGGCTCTTCAGCTTGGCGCAGGTTGGGCAATTTCGAGAGTAGCGCCTTGCCGCCCCAAGTCAGCCCCCAGTTAGCGGTAAAGACGCCATCTTGGCAATCGGCCGGGCTAGCTATTTGTTCAACTGTTATTCCAGCTTCCCCAAAAGCCGCCACAGCGGCGGCATGTTCTGCCTGCGCGGCTTTTGGATCAGGCTGGACGCCAGTGTCTTCGAAAGCATTAATCCCCTTAGGGTGCAGAAACCGGGCGTCGGTAACCAGCATGCGGCGGTTCAAGGGAAACGACTGAATAGACATTAGCATTATTGTACGGCGCCAGTTGTCCGATTACAACGCGTCGCCAACTGCTCTTGACAGCCAAAAAACCGCGTTCTACTATGGATCTAGCAGTCTGGCACCTAGAGTGCTAATTTTATGGATAATGGAGGAGCTAGAATGACACTTCAGCCGTTAGCAGACCGATTGGTCGCTAAGCCGCTCGAGGCTCAGGACAAAACCAGTAGTGGGTTCTATGTACCCGATAGCGCTAAGGAGAAGCCTCAGATGGGGGCCGTAGTGGCGGTGGGCAAGGAAGTTAAAGAAATTAAAGTTGGCGACCATGTGGTCTACAGTCAATATAAGCCCGATCAGGTGAAGATCGACGGCGACGAACTCATGATTATGAAAGAAGAAGACGTGCTGGCAATTGCCAAGCAGTAGTCGTTAACGGAGGTAAGCAAGAATGGCAAAACGAATTATTCCTGATGGTGAAGCCCGTAAAAGAGTACTGGAAGGCGCCGAAGAGCTCTATAATGCCGTGCGCGTAACTATGGGTCCGAAGGGGCGCAATGTGGTTATTGGCAAGAGTTATGGTGGCCCCAGTGTGACTCACGATGGTGTGACGGTGGCCAAAGCTATCGACATCGAACAGAAGAACGACGACGAAAGTCTAGGCCGCGGTGTGGGCGCCGAGCTGGTAAAACAAGCTGCCAGTAAAACCGGCGACGAGGTTGGTGACGGCACGACTACTGCAACCGTGCTGACCTATCACATTTTGAGCGAGGCTAACCGCATGATTGAGGCTGGTCATAATCCTATGGATCTCAAAAAGGGCCTGGATGAGGCCGCCGCCGAGGTGGTAAGCAAGATTTCCGCCGGCGCCGAGAAGATTGCCGGCAATAAGGAAAAAACCGCCCAGGTTGCGACGGTTTCGGCGGGCGATGCCGAGATTGGCCAGCTGATTTCCGATGTCATCGAAGCTGTCGGTGAAGAGGGGAGTGTGACGGTTGAACAAAGCCAGACTCTAGGCCTCGAAAAAGAGGTGGTAGAAGGGTTCAAGATTGACCGCGGCTATGTCAGTGCCTACATGGTTACCGATACTGCTCGGATGGAGGCGGTCTACGACAAGCCGGCCATCTTGATTACCGATAAAAAGATTTCTAGCATCCAGGACATTTTGCCGTTACTGGAAAAGGTGGCCCAGGGTGGCAAGAAAGAGTTAGTGATTATCGCTGAAGATGTCGATGGCGAAGCGCTTGCAACCCTGATCCTCAACCGCCTGAAGGGTGTCTTTAATGCTCTCGCCATCAAGGCGCCCAGCTTCGGCGACCGCCGCAAGGCCATACTTGAAGACATTGCGGTTCTGACTGGCGCTACGGTTATTAGCGACGACCAGGGAACCACGTTTGAAAACGCCTCTCTGGACATGCTGGGCAGCGCCCGTAAAATTATCGCGACCAAGGATGACACTACCATTATCGAGGGCGAAGGCCGGCCGACAGAAATCCAGGAGCGCATGGTTCAAATTAAAGCCCAGGTCGAAAACGCCACTTCCGAATTCGACAAGGAGCAGCTGGAAGATCGCCTGGCAGCCATGGCAGGTAAGGTGGCGGTCATTAAAGTCGGCGGCGCAACTGAGACCGAGATCGAGGAGAAGAAAGACCGCGTCGATGATGCCGTTGCCGCCACCAAGGCAGCCGTTGCCGAAGGTATTGTGGCTGGTGGGGGAGTTACGTTAGTAGACCTCGCCAAAGACATTGATATTGAACCGACACGTGTCGGTAGCTCGGCTGATGCCGGCAAGCTGATTTTGAAAAACGCGTTGACCCAGCCGTTTAAGCAACTCATGAGCAACGCCGGTTTGAATGCCGAAGAGAAACTTGCTAAGGTCCTCGATACTAAGACCAGCGGTCACGGCTTTAACGTGAATCGACCAGAGAAATTGATCGACCTGAAAAGCGAAGGCATTGTGGACCCGGCCAAGGTTACTCGTGAAGCGGTGCAGAGTGCGGCCTCGATTGCCGGTACCGCTATGACGATGGGGGCCTTGATTGTCGATATTCCCGAGGAAAAGCCTGCAGCTGGCGGTGGCATGCCGGGCGGCGACATGGGTGGCATGTACTAGCCTCCGATCAGAAACCACAGACGAAAGAGGCCTCCCGGCCTCTTTTTTGTTACAACATAGAAAACGCTAATGTTCAATAGTAGTTGACATTAATAACAAAGGCTCCTATAATCCAAAACCATAGTAGTTATGAGGTGCGTGCACGTTATGACTATGCCTTGACAAGACAGAACGGTTACTCCGAGAGCCTAGGTTCCTTATCCTTAGATATGGCGCTTGAGCCCTCGGAGTAGCATCTCCGCGGGTACACAACCGCTTCGCATCGGCTCAAACTGAACGAAATCGGCTGTATGCCGTAAGCGGTTAATAGTTCGACGCATGGACAACATCCACAACGCCATAGGAACCAAACAGCGCTTCGGCGCGAAGGCTTTTCAGCCAACCACGGTTCCGTAGCAAGTGCACGAGTCCAGTACGATAAACGTCAGCTACCCGAAGGAGGGGGTTTGACTCTTCACTCGAGTCCACCGTAGGGGAAGTACCCACCACGAGAAGCATCTATAAAGGATGGCGCAGGGAAAGTTGTTGCGGGGTGCGGTTAAGGTCGACAGACTTCGTTAGGCTGAAGAGTCTATGAATGTCGCACGTTGATTGGGGAGCTGCACCCCGCAGCTTCGAAAACTCGTCGATTCGTCGGCGCCTCTGTAGCTCAGCGGATAGAGCAGCTCTGCTTAAAACAGAGATGTCGCAGGTTCGAGTCCTGCCAGGGGCTTTTGCTCTCACTGCTCACGACGGGGCAGGTGGGGTGGTGGCTCCCTAGTCACTCAGTGGCGTCATCACCCCACCATTTTTCCTTACGTTCTGTCTTGTTTCTCTAAAACGGCCTCACGGCCGTTTCTTCATTTCCGGACTTATAATCTGTCAGCTCGACTGACCCCGGCCACCCAGCTACAATGGGGGAAAGGAGTTTTTATGCTAGACGACCCCAAGTACATTGCTCAGTTCGACCGCTCTAATGTTTTGGCAGTGATCGCTGCCCAAGGGGCCCAACTTCGTGAACAGTATGAGTTTGATGTCCCCGAAGTTGCCGATTTGCAAAACATCGTTTTGGCCGGCATGGGTGGATCGGCGCTGGCGGCCGAATTTTTGCGTTCATGGCTAGGCGATCGTTTGCCGGTCCCCTTAGAAATCGTGCGCGACTATGAACTACCTGCCTTTGTAGGGGAACGCAGCTTGGTCATCCTGTCTAGTTTCTCCGGCAACACCGAAGAAACGCTAGCGTGCCTGGAGGAAGCCAAACAGCGGAAATCCGCCATCGTGATTATGACGGCCGGTGGTAAGCTGGCCGAGCATGCCGAGGAATTCACTTTCCTGAAAATTCCTCACGCCGTATCCCAGCCGCGCATGGCCGTGTTTTACGGCGTCAAAGCTCTGGCTACGCTGATTGAGCGACTGGGGTTGGTTGATGGCCTGGTGTCTGAATTAGAAATCGCGGCCGAATGGCTGCTCGAGGAAGCCGACTCGTTTATCCCGACGATGGCCGAGGATGAAAACCCGGCTAAGCAGATTGCCAAGAAGCTGGTTGGTCATCCGGTAGTAATTTACGGCGGCCCTACACTGACAATGGCCGCCTTGAAATGGAAGATTAATATTAACGAGAATGCCAAGAATCAGGCATTTTACTACGTTTTACCGGAGTTTAATCACAATGAATTTATTGGATGGGGGAACCCTAAAGACAGCCTGCTGCGAGTAGTCGAGCTGCAATCCAGCCTCGACAACGACCGTATCCTTGAGCGTTTCGAGATTAGTAATCGGCTCCTGTCGGGTATCATGCCAGCTCCTATTATTATAGAGGCCCAAGGCGAAACTACATTGCAGCAAATGCTTTGGACGATGCTGCTGGGTGACTTCACCAGCGCTTATCTGGCGTTTTTGAACCAAGTCGACCCCGAACCGGTCGTGTTAGTCGAGAAACTCAAGAAAGAACTGAAAAGCTAAGTCTTCTTCCGGCCGATCTGCCCGAGGGTAGTATGACCAAAACCGTCCGGATATTTCAGGCCTAGGCCCAACGCCCGATCGAGGCCGATGTGGGCGATCCAAATCAGTGCCCAAGAGCTAAGGAATTGCGTATCAACCGAGAGTATGCCGATTCCAAGGAGGATTATCGGGGCGGCTAAATTGTGGAATAGGTTGTAAATGATTGCCCCGGCTTTCGGGCCGGCCAGATAGCCTGCGATGGAAATGTCGACTGCTAAGAGAACTAAGATGTAGGTTAGGAGTCCGCCGTGGAGCGCAAAGAAGAGCCCGCTCATGGCCACAAACAGAATGGCTCCTTCGGTCCGTTCAAAAATGAGCGGTAGTTTACTCATAGCGCAGCGCGTCAATTGGCTTCATACGAGCCGCCTTAATGGCCGGAGCGATGCCGAAGATGATGCCGATGCCGACGGAAATGCCAAAGGCGGTAAATATGGTAGTTGTGGCGAATACCGCAGTAATACCAATGGCGTGACCAGCTGCTGTTCCACCCGCTAACGCCAGCCCCACACCCAGCGCACCTCCGAGCAGCGATAACACAACGGCTTCGATCAAGAACTGTAATAATACTAAGCTGGAAGTTGCGCCCACGGCTTTGCGTAATCCGATTTCGCGTGTGCGCTCCGTCACCGAGACTAACATCATGTTCATAATGCCGATGCCCCCGACGAGCAGCGCAATTGAGGCGATGGCGGCGATGGCGCCGGTAAGTGCGTTCAGGATTGTCGATACGGTGGAAAGGAGGTCATCTTGCGTCAAAACGCTGAAGTCACTTTGGCCGCCATGATTCTTCTTGAGGGCGGTTTTGATGCGGTCGACTGTCGGTTTGACGTCGCTTTGCGAGTCGGCCTTCACGGCAATCCGGAAAATTTGCGGCTCCTGTCCGGTCACGGTTTTGACCGTTCCGTTGGGGATAAACACGGCATCGTCGAAGCCGGGCGATTGGCTGAGACCACTGTTGCTGCCGCTCGAAGCATTGATGCCAATAACGGTAAAGGTGTGATCGCGAATCGAGATAGTTAGGCCGAGAGCATCAGCCCCTTTGCCAAAGAGAGTATCGCGCGCATTCGGCCCCAAGACGGCTACAAACTGCTCATTTTCGTTGGGCTTAAAGCCGCGACCCGACTCAATTTTAGGACTGGCTATGACATCATTAATATTAGAAGTGGTTGCGAGCAAGAGGGCGGAGGAGTCGGGCGTGCCATTATGCGTAACAATGCCGGAGATTAACGAGAGGGGCGCGGCCGCTTGCACTCCTTTGGTTTTGCGGATAGTAGTGACGTCGGCTTCGGTAAGGGTAGAAGTGCCGATACTCGCTGTGGGATTAAAGCTCTGTTTACCGTTTTTGTCGCTGCTGATTACTTGGCCTGGGAGCACGAAAATGACGTTAGCACCGAGGTCACTGACTTGCTTGCCAACTTCATCTTTGAGGCCAGCACCGATGCTGCTGATGGTCACCACAGCACCCACGCCAATTATGATACCGAGCATAGTGAGGAAGGTGCGCAGCTTATTGCCGGCAATTGAGCGAAAGGCCATTTTGACGTTTTCCCAAATCATCAGACAATCCTCCGTGAGCCTGATCTTGCCGACTGCAGTGAAGCAGTGTGTCGAGGCCGGGTATCGCGCACAATACTGCCGTCCCGGATTTCGATTATGCGGTTGGTTTGCGCAGCGATTTCCGGGTTGTGAGTGACGATTACAATGGTATTGCCGGCTTGATGAAGCCGCTTCAAGAGGTCGACGATCGCTTGGCTGGATTTGGTGTCGAGATTGCCGGTGGGCTCGTCGGCCAGGATGAGTTTTGGCTCGTTTGCCAACGCCCGGGCAATGGCGACCCGCTGGGTTTGACCACCGGATATCTGGTTGAGACGATGGTTGGCTCGGTCAGCAAGGTCGACTGAGCCAAGCAGTTGCAGCGCCCGTTGCTTGCGTTGGCGGGCGGGAACGCCAGCGTAGGCCATCGGTAGGATGACGTTCTGGATCACATTCAGCCGCGGTAAGAGATTAAAACTTTGAAAAACGAACCCAATCAGATTCCGCCGCAGTTTGGCTAGCTGACGATCGGGCCGGTTATGCATGGCTTCGCCATCAATTAGGTATTCACCAGAGGTAGGGGTGTCGAGTAGGCCTAGAATGTGCATCAACGTTGATTTACCTGAGCCGGATGGCCCAACAATTGCCAAAAATTCACCCGTTTCAACCTGAAGGTCAATGCCGTTCAGAGCTACTGTCTCGGTATCGCCGGTTTGGTATCGCTTGACAATGTCACGCATTTCTATGAGGGCCATAAGCTCAGTGTAGCGAAAGAGAGAGCAATTTAATACTAAGACTCATCATTTACTGATCTGAGCATCTTCTTGTACAATACCCACGTCTGGAGAGGTGGCCGAGTGGCTGAAGGCGCACGCTTGGAAAGCGTGTATGCGGGAAACCGTATCGCGAGTTCGAATCTCGCTCTCTCCGCCAGAGGCTTTTTCTTGACTTTAGGACCCTCTAAACATAAGCTTTTTATCATTAAGGTCTATAAACGGCATGGCCCTTCACCGACTTCGTAAAACCTCCCCCGGAAACAAATCTATAGTGGGCCATAGCTCAATCTGGTCACCTACAAGGTTTAGTGCGCGCCAGTATGGCCTTGTGGTCTTGGGTCTGCTGGTAATTGCTGGCGGGATTTTGCTATTTGCCGCTAGCTCTACTCCTTTTGCCAGTCTCAATGCGGATCAAGGGATATTAGCGAACGGCGTCACTGTCCAATCGAGTTCTGCAGCCAGCGATGGCAAGTATGTGCAATTTGGGAGCACCTCGGGAGGAGGGACGGCAAACTGTACCAAAACGCTATCTCCGGGAGCCGACATCGCTTCCGCTGAAAGCACCGCTAGCGCGGGCGCGGTGATCTGTCTAAACCCCGGTACGTACTCAGGATTCACACTGAGGCAAAGTAACGGTACCGCGGCGGCACCCATTACTATTACCAGCGCCACCACTACGAATCCGGCACTTATTAGTGGTCGCACCGTTACAGAAGGCACTGCGAGCTATCTCACCATTAGCCACCTCAAATTCCAATATACTGCTGGCTCTGATCCCGACACGGTTGTATTAGGAACTCCACATGTGAACTTTGTTCATAATGACGTCAGCGGTGCCGACCAAACCATTTGCATTAACGGCGTCAGTTACAATGGCTCCACCGTATCCTATAACCTCATTGAACATAACACCGTCCACGACTGCAAGCCGACCGCAGGAGGCATTGCCAATCAAATACAGGGGATTTACATGCTCGGCGGCCCCGGGGATGTCATTAGTAACAACTGGTGCTGGGCGGTCAGTGCACGGTGCTATCAGGTACGGGGCGAGCAAGGCGGTTCCTGGCACAACAATGTGGCTGATCAGGCCGGTCAGGGTTGGATTTTTGGCGACGTCGGTGCGGCTCATAACAATGTATATAACAACATTGTTGGCACGATGCTCGGCAATGACGCCAACGGCCCTTATTCAGCTTTCGAGTTCAACAGCAGTGGCACTGGGAACAGCTTTCATGACAATTGCGTTTCGATAGCTCCGGTTCTGTCGTCGGTAGCCCAGAGCAACAATACGATCGTGAAAGTCCAGTTCGTCGATGCAGCCAACCATAACTACAATCTGACAACGGCATCAATCAACGATCCCTGTCGCTCCTACGCTGTGCAAGGTGGCAACCCCGGGCCATAGCCCCGTATAATGGGGTTATGGCTAACGTTACGCCAATACAGCATCGCCAATACGATCTCCTATTAGGGAACAAGAACCCCATGGCTCTGCGGCTGAATGACGCCCAACATCAAAACATTCAGGTGGGCGACTTGGTGGAGTTTAGCGGACACAATACCATCATGGATCGCGAGCGTTTTAAGGTGGTCGGTAAAATGCAGCATCCGTCGATTCATTCCGCTTTGAGTAGCATCGAGCACTCCAATTTGGACGTACGCGATAAAATCAAAATGAGCGATCGGTTTGTAGCTGCGCACGGTCCCGAGGCTAGTAAGCAACCAGTAGTGGCTCTGCATCTGGAGCCGCATCCGGTGCCACCCGGGTTTGGCCCCTCGGCCGTGAATCTGCACTAGGGCACCATGCCGGCAATATCTATCTCGAAGTTTCGACGCACGGTGTGGGATTATTATCGCGACAATCGGCGCCAGATGCCCTGGCGGGAAGACCATAGTCCATACAGTGTCGTTGTTTCAGAGGTTATGCTGCAGCAGACCCAAGTAAGCCGGGTGCGGGAAAAGTACCCGTCATTTATGCGCGCATTTCCGGATTTTCAGGCACTAGCGACAGCCTCGACCGTTGACCTCTTGGCAGTTTGGCAGGGTATGGGTTACAACCGGCGGGCGCTAAACTTACACAAGCTAGCCCGGCAAATCATTAAAGACCATAATGGGCAATTGCCGCAGGATCCGCAACAACTCCTCCAGCTTCCCGGCGTTGGTCCTGGCACGGCTGGCTCCATTGCCGCTTTCGCCTTTAATCAGCCAGTAGTCTTCATCGAAACCAATATCCGCCGCGTCATCATCCATCATTTCTTTCACGATCATACCGATGTTCCCGACGCTGATTTGTTGCCCATCATTGAACGCAGTCTTGACCGCACCAATCCTCGTGAATGGTATTACGCGCTCATGGATTACGGCGCGCACTTAGCCAAAACCGTCCCGAACCCCAACCGCCGGAGCAAGCACTACACCGTGCAATCAAAATTCGAAGGATCCGATCGTCAAATTCGCGGCACCATCGTGCGTCTACTGCTCGAGTTCCCAGTACTCACCGCCCAAGACGTCGTCAATCGCTTCCCTGGTGAGCCCCCGGAGCGAATCACAAGCATCTTGGAGCAACTTACAAAAGAAGGCTTTTTGCAGCAGCGATAATCCGCCTGAGACTGCTTGCCCAAAACCAGGCGTAAACGGTATAAAGGGAGGGTCGCACATTACCGGCAGAGTTTCTGCAATGTGGGACGTACCCGTCTTACGGACTCCCAGGATGCCATTTACGATGGCACTTTGGAAGGCTGTGAGCCAATTTCGAGTGAGGAGAAGTGATGCATCACAATCACGACCAACCCCCTGAAGCTCCAGCGCAATCTGCATCCAAGCGTGGGGACGCACCTCCCAAGACCAAAAGTAGCCGGCTCGGTGCCATAAAGACGCGCTCTCCCCGGATACCCTCAACCTCTCGCCGACACGAGAAGCTGGTGAGTCAATACGCGCACGAGTTGGCTATAGGCGCCAGTCGGGCCGCAAAGGCCTAACGCGCCAGCAGTAGGCCGATTACACTCGCCGCTCACTGCATCTTCGAATCAATACGGGGCTTGGCATTTTCCGGCCAAGCCCCGTCAGCCCAGCAATTATATTGATTATCCCAAGCATATTCGGTATAACCGAAGTGCTGCGCATACATACATGTCTGCGAAGGGTATACGGTGATTAATGTGCTAGGGGTTACCACGCTCAACCTGGGAGGTCCGGTCACTGGCTTTTTGGTGGCAATTGCAATTTGCATAGTTGCTGCCTGCTGCATGGGCGCACCTCTGGGTCTCATGATGATGCTTGACTCTGCGGAGGAGCAAGCCCAAACCGGCAAACACCGCCGCCGGTCGCAGGATCGCAGAAAAAACCGCCGATTCCATTCGCTTCACTTGCAGGAGTGATGGCTTCCAACGAAGCGTTTGCACCGCTCCAGGTCACACCAGCATCTACCATCCACACAAGCAGTACTACATCTATTGTTCACGGACCTGCCTGCCCTTCGGGGTGGGCAGGTACCGTACCCACGCTATAATGACAGCTATGAAATCCCGCATCATCATCGTTCACGGCTGGGCCGACAATCCGCAGCTCGGATGGATGAACTGGCTTGCCCAACAACTTGAGGCCGCGAGTCACGAAGTAATGGCGCCGCAGTTTCCGGAAACGCCGCTACACCAGGTTGACCTGCCCGCCATTCTAACTCAGCTACACGAGACCATAGGGGAGTTGCGTCAGGACGATATCTTCGTTGGCCACTCTATGGGTGTGTCGTTGATTTTGCGGACGTTGCTGGGCTTTCCCGAAGCGGCGCGGGTTCGGGGGCTAGTGCTAGTTGCGGGATTGGCTAGCAGCTCACGCTATCGTCCCAATGTGCTGTTTGACCCACCGCTGGATTTTGCCCGGATTATACGTATGACCGAGCGGCGCATCGTCATACACTCCGATGACGATCCCTTAGTGCCTCCGACCCAGAGTCAAGAGCTAGGCTCCTTACTGCAGGCGGAAGTTCGGATTGATCTCGGAAAGGGGCATTTCGTGGGTCTGCGCGGCCTCAGCGAATTGCCAAGCGTGCTCACGGCGGTACAGGATTGTCTACCGAAGTAATCTGTTCGTTTTTTGTTCGTATAATGGCCTTATATCTGGTACAATAGAGCTATGACCGACGTCGAAGAGGTAAAGGAGCGGCTGGATGTGGCCGAAGTTATTGGCGGATACATCCCGCTGAAACAGGCCGGCCGTAACATGAAGGCTTCTTGCCCGTTCCATAGTGAGAAGACCGCAAGTTTTATGGTCAGCCCCGAAAAAGGGATCTGGCATTGTTTTGGTTGCGGCGAAGGGGGTGACGTGATCAAATTTGTTATGCAATATGAAGGGCTGGAATTCCGCGACGCCCTGGAGCTGTTGGCGCGGAAGGCCGGGGTGGAGTTGCAGGAACGGGGGAGCGGTGACAGTGGCGCCAAGCGTCACCGCGAGCGCTTAGGCGAGGCGCTGCGGTGGGCGGTCAAGTACTACCACGCCTCACTGGTGCAAAATAAGCCGGCCCTCACCTACGCCACTAAAGACCGCCACTTGGGCAAGCAAACCATCAAGGATTTTGAGATTGGCTACGCGCCCGATGACTGGAACGCCCTCAGCCACTTCATGGTTAAAAAGGGCTTTAGCGCCAATGAACTCAAGCAAGCTGGGCTGGTGGGGCAGAAGGCCGGGCGCTCTAGCATTTACGACATGTATCGTGGCCGGCTGATGTTCCCGATTTGCGATGCTGCTGGAAATCCGGTGGGCTTCACCGGCCGGGTACTCTCGGAGGAAGACCAGCCGAAGTACCTGAATACTCCCCAAACCGCCCTCTACGACAAAAGCCGGGTGATCTTTGGCCTGCACCTAGCCAAAGCTGCCATTCGCGAAAGTGGTGAGGTGGTGTTAGTAGAGGGCAATATGGATGTCGTAGCGAGCCATCAGGCAGGAGTGAAGCAGGTTGTGGCGGCAAGCGGCACGGCGTTGACCATTGACCAGCTGCGGACACTTGGGCGCCTTACCAAGAATATTAAGATTTGTTTCGACGCCGATGCCGCCGGCCTGCGCGCTACCGAGCGAGCAATTGAGCTTGGCCAAACCCTGGGCTTGGCCTTAGCGATGGTGCGCTTGCCGGCCGGCAAGGATCCCGATGACCTCATTCAGCAAGATGTGGGCGCCTGGAAAGAGGCCATTGCCGCCGCCGAGTACGTTGTGGATTACTTATTTACTCAGCTGGAGACCGAGTACGACATTACGACGGCAACCGGCAAGCGCCAATACAGCGATCGGGTGATTGCCAGTTTGCGGCGGCTGAGCGACCCGGTGGAGCAGGATCACTATGTGAAGCGCCTGGCGGCCAAGCTGGATATTGGCGAGGACGCCATCCGCCAGAAGCTGGCAAAATCGACCACGAGTAGCGAGACCTCTGCCAAGCCCGCCAAGCCGGCGGCTACCATCACCCAGCCCCAAACCAAACCGGCCAAGCTATTGCTTGAGGCTTCGGTACTGGCGGTGAACCTAGCTTACCCCGAAGTGCGCCTCAGTCTGGAGGACCTGACGCCGGCCCATTTTAGTGAACCGGATCACCAAGAGATTATCGAGACGCTGCAGCGGGCGGGTAATGCCCCCGCCACCGAGGTAGCAGAGGGGTTGCCAAATCTGACAGATTATATTAAAATACTAGCATTGAGGGGTGAAGAGGAATATGACTCATTCGCTCCCGCAGATCGCAGCTTTGAAGCTTTCATGCTGGTTAGACGACTGCAAACCGCCACCAACAAAGATACGAAAACCAAATTAAGCAAAAAATTGCGCGAAGCCGAAGCCAAGGGAGACACCGAGTTGGCTAAGCGGCTACTCGTGCAGTTTCAAACCCTGATTACCGAAGAAGATTAAGCGCTGCTCCCTTGACGGCAGAGGGGTTAATTAACGAAAGGACTGATAATCTTGGCCAAACGTACTCCAAAAGCACCCATTGAAGAAAAAGAATCGCCCTATACCCCCGAGGTAGAGCGGCTGATCCAAAAAGGTAAAGAGCAGGGGTTTGTAACCCAACAGGAAGTGGCCCAGGCCATCCCTGATGCCGAAGATAACATCGAGGAGCTCGATGAATTGTATGCCGCCTTGCTCGAAAACGGCGTCGAATTGACCGATAAAAAGGATAGTCTGATCTGGGACGCCGGGGATGATGATGCCGACGACGCCACCGCCAAACCCGCCGAAACCGACGACTACGTCAAGGATATTGCCGACGACTCGGTGCGGCTGTACCTGCGCGAGATCGGCCGCGTACCCTTGCTGACTGCCGACGAAGAGGTTGAATTGGCTAAACGCATCGCCAAGGGCGATAAGGCAGCCAAAGATAAGATGGTGGAGGCTAACCTTCGCTTGGTTGTCTCGATCGCCAAGAAATACATCGGTCGGGGACTCGACCTGCTCGACTTAATTCAAGAAGGTTCCAGCGGCTTGCTCCGCGCCGTCGAAAAGTTCGACTACACTAAGGGCTTTAAATTCAGTACCTATGCCACTTGGTGGATCCGCCAAGCCATCACCCGCGCCATTGCCGACCAGGCGCGCACCATTCGTATTCCCGTCCACATGGTAGAAACCATTAATAAGCTCATTCGCACCCAGCGTCGACTGGTGCAGGAACTGGGCCGGGAGCCGCTCCCCGAAGAGATTGCGGCAGAAATGGAGATCGATGTCGACAAAGTCAACCATATTCTTAAGATTAAGCAAGAGATTGTATCGCTTGAGTCGCCGGTTGGGGATGACAAGGATTCTTCTCTTAGTGAGTTTATTGAGGATGAAGACCGTCCGACGCCTCCTGAAGTGGCTGCTAACCAGCTTCTTAAAGAGCAAGTGGCGTCGGTTCTCTCGCTCCTAACGCCGCGTGAGCAAAAGATTCTACGCATGCGCTTTGGGTTAGAAGACGGCAAAAGCCACACCTTGGAAGAGGTCGGCCTGGAATTTGGTGTTACCCGTGAACGGATTCGCCAGATTGAAGCCAAGGCCCTGACCAAGCTGCGCAAGCACCGTGAGAGCAAGAAACTCCGCGATTACCTGGCGTAACCAAATCACCCCAGCCTACCATCCGATTTTCCTTGGCTGCGGAACTCGCCGCTGGGCGGCTCAAACAGTCTTCGCTGACAGGAAGACGCAGAAGGCGCGCTGGTAATTTTGGTATGATGAGGAGAATGACTCACCCAATTGTCATCGGCATTACCGGGAATCCCGGCTCGGGCAAAGATACGCTGGCGGATATCCTCCAGCGCCATTTTTCTGAGCGGGGATTGAGTGCTGAGTCGATTGCGCCAGGAGATCTAGTGCGCGAATACGTGCGTGAACATCACCTCGGCGACCCCAGCGATCGAGAGACTTTACGCCGTGCCGCCCAACAAGTGCGCGAAGCTCACGGTGCCAACTTTTGGTTACAGCACGCTATCGATAAAGCTGCCCACGCTGACATTTTGCTATATCCTGGGATGCGACATGGCACCGAGTTGGAGCTGGCCAGGAAGTACCATGGCATCATCGTGGCAATTGACGCACCGCAGAAGCTGCGTTACGAGTGGGTACGTAAACGCAATCGACCAGGTGATGATATTAGTTTCGAGCAATTTACAGCCCAGGAGGAGGCCGAGCGCCATAGCGCCACCCATCAAGTCGACTTGCTCATGAGGGCCGCCCATGTGCGCGTCGAAAACATCGGCACGCTTGAGCAACTTAATACCATCGGCGATGAAATTGCCTCCCACTTTCCTGATCACCTTGCAACTCGCTATAATGCCGAAAAGAGGTAACAACTGCCATGTCGGAGCAAGAAACACCCTATGTACCCGGGTCCTATGAAAAAGATCCGCGTCCACGTGATTATTATGTCGAAACCGGCGAGGGTATAAAGCACTACGACGACCTGACTCCGGTCCAACGACAGAAAGAGATTAAGAAGCAGAGAGATAATGCGAAAGAGGCTCGGGGCAAGCTAGATGAAATTTACGACTCAACCAACAGCACTGCTCCGGTAGCTGGCCTTCGTGAAACTGTCGACCAATCGGAGGATCGCTTACGAGTACTTGAAGCCGATGTTCCTTCATCTGAGGATATAGCGAGTGCTCGTCACGCACTAGGTCTTGATCGGCTTTCCGATCCTCGCAATGCGGCTGATGGGATCGACCCAGAAACCGTCGATCCCGAGGAGGACCCTGAGAATTACGATCCTAGCACGTAGCCCTTACGCTTGTAACAATTGACTCAAACCTATAAGATAAGAAGGTCTCATCCCCTAGGTTTCGTGTCATGACGATGCAAACCCAAGGGTAAATATCGTACCGTATGGTTGACCTTGCATGATGCGAGGAATCAACCCGAACGTACCGCGTTCGCGAGACGATTGCTTCACCCCGAAATCCAACCATAGGCTTGCTGCAGACTATTCTGCAACGGCCGAAAGGATGTGAATTAAGAGTGAGACAATCTAAGATAATGCGCACCCCCATAGCGGTTATCGTCTCGCTGTTGCTTCTTTCCACCACTTCGGTGGCGGCAGGAAGCAGCAGTATCACGAAGATCAGAGGAACCTACGCACCCAAAGTGGTTTCGCTGACTTCACTCAAGGTGAGTACCACGGCATTCCTATCCCGGCACAAACGCAGCGGTAAGGAGCTGTGCAAATCCCGTCGCTGCAAGCGGCGGGAATGGCTCAAGCACCATCCGCGGCCCCGATATATACCGGCGACCCGCCTGTACCAGCTCGAAAGCACTGCGTACTGCCTTTCCGGCTCCACCTCAACAGCAGGTGTGAGCGCAGGAGAGGGCGTTGTGGCTGTGCCTCAAAGTTGGCCTCTGGGGAAATATTTCCAGATTCGCTCTGGAGTTCTCAAGGGCAAGGTCCTATATGGCGCTGACCACATCGGCTCGGGCAGTGAATTTGACATCTGGATGCCGACTTGCGACCAAGCCAATGTGTACGGCCGCAGAGGTATCCAGGTAGCCGAAATATCTCCGAACAAGGCCAAGGCGGCCCTCGCTCACCACACATAGTCACGGAAGACAGAAGTTTTCTGCGACCGCCCCCGGACATTCGTGTCCGGGGGCTTCGCGCACTCATTAAGCTATAATGTCTCCATGGCTAAAAAAGACCGATTAGTTCTGGTGGATGGCAGTGCGGTATTCCACCGCGGGTATCACGCGATTCCGCATTTATCCAACGCTGAGGGCATTCCAACGAACGCCACATACGGATTTACTACGATCTTATTGAAAGTCCTGGCTGACCTTAAGCCAAAGTACGCCATCGTGACCTGGGATAAGTCCGGCGACACCTTTCGCAAAGAGCTCTACCCGCTTTACAAAGCTCACCGCAAAAAGCAGCCGGATGATCTCTATGCTCAGATTCCTTACACCAAAGAGGTTACCGAAGCGCTGGGGCTGCCGTGGATTGAGCTGGAGAACTACGAGGCTGATGATATCATCGGTACGCTGGGCCGTCAGGCGGAGAAGCAAGGGCTGGAAACTATCATTGTTACCGGCGATCTCGACGAGTTGCAGCTGATTGACGACAATACCAAAGTCTATACGATGCGCCGTGGCTTTACCGACACCGTCATTTACGATCTCGACGCGCTCGAGGAGCGCTATGGTGTGAACCCAAAGCAGTTCATCGACCTCAAGGCACTCAAAGGCGATGCCAGTGACAATATCCCCGGCGTTGAAGGGGTGGGGGAGA
>Ga0105238_10001886_pt1 | contig 21049 bp, 17 predicted proteins | sample KBSC34metaG_FD_81526 | JGI IMG/M metagenome (GOLD analysis project Ga0105238, IMG submission 81526) | Corn rhizosphere microbial communities from Kellogg Biological Station, Michigan, USA - KBS C3-4 metaG | ecosystem: Host-associated > Plants > Roots > Rhizosphere > Soil | place: Michigan, USA...
CGTGCTGTGTTGACCAGCGATGAAATGTTGCAGACCACCAACGCCATGATCAGGTAATCGTTCATGAACCGCCTTGCTTCCATCACTGCCGGTTTGATGATTGCCAGCAGCCTGTTCGGCGCCGTCAGCCCGGACTGTCGCGCCATCGAACCCGCATCGGCGACCAGCCGGCAGCTCGCGGATGACGTCGTGACAATCGCCATTCGCGCCAATGCACAATGCGACGCGACCGTCATTCGTCTGGGCGACGTTGCGAGCATCACAGGAGGCGAAACGGCACTGCGAAACCAATTGAAGATGTTGGATCTTGAGGATGGTCTGGCACCGAGCGAAAGCATCCTGATTCAGCCGTCTCAAATCGAGTTTCGACTTCGACTGGCAGGGATCGATCTGGATCGAGTCACCATTCGCGGCGCGAATGTCCGCGTCACCAGTCGCAGCGCGGCGACCGCACGATCTGCTAAAGCTGTGACCAGCGCGGCAGCCGTCGGACCAAATTCCCGTCCCGCAACGGGCGCGCGGATCAGTACGGATCTCAGCGCATTTTCGCTGGATGAAGGTCCGCTGGAACGTGAGATCGTGCAGACCGCGAAAGCCTGCATCCTGACAAAATTGCCGTGGCCAGCCCAATCGGTCGACATCCGCCTCGCACAGTCGCTGCCGCAGGAAGTTCGACAGGTAAGTTCCGCAGCAGGATTCGACTGCCTGGCCGAATTGAAAACCACCGGCCCCGCGGTCGGACGAGTTCAAGTGCGCGTGGTCGCCGAAGGGCCTGCAAAGAAAGCATTTGATCTGCTGCTCATGATTGACGTACGTCATTTCGATGACGTCGTGATGACAGCGAAATCGCTCGATCGCGGACACGTCCTGACTGCCAGCGACCTGTTTGTCGACCGCCAGGACGTCACTGACATGCAAGAATACTCGTCCAAAACGAGCGATCTGATCGGTTCGACGGTGAAGCGACCTGTTCGTGCATTGCAACTCCTTCGATCCTCAGATCTGGAAACAGTTGCGCGGGGCGAGAATGCCGTCCTGGTCAAGCGCCGTGAACCGGTGAAGATGATCGCTCGCATTGGCGGGATGAGCATCATTGCCTCGGGCGAGGCATTGCAGGATGGACGACTGAAGGACGTGATCCGCATGAAAAACACCGAATCTGGTGCTGTGGTTCAAGGGCGAGTGATCGCTTCCGGTGAGGTTGAAGTCGCGTATTGATGATCAGACTTGTCGTTTGTGTTCGATTGACAGCGGTAAGTCTGTTTTTGAAAGGGTGAGACATGACACGACGTCAGTGGATTTCCTTCTGTCTGCTGGCAGGAGCCATTCCGGTTCATCCCGCATTGGCCGATTCGATCTGGGATCGTCGCGATCAACGCAGCGGTTACCTGTTCATGGACAACAGGGCACGTCGCGTTGGCGATTTGCTGACCATCGTCGTCAACGAATCGACGGGTGCGACAAACAGTGAACAACGAAAGCTGCAAAAGGACACTGCGGCGTCAGGCAAATTTGATTTTGCCGGCAAGACGTCCGGTGTGGGCAGCAAATCCGCAGCGGCATCCGTCAGTGCCGATCAAAGTTCGGATCGGTCGTTCAATGGAAGTGCTCAGTTCCAGAGCAACCGTCAATTGCTGGATGACATGTCCGTGATCGTCGTCGACATCCTGCCGAACGGCAACCTGGTGATTGAGGGCTCACGCGAGCGACGCGTTTCGAACGAAACCCGCCTGCTGCGAGTGACGGGAATTGTTCGACCGAACGACATCGAAATTACGAATACGGTCAGTTCGCAATTCATCGGTAACTGCAAAATCGTCTACGAGGGCGGTGGAGTCGAGTCGCGTTTCACTAATCAAGGCTGGCTGGGTCGAACAACGAACAAGCTGTGGCCCTTCTAGTGCGTGTCGCGGGGACGTGTTGCGTTGAAGCATGGGTTAGACGCGACGGGTTTTGCCTCGCGGGACGACACACTAAAACGTGATGCGGTCTAAAACGATGAATCGAACTGACGGCTGACGAGTCTCTCGATCGGGAACAACAATGATGACCAATCTCTTTCTTCGGACGACGCTGATACTGGCGAGCGTGTGCGCGCTGGCGGTCCCGTGTCGCGCCGAGGTGCGGATCAAGGACATCACCGAAATCCAGGGGGCACGGCCAAACCAATTGTATGGATTGGGTCTGGTTGTCGGCTTGAACGGAACGGGCGGACGATCGCTGGCGACTCAACAACAGGCGATCGACATGCTGCGCAAGTTGGAAGTGACGACCAAACTGGCGCGCCAGTCGTTGCTCGATAACGTTTACAAGTCGACAAACGTCTCGATGGTGATTGTCACGGCAACGCTGCCTCCGTTCGCGAGGAAGGGGAGTCAACTGGATGTCGTCGTCAACGTTTTTGATGACGCCACCAGCCTGGAAGGCGGAACGTTGATGCTGACTCCACTGCGCGGGGCGGATGGCGACGTCTACGCAGTGGCTCAGGGACAACTGTCGATCGGTGGTTTTCGCGTTCGCCAGAACACACCGGGCGGTCAATTGAATCATCCGACGGTCGCACGAGCCCAGAACGGGGCCATCGTCGAAAAGGAAGCACTGGGTCAAATCGACTATGGAGGCGTTGTTCGCCTCTTGCTGCGGTCACCCGACACCTCCACTGCCAAATCGATCATGCTGGTCATTAACGAACATTTTCCTGCGGTGGCTCGGTCGCTCGATCCGGGCACGATCCAGATTCGAGTGCCACTCGATCGGCGCGGTGACATCTCGAACTTTGTCAGCGAGATCGGCCAGTACAAAGTGTTGCCAGACACTGTCGCACGCGTCGTGATCAACGAACGGACCGGTACGGTGATCGTGGGACATCAGGTCCGCATCTCGTCCGTCGCGATTGCGCACGGCAATCTGGTGATCAAGCCGAACGTTTCGCTCGTCCCTGCCACTCCCGCGACGACGGCCGCCGATGCGCCGCCGGCTGACCAGCCACCACCGCCACCGAATGATGACGAAGACGAAGTGGACAGCATTCTCAAATCATTGAAGCCACGTCGTTTGCCCGACGCTGCACCCGCTGACCCGTTGGTTCTGCACAACATCGAACAAACATTTACGGTTGCCGATCTGGCTCGCATCCTGAACGCGCTGGGAGTTTCTCCACGTGACCTGATCGCCATTTTTCAGGCCCTGAAGGAATCAGGCGCCATGCATGCCGACCTCGTGGTGATGTAACTGGTGGTGATGTCATTCGTCTCGAATCAGAAAGGAGTCTGACGTGAACATTCAATCGTCGTTGTTATCGCAGCCGCTGCCTTTATCGGAATCGCATCCGACCAGTCATACGTCTGCTGGTAAGGCCAAACTGGATGCGCAAGATCCGGAAAAGGTTGCCAAGGATTTCGAAAGCGTCTTTGCTTCGATGCTGCTGAAAGAAATGCGGAACACGCTGGAACCCGGTGTCCTGTTCGGCGGCGATTCAGGCGACGTGTACGGTGGTCTGTTCGATCAATTCATGGGACAGCACATGAGCGAGTCGGGCGGACTGGGTCTGTCGAACATGATTCGACAGGCACTCAGCCGACCGATGGCAGTCCCTCAGGAATCGACCGTGTCGCAAGTCACCACAAACTGAAGTTGGAAACCTCGTTTCGTTGATCAAGGCGAAAACCATGTCTCAGCCCAGCGCCATGACTCATGCGATGTCAAACACGCCCATCGCGGGTCCCATCGTCGAACAGATCATCGCCCATCTCAAGGACGAAAAAGCGTCTCTGGAAGCAATGCTGACTGCAGTGCGAGACGTCCATGATGCGTTGATTCACCTGAACGACGATTCGCTACGGAAATCTCTCGAGGCCGAGGCCCGCGAATTGATCTCGAACGCGGCGATTCAGCAACGACGCCATCAGATGCAGGCGGAACTGGCATCTTTCCTGCAAATCGATCCTCGCGATGTGACGCTACGTCGCCTGGTCGGTGCAACCACCGGTTCGGCCCGCGTCGAGATCGAACTGATCTGGCAGTCACTGAAAGAGATGGCTGTCGAACTGGAACGATTAAATCGACTGAACGCCGCGATGATCGGTCAATCACTGGCGATCGCCCGCGGCGTGATCGAACAAGTCACCGGTGTCACGGCCGTTGGCGAATCGTACGACGCGTCGGGCGCCCGCGCGGAAACGCACGTTGGTCCACTGATGCAGTGGGGAGGTTAAATCGTGTTACAGTTTTCCATCGGAGTCTCGGCACTTCAGACCGCACAAACGGGACTGGTCGTCACAGGCAACAATCTGACCAATGCCAGCACGCCCGGTTACCACCGGCAGATCGCCGAGATTGCTTCGACGGCTCCCACTCAAGTTTTGGGACTTTCCGTCGGGACAGGTGTCTCGGTCACCGACATCAACCGCGCCGTCAGCGATCAGCTCGATACCGCGCTGACACAACAAAAATCGCAAAATGGATTCACCGATATCAGTCTGACCACCGGGACTCAGATTCAGTCGGTCGTTTCATCGAACACCAATTCTCCGGCGACTCAACTGGAAGCGTTGTTGAATCAGCTTCAACAGCTTTCTGCCACACCGACCGATGGAACGTCGCGACAGGCGACGGTCACCAGCGCGACAACGGTTGCCACGGCCTTCAATGCAGCCGCTTCCGATCTGTCTCAAATCCAGAGCGGACTCGACTCGCAGATGAAGGGCGATGTCGACCAGGTCAATATTTTGAGCAAACAGATTGCCGATCTGAACGCCAAGATCAGCGCCTTTAATTCACAGGGGATCAGCGCGAATACGTTGCTCGACCAGCGCAGCCAACTGGTGGATAACATGGCGCACCTGCTGAACATTCAGGTCACCGACGGAAACAATGGTCAGATCACAATCATCTCGTCCGGCACACCGCTGGTTGTGGGTACGCAATCGCAGACACTTGTCTTTGGAACCGGCACAGGAGTCGCGACAGTCAGTGCGAAGGGCACCGACGCCCCGATGCAGCTAACGAGCGGTGAACTGGGCGGATTGCTTTCTGAACGAAATGGGCAGTTGGCCGAGTTTCAAGATCGGCTGGACAAACTGGCCAACCAGATCGCCGCCTCGTTCAATGCAATCCAGTCGACGGGCCTGGGTGGCAATGGGGGCTTTACCAATTTGACGGGGCAGAACGGTGCGAGTAGTTCGACGGCGAAATTGAATGCGGCCGGACTAGCGTTCCCTCCCACATCAGGATCGCTCTATGTGGGCGTGACCAATACGGCCACCGGTCAGCGCACCGTGACCGCCGTTCCGATCAACCCTCAATCACAGTCTTTGCAAGACGTGGCCAATGCCATTACATCGACTGTACCCAACGTGCAAGCCTTCGTGAACTCACAGACCGGCACTTTGACATTGACGTCATCCACGGGTTACACGTTCGACTTCACCGGGGGCTACAGTAGCAGCCCCACGACGAATTTTGGCGGCGGATCCACAACCATTCCGACGATTGGTGGGACATACACCGGTACCAAAAACGACAACTACACATTCACCTTCACGTCGACAGGGACGGTGGGCATCACACCGGGTTTGCAGGCTCAGGTCACCAATAGTGCCGGCGATGTCATTGGAACGGTGAATGTCGGACAGGGGTATCAGCCCGGCCAGCCAATCTCGGTCGCGAATGGCGTCACCTTAACTCTGGCCTCGGGCGATGCCACATCTGGTGATTCGTTCTCGACGGATGTCATCGGCAGTCCCGATACCGCCGGACTGTTGACGGCTCTTGGTTTGAACACGCTGTTCACTGGTAGCAGCGCTGCCACCTTGGGAGTCAGTTCGGATATCAAGGCCGATCCCAGCCGCCTGGCGACTTCGCGAACCGGACTGCCCGGAGACATCTCGAACCTGATCAGGTTTACCGGTCTGGGAAACACTGCCGTTTTGAATGGCTCGCAGACTTTTTCTCAATATGCCAACCAGATGGTCAGTGACATCGGCGATAGCGTTCAATCGCTGACTCAGCAGCAAACCACGAACCAGACCTTGACGACAAATATTACAACACAACAACAAAGCGTCTCGGGTGTCGATACGAATGAAGAGCTGGCAAACGTCATGAAATTTCAGCAGATGTTTCAATTGGCCAGCAAATACATCAGCGCGGTCAATGACGCGTTGTCGCAGTTAATGCAGATCTCGGTCTAGGCGTGAACTAAAGGTGAACGCAGATGATCAGGTTAGTGCGGTCTAAACGTTTTCAGTGATCGGCGAAGAATCATGAGAGTCACGTCTGAAAGCCAGGGCCAACAGGCGATCCTGAACATCCAGTTGACCTACGCTCGCATGATGAAGCTGCAGAGCCAGATTGCAACCGGAAACGCGATCCAATCGCCGTCCGACAACCCGGTCGGCATGGTCCAGATTCTGCAAAACAACACGTTGAGCGGGCAACTGTCCAGTAATCTGACCGTGATTCAAAGCGCAACAACTTCGTTGCAAACCAGCGTGACTTCGTTGACGCAGGTTCAGAACTTGATTTCCAGTGTGAAAAGCACGGCAATCACCGCCAACAGTGCGACGAACGAGACCGCCGGTAATAGTACGCTGGCCGCGCAAGTGAATTCGGCCATCAATCAATTGCTGGGACTGGCCAACACCCAGTTACCGGACGGTTCGTATGTCTTCGGCGGCACAGACAGCCGCACATCTCCGTTTGCCGTCACCGGCTCCAACGGCAGTGGCGAACCGTCTCAAATTGCCTATCAAGGAAGTCAATCCTCGGCGCAGGTGATTGTTGGCAAAGGCGTGAACGTCAATACGTTTCTGCCCGGTAGCACCATCTTCCAGCCAACCATCAGTGGTCAGACGATTTATTCGGGTACCACTGGTGCCCAGCCATCTTCGGTACCAGACAGTGCATCCGGCCAAGCCACGTTGCAGGTGGCCCACACCCTGACCAGTTTCGGCGGCACCTCGGGAGTCGCGGCGGGGGCATCGTCCGGGACAAGTGACACCATTTTGGGTCCGTCCGGTGCCAACTCACTGGTCATCACTGATTCCAGTGGCACCGGCAAATTCGGCACGATTTCGCTGAACGGAGGGACTCCCGTCGCCTTTTCGAACACCAGTACGGACCTCAAAGTTGTCGGACCGGCGGGCGAAGTCGTGTATCTCGACACGACCGCCATCGCTGCAGGGTTCAATGGCCGCGTTGATTTGACGGGTGATGGAACGTTATCAACCGACGGTGGCACGACGACAACAGCGATCGACTTCAGTTCGAACCAGCAAATCACCAATAGCGTCACCGGTGCGACCACGAATGTGAATTCCAGCAATGTTCGTATTGCGGGAAACGATCAACTAACCTATCCCGGCAAGGTCGATATCTTTCAGACTTTGATCGCCTTGCGCGACACGATCAACAACACTCAGAACTTGAATGCGAGTGATCGCAGTTCGATGCTCAGTCAGCAGATCGCTCAGCTTGACCGATTCAATCTCTCGCTGGCGACGCCGATGGGTGAGCAGGCGTCGCAGTCGCAGTTCTTGCAGAATCTGACGACACGCACAAATAATCAGCAGACGCGCCTGAAGGAAGTCACGAATACACTGCAATCGACCGACATGGCACAGGCCATCGTCGATCTGCAACAGCAGCAAAACCTGTATCAGGCGGGGTTGCAAATGACCGCCAGCTTGAACAAGCTGTCGCTGGCAAACTACCTGAACCTCTAAGCCGAACTCTTCATTTTCCACCCATCCTGGTGACGGTCCGACCATTGCGGTCGATCGACAACAGATTGATCACGCCGATCGATCGCTGCCGTGATCTGGAAACGGGTCGTCGCCCGTTCGGCAGTAATTGCCGTATTTGGCGGAAGTCACCACGTGCGAATCGCTTCTTTGCCCCGTCACGTTCACCTTGAACGGCTTCGTTTCAACTCGACCTTTCGGCATAACCGATAAGATCGATATGGCCGTTACACCTTCACAATTCGATCTGTTGTCCAAGCTGGTCGACGTCACCGCGATGCGGCACAAAGTGCTCGCGCAGAATGTGGCGAACGTCAACACGCCCGGCTACCACAAGATGTCTGTCGCGTTCGACGAAACGCTGGCTGCTCAGATGGACAAAGAACGCAACAAAAACCTGAAAGCATTGCAGCCGGTCGTCTACGAAGATGACTCGACTCCCGAACGGTTTGATGGCAACAACGTCGACATCGATCGCGAGATGATGCGACTCAATAAGAACATGTTACTCAACAATACGCTGTTGCAAATCATTTCCACAAAAACCGCCATGATGCGGCGTTCGATCAGCGGTCAGTAGTCGACAGAATCAGGGGGCCGTGATGGGATTTGACAGTACATTCAACGCCTTCAACATCAGTTCGTCTGGCCTGGTCGCCGAGCGACTGCGAATGGAAGTCGTGGCGAACAATATCGCTAACGCGTCCGTCACGCGTACGCCCGAAGGCGGCGCTTATCGCCGTAAAGACGTCGTCTTCGAATCGTTATTGGGTCAGAACCCGTTCAATCCGGAAGGTCCCTTTGCATCCTCGGGATTTGGTGGTGTCGCCGTCGCCGGCATCGTAGAAGATCCGTCCGAATTGCCGCGCGTCTTTAACGAGGGTCATCCCGACGCGGACCAGGATGGGTTTGTCACGATGCCCAACGTCAAGCTGCCCATCGAAATGGTGAACCTGATCACCGCGACACGCGCCTACGAAGCGAATCTGAAGGCCGCTCAAACGTTTTCCGACATGAATCAGCAGGCGATTGCCGTTCTGAAAGGTCAATCATGAACGTGAATGCCGTCGCCGCGATGCCCACACTTCCAACAGCGTTGCTCGGCGCTGCGAATGGAACGACTTCGGCCGGCACGGCCGGATTCAACAAAGCCGTCCAGCGCTTCATCGAAGAAACAAACAAACAGCAATTGCTGGCTGACCAATCGGTCGAAATGCTGGCCACCGGTCAGACTGACAGCATCCATGAAACGGTACTCGCACTGACCAAAGCCGATCTCAGCCTGCGCGTCTTCATGGAAGTTCGCAACAAGGTGATCGACGCCTATCAGGAAGTGATGCGCATGCAGTTGTAATCCCAGACGGGATCGTCTCGTCAGGCGACTTTACGATATGAACATCGACAGACAAAGACCCACAACGAGCGAAAGTTCCTTGAACTTGTAAGACAGCAAGCGACGCGAAGAGGCCGCCTGTGGCGGGCGGTTGGAATGGATTCATGAAGACTTTGGTGGCGGCACTTTTCACGGCATTACTGGTGTTCGCCCTGGCGACAGGGTGGATGGAACTGGTACAGCCACAGCTTGACGCTGTGATCGCTGCAAATGCCAAGGCCACCGAAGTCCCCACCAAACCAGCCACTAAACGCAGCACCAAACGGACTGTCAAGGTCGACACGGATGCAGATGCGGAGAGCGATGACGAATTGGATATCGAAGTCGATTCGAAGATTGCCAAATCGTCACGTTCATCCAAATCATCGCGCGAGTCGCAAGCATCGAAGGCCGCACGCGATCGCCTGATCCTGCAACTGGCGGACGTCAAACAGCAGGAATCCAAACTGGTCGCCCGCGAAGAAATGCTGCGGATGCTCTATGACGACATTCGTTCCGAACTGACGGCAGTCGAAGAGATCCGTCGTCAATCGGCCACAGAACTGGCAATGGCAGAACGCCGCGTTCACGAAGCGGCAAACGTACGCAAACCAACCGAATCTGCGTCAAACGAACCCGTCGAGCGTCCCGCATCAAGTGTCAGCACTCGACAATCCTCCGAAGCACGCATCGCACAAGTTGTCCAGGATCTGTCCGAACAGGGCAACGTCACCGCCGCCGCCTCATTACTCAGCGGCATGAAAGATCGCGAGATCGCCAAGGTGCTCACCGCCCTCTCCACCCGCGACCCGCGACTCGCCTTGCAACTCTCCGACCGCCTCCAAGCCTCCAAAGAAACCCTCCGTCGCTAGCCCGCGCCTGGCGGGCAGATTGGCAGGGAGTCTTTGATTCGCGTACGATTCTGTTTGGCGTACCGAATATCAAACTGGATGGCATCCATGATGAGCGGTTTTCAGTTGGTGGGGTTCAAGATTCGCAATATTGCCGCTCGCTGTCGGACGCTCGTTGTCGCCTGCGTGATACTGATCGCAATCTTGAGTGGGCCTGTGTCGGGCGAAGACAAGGCTGCTCCGCGCACGCTGCTTGCCTTCTCGGCGATGGGCGATATTCCTTACACGCCGATTGAATACTTGCTGCTTCCGAAGCAGATTGCCGAGTTGCCGGCGGAATCGGCGTTCGTGATTCACGTTGGGGACATCAAGACTGGGCAGGTTCCGTGCGCTGAAATCATTTATGAGACCGTCTCGAAGATGCTTGGCGAATCGAAAGTGCCGCTGTTTATCCTGCCGGGCGACAACGAATGGAACGATTGCGCCAACCCGGATGATGGCTGGCGCTTGTGGGTGAAGCATTTCAGTCGGTTCGATGAAAAATGGAAGCATGACCTGAACGTGAAGCGGCAGATGAATCGAGACGAAAACTTTGCCTTCGTTCGATCAGAAGTGCTGTTTGTGGCAGTCAATTTAGTTGGCGGCCGGGTTCATGACGAAGCGGAATGGAAGCGACGTCATGCAGAAAACCTTGATTGGACCCGGCGTCACCTGGAACAATATCGTGACGTGGTACGATCGGCGGTGATCTTTGGTCACGCCCTGCCGACCAAAGTTCACGATGATTACTTTGACGGATTGAATCAGGCTGCCGCGACGTTTGAAAAGCCGATCTTGTATCTGCATGGTGACGGGCACAAGTGGATCAAAGACCGGCCGTTCAAGTCGCAGAACATCCTGAGGATTCAGGTGGACCAGGGAGCGATTGCGCCGCCGATTAAGGTGACTGTGACAGACGACTCCAAGGAGCCGTTTGTTGTGGACCGACGAAAGGACGAAAATTGACTGAGTCTCTATTCAATTCGATCCCGCGACGCGATTTTCTGTCCTGGTCAACGCACGGACTGACGGCCGCTGCCGTCATGAACATGTTATCCGGCCAGGGGCCACTGCAGGCGGCCACTGTTCCCGGTGAAGCCGCCGACCCGCCACCCCACCGTCAGCCCAAATGCCGTCGAGTCATCCATCTGTATATGTGCGGCGGACTAAGTCACCTCGACTCGTTCGACTACAAGCCCTTGCTTGAGAAGTATCACGGCAAGTCCTTACCGGCTTCGGAACAACCCGAAACGTTTTTCGGTAAGATCGGTCTGCTGCGCAAACATGATTGGGATTTCGAACAGCGCGGCGAAAGCGGCCTGTGGGTTTCGAATCTGTTTCCACATCTGGCCAGTGTTGCCGACGAACTGACGATCATCCGTTCGATGGTGGCCGACAGTGCCAACCACACTCCAGCCACGTTTCAGGCGAATACCGGTTTCCGCTTGAACGGTTTTCCCGTACTGGGCTCATGGATGTCATATGGGCTGGGATGCGAAACCGATGAGTTGCCCGCCTATGTCGTGCTGCCTGACCCTCGAGGACTTCCCGCGGGAAGCACCATCAACTGGTCGAACGGCTTCCTGCCGGCCCGGTATCAGGGAGTCGCCTTCCGTACGAAGGGCCAACCTATTGACGATCTGTTCCCCGCCGAGATGAATCGAACCGCGTCGGCCGGAAAATCAGCGTTCAATCAGGAGAGCGAACAAGACACGCGCGATTTCATCGCGGCCCTCAATCGCCGACATCAGGCGAGTCGACCGGAAAGTGACCTGGCAGCGCGGATTAAGAGTTACGAACTGGCAGCCAAGATGCAGTTATCGGTGCCCCGTGTCACCGATCTGACCGGCGAAACCGCGGCCACCAAGTCTGACTATGGTTTCGATCGTCCCGAAACAGCAGACTTCGGACGAAGTTGCCTGCTCGCACGGCGACTGCTGGAACAAGGCGTGCGTTTCGTTCAATTGTTTGCCGGCGGGTCGTTCGGATCGCCTCGCATCAATTGGGACGGCCACGAGAACATGAAAGAGAATCACGCACAAGAAGCGTTGCGCGTCGATCAACCGGTGGCGGCATTGTTGCGAGACCTGCGACAGCGAGGCATGCTGGACGACACACTCGTGCTGTTTACAACCGAATTTGGCCGAACGCCATTCACTCAGTCCGAAGCGAATGTTCTGGGCGGCGGTCGCGATCACAATATGTACGGCTTCAGTGTGTGGATGGCCGGTGGCGGATTGAAGCATGGCTTCAGTTATGGATCGACAGATGACATCGGCTGGAAGGCGGTCGACAATCCGATCACGTGGCCCGACTTCCACGCCACGATCCTGCATCTACTGGGGATTGATCACGAACGACTGACCTATTACCACAACGGGATCGAGCGGCGGTTAACCAACGTGCACGGCCATGTCGTTCATGACCTGCTGAATTCGTGATCGAAAACTTCACCGCGGTGGAAGTAAGTCGCGTAGCCCATCCACCTGATCGCACAAATGTAATAACGACGGAACGACCATGGCAAAGTGTGAACTAGGTTACCTGTGCGAAGTCTGCCGCGATGAAGTCGAAGACATCACTGACAGCGACCTGTACTTGCGGTACGTGCTGGGAGAAGTCGAAGCACGTTACCTGATGACAGCTCCCGAACGGCATCTGCGTTGCAATCCGACCGTGGCTCAATTCATCGTCGATCCGGACTTCGAACCGGTGATCGTGGAAGGGCCGTTCGACAAGCGGTTGCTCGATCCTCGGGAAGTCGCTGAACGCGAAGCCCGAACAACTCGAGCGTGGCGGCGTTTGCAGGAAGTACGAGCACTCGGCTTGCCCATCAGCGATTATCCACTCGACAGAATCGACGCCGCTCGACCAACTTCCAATGAATCGCCCTGAATTGCCCGTTGAGTCCATTTCATGCCGCTTTGGCCCGAACACAGCGCGACACAAAACTTGCTGGCAGAAGCCAGACGCGGAGATCCAGCCGCGGTCAATCGGTTGTTGGAGCGACATCGGACGTCGCTCCGGCGCCTGATTCAGTTACGCCTCGATCGCCAGATCGCTCGCCGCGTCGATGCGAGCGACATCGTGCAGGATGTGTTGCTCGAAGCAAACACCAGACTGAACGATTACCTGGTCGATCCGCGAGTCCCCTTCCACCTGTGGCTGCGGCAGTTGGCACAAGATCGCATGATCGACATGCACCGCCGTCATCGGGGGGCCCAGCGCCGCAGCCTGGATCGTGAACAGTCGCTGGCGGCACCGCAATTCGCCGATCAATCAGGCTTGGACCTGTTGGGGCAACTCGCCGACCACGAGCTGACACCCGCCGCTGCCAGTATCCGTAAAGAACTGGAAGGCCGTTTTTTGGGCGCCCTGGACCAACTGGAAGACGAAGACCGCGACATCCTGTTGATGCGACACTTCGAACAGTTGGGAAACAACGAAGTCGCCGCAGCCCTGGGCATGTCCGCCGCCGCCGCGGGCATGCGTCACCTGCGAGCCTTGCGAAAGCTGCGAGCCATCCTGGGCGAACGCCCTTCGCAAATCATTGATTCCTCAAATGAACACGGTCGCTGAGTCAATCAAATGGTCAGATCAGAGCATCTCTGTAGCCCACTTGCCCGATCAGTTGCGAAGCCCATTCTAGCATGTCTCCCAGAGCAAGTTGTTGTATTGAAGGAATCCATCATGAAGGCTTGGCTAATGACCTTCCTGGCCTTTTTCATCCTCGCGACCCTGGCCGCCGCGGACGATCCCAAGGCCGCCGTGAAGATGCCGGACACTCCCGCCGGCCGCTTGCTTGCCGGCTGGCTCGGCACTCTCGGCACAGGCAGGCAGGAGTCGCTCGAGCGCTTCATTACCGAGAATTATTCCGAGGATGTGCTGGCGCGTGGCACGGCGCAGCAGCGGGCCGCCGGCGGGATCAGACTCTTTCAGAACAACGGCGGCGCTCCTGAGCTGTCCGAAATCGAGAGCTCCTCGGAATACGAACTGGTCGCTTTGGCTCAGTTCCCGGTGACCGAGTTATGTCTGCGCGTTTCGGTCAAGGTCGACCGCGAGCCGCCGCATACCGTCACGCAGTGGACTGTCGCTTCGTTCGTGCCGCCAGATCCGGACAAGACAAAGCGGCTATTGGATGAGGAAATCGCCGCCCGCGCGGACGCTTACCTGGCCAAGCTGGTGGCTGCCGACCTCTTCTCCGGAAGCGTGATCGTTGCCCACGAAGGCAACCCCATCCTCTGCCGGGCTTACGGCCTTGCCAGCCGAGCCCACGGCGTGCCCAACCGCACGGATACCAAATTCAACCTCGGCTCGATGAACAAGATGTTCACCGCCGTCGCCATTGCTCGGCTCGCCGAGATGGACCGACTCGCTTTCACCGACCCCGTCGGCAAGCACCTCCCCGACTACCCGAACAAGGCGGTGGCGGAGCACGTCACGCTTCATCACCTGCTGACCCACACGTCCGGCGTCGGCGATTATTTCAATGAAAAATACATGGAGGCGGCGAAGGACCGCTTCCGCACAGTGCGTGACTTCTTCCCCCTGTTCGTAGACGAGCCGCTGGAGTTCGAGCCCGGCTCGCGATTCCGCTATAGCAACGCCGGCTTCATGATCTTGGGCGCGGTCATTGAGAAGGTGAGTGGCCAGAGCTACTTTGACTACGTCCGCGACCATGTCTACAAGCCGGCAGGCATGACCGACACCGACGCCTACGAGATGGACCAGGACACGCCTAACCTGGCGACCGGCTATACCCGAGAGAATCTTCAAGGCCAGTTCTTGGCGGCCCCTCCGCGCAACAACCTGTTCCTGCACGTGGTCAAAGGTGGGCCCGCAGGCGGCGGCTTCTCGACTGCCGCAGACTTGATCCGTTTCGCGCGGGCGCTCCGCGGCCACAGGTTGCTCGGCCCCGAGCTGACCGAACTCGTCGTGGCCGGTAAGGTGGAGTCGCGCTCCGAAGAGAAATACGCCTACGGATTCTTCGCGGAAGTGGTCGATGGCCGCAGGATCGTCGGCCATGGCGGCGGCTTCCCGGGGATCAGCTCCCAGCTCGATATCTATTGGGATCGGGGCTACGACGTAGCGGTGATGTCCAACTACGACCCACCCGCAGCGTTGCGCATCGCCGGCAAGCTCCGTTCCCTCATCTGCCGGATGTGACCGCCCGTGTCGGCAAATCTTTCAGCGCCGCGTACGAACTGAAGGTGACCGTCAGTTGAAGTTGGTTTCAGCCGGCAGGTCGCATCAATTGACCTGCCTTCACGATGCCGCCTTGCATGACGGCAATGAAGCGGTTGCGGTCTTCCAAGATTGAAATGTCGTGCAACACATCGCCTTCTACGACCAGGATGTCGGCGAGTTTTCCGGCTTCCACTGTGCCGAGTTCGTGTTCGCGGCCCAGGATTTCCGCACCCGTCTTCGTGGCGCAGGTGATTGTTTCCATGGGCGTGAAGCCGACATGTTTCACAAAGAAGGTCAACTCGCGTGCATACTGGCCGTGAGGATTCCAACCGAAGCCATAATCGCCGCCCAGACCAATTCGCCCGCCGGCTTTCAGAATTCGACGAGCGCTTTCGGCACCGCCGTCGAGCGTTTCCTGATGTCCATCGATGACGCGTTGTGACAGGCCGAATTCCGGACCGCGTTCGATGCTGGCCAGTTCGAAATACAGTGCGGGGATCACCGGTGTGTTCCGTTCCAAGATCATATCCAATGCTTCGTCGTCGATAAACGTGCCATGCTCCAGCGTGTCATAACCGGCGCGCAGTGCGTTCTTGATCCCTTCGGTGGCTCGGCAATGTCCTGTGACTTTCAGGCCGTGATTGTGTGCCGTTTTCACAACGGCGTGCATCACTTCGAACGTCATGCACAGAGTGTGATGATCATTGAGGTCAGGCGACGCGGCATCTCCTGTGGGATACGTTTTCACCCATTCGACGCCGTCTTTGACCAGTTTGCGAACGGCGGCGCGCGCTTCGTCGGCGCCGTTGATCAACAGGACCAGGCCTTCCATCCCGATCTTGCGAAAATCGGGGTTCCAGTCCATCAGGCCGCCGACGCCACAGATCTCGCGACCGCTTGCAGCGATACGCGGGCCGGGGACCAGGTCGTTCTCGATCGCCTGCTTCAACCACACATCGATATTAAACAGGCTGCCCCCGCTGCGCGCCGATGTGTAACCGCATTCGAGAGCCAGTTTCACATTGCAACCTGCCAGCAGCGTGACGTATTCGACAGGGTACTTGATGTCGAGGTCTTCGAGCGCTTCAATGTTAAAATAGGTCGGATGAAAATGCGCCTCGATCAGGCCCGGCATGATGGTGCCACCGCGAGCATTGATCGTCGCAGCCGATCGTTCGATTAAAGGCGCTTGTTTGGCAGGACCGGCATACTCGATCAGACCGTCTTGAATGACGACCGTCGCATCGGGAACCGCGGCAGCGCCGGTTCCGATCACGAGCGTCCCGTTGGTGATGACTGTGCACCCTGTCGCGGTCTTCATCGGGCTGTCCTTTGAGCAAAGCCAGGTTGTATCGTCAGAGAGAGACAATCAATCTACTCAGATTTCGCCCCGGACGAAACGTAGCCTCCCTGCCGCCGATCACAAACGGCGCGCTTGTCAGAACGCGCCTGCTCGGACGGGTCGACGACGACGCGGAGCAGATTCGTCATCCGACGCTTGCTCACTCTTGCCTTGATCGGTCCGTTTCGGGATGACAATGTCGAGCATCTCGGTCCACATCCGTTCGGCCGTTGTCCGATCGCCTGCGTCGAGTGACAGTTGGCCCCATTCTCGCAGAATGGCCATGGCATAGGCCGGGTCCACCTGTCGTCGCGCGGCCTGCAATGCTCGGTCTGCCAGCTTCGTTCCTTCGTCGCGCAATGAGTCTTGCTTCAGGCATTCGCGTGCGGCCAGCCAAACCGCAATCTGTGTTGCCGCCGCCCGACGTTGTTCAACCGTAAACGTCCCTTTTGTCGGAGGCGGATCCAGGGGCGTGCTTTCGATCAGGCTGACCAGCCTTTGCAGTTCTGATTTCGCGATGTCGCCGTCTTTTTCGTGCAACGCAAGTTGAATGGCGAGAATCAATACGCCCCAGTCGCCAGGACGTTTCGATTGTGCCTGAGCAATCGTGGCCTTCATCAATTGTGTGCGTTGAACATCTGCCAGGAAGTCCGAGAACAGTTTTGACACGACGCTGTTGATCCGCGTTTGATTCAGTTCGGGCGAATCGATCGTCATCAGCAAATCGATCGGTTCAACAGGAATATTACTGGGATTCAGAGCCGACACCGGTCCATCCTGCGATGTCAATTCGGCCGTTCCCGCCAGGAACTCGCACACGATCTCGGGCGTCAGTCCTTTCAATTCGTCCGCGAAACTGCGTTCGATCTGTTGCCGGAAGATCGCCGTTTGGGTTCGTCCGTTATTCCCGCCGAAGACTCGTTCCGCAGCGACAAAATCGGCGGGGCGAGCCAGTTGCAGTTGATAGACGCGGATCGCCTCCAAGGCGAAATTCCATTTGCTCAATTCCTTGCCGACCGAGATCGTGGACTGGATGCGTTCGTAGGCATCCTGTTCCTCGGCGCCAGTCCGAGAGGGCGTGTATCGAATGGCTTTGACCAGCACTCGACGCGCATCGTCGCGACGACCCGTCCGCCGGTACAACTTCAGCAAGGGTTTCAGCATGTAAGTCGCCCTGTTGGCCGACTGATTGTCGTTGGCGACCGACAGTGCGGCTTCCATGTAGGCGATGGACAGATCCAGACATGACTCCTGCTGAGCCAATTCCTGCGAGATTTCCCAGAGAGCATACAACGGATTGGGCCCCTGCTTGATCGGTTGCACAAGAGGGCTCAACGCCGACTTCGCAGAGTCGATTCGACCGCGACGTAAATCGATCAAGCCCCGCAAAACCTTGGCGGCTTCCCAATGATTCAAACTCTTTTCAGCCGTATCAACCTGTAGGCGCAGTTCGTCCAGTGTCTGTTTCGACTGGGCGATACTTAGTATTCGGCCGGTGACTGTTTTCAATCGGACATCTTCGCCGTCGACGTACATCTGCCCCTGGCCGAAATAACCCCAGCCTCGAGTGGTGTCGATCGTCATTTGTGTCGGGAACAATCCCTCGACGGCAGACTGATAGACTTCGGGGATCTCGAAGAAATGATCGGCGTTCAAACTATTGGCCAATTGGGAGCGCTGCGCCGGAAATTCGTTCCAGGCCTTTTTGAACAAAGATACTGTCGCATCCTTCGCTCGATCATCGCGAGACATATTCTGGATGAAGAACCGCAGGGCGATGTAATTTTCTGGTTGCCCTTTGAAATCAATCGATTCGAGCAGCGGAGCCAGTTCGTGCGTCAACTGGGCCGATTGCAGCGATTGATAGAGCCTTGAATAGTTCGTTCGCAACAACCGCGGCTCTGCCGTGAGAGCCGCACGCAACTGTTCCAATGCGTCTTTGTGCTTGCCCTGCTGCATCAACTGTTCAACGAGGTCGTAACGAAATTGAGGCGTATCTCGTTTCGATTCGGCAATCTTGGCGCTCAGTTCCGAAACTCGCTTGGCATCTCCATCAGCGGCAGCGTACTCCATCAGTGTTTCGACCAATCGCTTCGAATTCGGCGAGTTCTGCAGTTGCAGCTCGACCTTTTTGATCGTTTCAGACAACTTGCCCGAGCGCTTCAGGACCTGTAAGGCCAGTTGCCGAACGCCTCCGTCCTCGCGTCCTGATCGCATTACAGACAGGGTGCCGTTGATGTTCGCCCGTGCCATATTGATCGGGGCGGCACCGGGTTTCTCCGAGCGTCGCAACAATTGATAGGCGATCTGAGTGGCAATGTCGTTCTTGCCCTGAGTCTGGTATTGCTGCATCAGCGTCAACAAAACTTCCGTTTTGTTGCCCGCCTGCCGACCGGCACGAGCCATCAGCGCTTCGGCTTCGGCATGCTGACCTAACTGGTGCATCTGTTGCGCGAGCTGAATCTGCAGAGCGGGATCCAGGCGCAGTCCGAACAGCCGTTCGGCGGCGAGTCGCGCGCGATCAATGTTGCCGCTGTTCACCGCCATCCGCAAAGCGGCAATCTCACGATTCTGCATGGCCTGTTGGTCGACCGGAACCAGTGCGTCGACAATTTCCAGTGCCTGCCCGTGTTCGCCAATCTTCTCGTAGACGCGGGCGAGTTCAAAATGCATTTGCTGATCGTCGCCCAGGCTTTCGGTGGCGACCGTCAACATCCTGACTGCCTCGTCCCGTTCATCCATCCACCAATACAGGTAAGCGCGACCAAATTGCCAGATTGCTTTTTCATCTTTCGATAAGACGACATCGCGAAGTTTGGCATCGAAGTGATCGGTCAACTGCTTGGCAGCGTTTGCTTCATGGAATTCGGAATACGCTTGTCGTAGCAGTTGAATTGCCGAAGTGTCATAGACGTCATTCGCTTGAGGGAAGTCGACCACTTCTCCTCGAAAAGCTCGACTTCGAGCCAATGCGATTGACGTCTGACGACGCGCGATTAATGGGTTAGCCTGCGCTCGACGCGTTGTCAAAGGCAATTGCAGCAGTTGCGCACGGCGTGCCGCGATCAATACGGCGGATCGATCCCAGAGCGTCAGGACGTCACCAAACTCTTTGGCTGTGGCCCGCTCGTTCATGCTTTGTCCAATGGCCCTCGCCGCGACGACGGGAATTGTGATCACTGCCGGTTGCGTCGTGTTTCTGCCCGGCAACGCAATCGCGGTGGTTGACGCGGGTGATGTTGACTGAACCGAAATCAACCGGTCGAGCAAACGCAACGTGTTTGAAAAGTCGCCCCGTTGTGAGACATTTGTGAGGAGGGCCGAGATTTGCACAGGTTCAGTCACACCGTTGATCGCTTCGTCAAACAGTTGAGCGGCCTGTTCCGAGTGGCCCGCTCGCGTCAGTTCGGCCATCACTTGCCGTAACTGAACAACCGAATTCACGTTTGCCGATGGATACGATTTGAGTGCGCGATAACAGGCCACAACATGTGCCAGCTCGTCGTCGTCGAGCACCTTCAGTGCCGGCGTACCGTCCTGTGCATCCGTGGGTGACCTTGGCTTCAGATTCTGATCCCAATCGATCGATCGACTCGACAGGAATGTCAGATAGACCGATTTGATCCAGTCTTCGGCGTCGGGTCGGTGTGAAAGCGATTTCAATACGGAATAGGTTTCTTTCGCGTTTCCCGACAACAGTGTCACGTAATACCAGTCGATCAGATCGCGCCAGCGCGTGGCATTTTCAGCAGTCGAACGCCGCTGGTTGAAGAACTCATCCTCTTTGCCCTCGTTGCGCGCGAGCAGGTTCAGCCAGGCCCAACAGGCCAGTCGCGCCGAGCCAAAGTTGTTGGGAACCCAATTCGACTGACCAGTTTGAAGAGTTTGGAATCCATTGATGGCGAGCGAGGTTCGAGCAGCCGGCGCCGCGACAAAATTTGGACGATTATTGATGACAAGTCCAACAGCCTGACGGATCTGCTCTACTTCACTCGTACGATTCGTATTCGTGATCAGTTGATACGCCGTCGCTGTCAATTGATTCCGCTGCTGAGATTTCCTCGCTTGTTGGACGGCCAGCGATTGCTCGTTGTCGCTAAGCGACAATGCCAGGAGGGATTCAAAGCGAGCCTTTGCGTCCGCGACTCGATCCTTCGTTCGCGCCAGGCAAACAGCTTCTCGGTAAAGCAATTCCCAGTTCGCGGGTTGCTGAGGAGTTAAACGCTCGGTGATCGTCAACGCTTGGGCATAATTCGCTTGGGCGATTAATCCGTCGATTGACTTCAAGATTGCCAACGGATCCTTTTCGTCCACAGTCACTCGCGCCATCAAGGCGTTGGCTTCGTCGGTGTCACCCGACTTGGTGAGCAATTGAGCCAACCGCACGGTCGCCTCTTTTCCGGGATTGACCTTCGATAACTGCTGCTGGAATTTGACCGCGGCTTCCAGGTCGCCATCGGCTTCGCACAGCTTCACGAGTTGCGTCAGCAACTGCGTGTCGCGCGTGTCTTCGGTC
>Ga0105238_10001887_pt1 | contig 21041 bp, 20 predicted proteins | sample KBSC34metaG_FD_81526 | JGI IMG/M metagenome (GOLD analysis project Ga0105238, IMG submission 81526) | Corn rhizosphere microbial communities from Kellogg Biological Station, Michigan, USA - KBS C3-4 metaG | ecosystem: Host-associated > Plants > Roots > Rhizosphere > Soil | place: Michigan, USA...
GTCGCGCTGGTGACCTTGGAGGAAGGTGTGCGGATGCCGACCAACATCGTCGGGTGCGCGCCTGAGGACGTCACCGCCTACATGCCGCTCAAGGTCCAGTTCCGCGACGTGACGCCGGAGATCACCCTGCCGGTGTTCGCGCCTCATAAGGACCCTCGCCCGTGAAACGGGAGAGGGAGGGGCCCGCCGCGCAGCGGTGGGAGGGTGAGGGGGCTATGCCTCCGAAATCCCCCTCACCCTCCCAACCCTTTGGGTCGGGCCCCTCCCTCTCCCGCTACTCGGGCGAGGGGATATTCCGATGACCCAATCCCCCTTCGCAGCATCCCCGCTTCTGGCCCATGTCGCGGGCTTAAGCCGGGCCGAGCTGGAAAAGCTCCAGCTCACCAAGCTGCGCCGTCAGGTCGACCGGCTCTATGCCCAAAGCCCGTACTATCGCGAGCGCATGGACGGCGCGGGATTGAAACCTGAGAGCATCACGTCGCTGGACGTGTTCAGCGAGCGCTTCCCCACCTCGAACAAAGCCGATTTCCTGGCCGACCAGCTGGCCCATCCGCCCTTCGGCGCGCGCCTCGGCATCCCGCGCGATCAGGTGGCGCTGGTCAATATGACCGGCGGCACGTCGGGGCAGGGGCAGGAGATTTATGGGCGCAGCCAGCGCGACATTCATATGCAGGGTTATCTGCATGCGCTGCCCTGGTTCCTGGCAGGCCTGCGCCCCGGCCATATGGCGATCAACTGCGTGCCTGCCGGCGGCATGACCACCGGCGGCTGGGGGCCGGGCGAGGGCTTGAGGATCGTCGGCGCCACCGGCTTCCATGTCGGCGGCTCGCTGTCCACCGACGCCAAGATCGACCTGATGCTGAAGCTGGGGGCTGTCAATTTCATCTATGCCTCGACCAACTATCTCCACACCCTGACCGACGCGCTGCTGCGCCGGGGGATGGAGCCGCGCGAAGCCTTCCCGCAGATGCAGGCCCTGTTCATCGCCGCCGAGGGCTATCCCATCGAATGGGCGCAGAAGATCGAGGAGCATTGGGGCTGCCATCTCGCCGAAGGTTACGGCAGCACGCAATGCGCCGGTTTCGCCGGTTCGACCTGCGACCAGGGCGTGGTCACGAAAGACGGCAGGCGGGGTCTGATCCATCTGTTCGAGTGGGAGACCTTCTTCGAAATCGTCGATCCCGAAACAATGGAGCCGACCAGGTCCGGCGAGGTGGGTGAGATGGTGCTCACCAACCTGTCGGTCGAGGGATCGCCGGTCATCCGCTTCCGCACCGGCGACGCGGCGCGGTTCGTGGCCCATGGCGATACCGGCACCGGCTGGGGCTGGAATGCGATCGAATGCGGCACGATCGGCCGGTTCGACGACATGATGAAGATCAGGGGCAATAACGTATGGCCCTCGGCCATCGACGCCGCGGTCTTCGCCCATACCGACGTCGCCGACTATGCCGGCCGGGTCTATACGACCGCGGACGGCAAGACCGAGATCGAGGTCCGGCTGGCCCTTGCCGACCAGGCTGCCTTGACCTTCTCGCCCGAGCAGCGCCGGAGCCTGTTCCAATCCGTGCGCGCGGCGATCAAGGAGCGTAACAATATCTGGGTCACCTTGATCGAGGTCCAGCGCGCCGACCTGCCCGAATTCGCCTATAAGGCGCGGCGCTGGAAGGACGAGCGGCAATCGGGGTACCGGCTATGAGCACGCCGAATTCTTTCTCGTCATTCCCGCGAAGGCGGGAATCCAGGGGACTGGGGATGCTTTTGCGGAGTCATGTCGCCGCCGCGGACGCGGCTCAAAACTGGATTCCCGCCTTCGCGGGAATGACGGTGTGAGGGTGGTTGGAGAGTGCGGATGAATACCACCGTGCAAGACGATGATCAGATCCTCGCCAACATGCTGCGCGAGGTCGAAACCCTCTGCCGCAGCGAGGATGCGCTGCTCTGCGGCCAGTACGCCCATCTGCGCGACCGCATCCGGGCGCTGATCGAACTGCGCGAATGCTTCCAGGTGAAGCCCCAGTGACCCAGTTCGGCCTCGACGGACAGATCGCCGTCGTCACCGGCGCCTCAGGCGGCATCGGCTCGGCCGGTGCGCTGGCCCTGGCCGAGGCAGGGGCGGACATCGCCCTTATCGGCCGCAACCGGGCTAAGCTGGACGCGGCCGCCGAGCAGGTGAAGGCGGCGGGCCGCCGCGCCCTGGTGGTCGAGGCCGAGGTGACCGACGAGGCGGCGGTGAATGCGGCGGCGGCCGAGATCGAATCCAAGCTCGGCCCGGCGGACATCCTGTTCAACAATGCCGGCATCACCTCGCCCAAGCTGCTGGCCGACCTGCCCTTGGACGAGTGGCAGCGGATCATCGATGTGAACCTGACCGGCGCCTATCTCTGTTGCCGCGCCTTCGCCCCGGCGATGCGGGCGAAGAAGGCCGGACGGATCATCAATATGGGCTCGATCCTGTCGGGCCGCGGCATGGCCAGCCGCACCGTCTATTCCGCCAGCAAGGCCGGTCTCGCCAATCTGGGCGCCGCGCTCTGCTTCGAGCTCGGTCCCTTCGGCATCACCGTCAACACGATCGGCGCCACGGTGATCGTCACCGACCTCAACCGCGAGCTGGTCCGTACCCAACCCGAGCTCTATGGCGAGGTCGTCCGGCGCACCGCGCTCGGACGGCTGGGCGAGATTTCGGACGTCACCGGCGTGCTCGTCTTCCTGGCCTCTCCCGCCGCCGGCTTCATCACCGGCCAGACCATCTATGTCGATGGCGGCTACACGGCGGGCTGATCCGGCTCAGCTGGTCCCCTGGATGATCGGCTGGCCGGTGGCCTCGAAATAGACGTTCTTCACGATGCTGCGCAGGAAGAACGAATTGAACTCCTGCTTGCGCCAGCCGTCACTGCCGGTGAAGCTTTCCATCATCTGGGTGAAGTCGGTCTTCTTGTAGATGTCGGCCAGCGCCACGCCCTGCCTGGCCAGGGGTGTCACCTCGTCGATCACCCTGGCGATCGATGTCTTGGTCTTGGTCAGATAGGCGCGGTCCTTCTGCACCTCGCCGTGCCCCGGGATCAGATAGGCGAAGTCGTAGGACGCGATCTTGTCCAGCACCTGGATCCATGAGGCGGGATAGGACGCGGCGGCGTAGGGCAGGGGCGCGACGACGATGTCGCCGGTGCACAGCACCTTCTCGGTCGGCGCCCAGACGACGGCGTCGCCGTTGGTGTTGGCGTGGCCCAGATACAGCACTTCTACCGGCGTCTCGTCGTCGGGAATGCTCAGCCGGTCGCTGAAGGTCAAGGTCGCCAGATAGGCCTTCATGTTCTTGTAGCCGTTCACGATGCTGTTGCCGGCATCGACCAGCTGCTGCCAGCCGGCGCGGACCTCGGGCAGCAGGTCGGCGCGTTTCAGCTGCTGCTTGGCGAAATCGATCTCGCCGGCGTAATCGCGGCTATAGGTCTTGATGTAATCCATCGGCGTGCCGCTCATGTCGTCGCGGGTCGCGTCGGTGGAGATGATCGTCAGGTGCGGCCAGGCCTTCAGGAACGCTCCGGCCCCCAGATTATGGTCGCCGTGATAGTGCGTATAGATCAGGTACTTGACCGGCTTGCGGCTGAATTTGCGGATTTCCTTGACGATGTTCCGCCCGGCCGGCGGCGCCCCGCCGGCATCGACTACCACCAGCCCCTTGGACTGCTCGATGACGATCGAGTTGCCTTCATACGGGGCATCGGTCGCCACCGGGCGATAGATCAGATGCACCCGCGGCGTGACCGTCTCGGTCTTGCGGATAAAGCCGTCGGTGTCGGCGCGGGCCGATGCCGAACCGAGCATCAGGAGGATGGCGAGCGAGGCTGCGACGGCCGGCTTCATTGGGCGGCTCCGGGCGATGGGTCGGATGAACCGCCTCCCGGATACTGTTGCCGCCGCGGCGGGTCGCCGCCTTATCGATCAGCCGCGTTTCGCATTCGATCAATCGACGAACCGCTTGTGTGGATCGACGAACGGCGGTCCCGTAGGATGGGTAGAGCGTAAGCGAAACCCATCATCCAAGGGCGAACGCGATGGGTTTCGCTACGCTCTACCCATCCTACGAAGCGAGCTCAGCCAGGAATGCTGTATGGTCCAGCGGGCGGGAGAACATCGGGAAGTTCTTCTCGACCGACAGGCGCTGCTCCTCCGCGCTGACCGTGGCGGTGCAGTCGGTGAGCGTCACCACCCGGTAGCCCTTCTCGTACGCTGTCCGCATCGTCGATTCGACGCAGCAATTGGTCAGGAAGCCGGCCAGCGCGATATCGGTGATGCCGCGGCTGCGCAGGATGAAATCGAGGTTGGTGGTCGCAAAGCCGCACAGGCCGCGCTTGCCCTCGGCCACGATGTCCGCGCCCTCGGGCTTCATCGCGTCGGCGATCTCGGCGCCCCAGCCGCCTTTCTGGAACGAGCGGCTGTCGACCACCCCTTTCAGGATGCCGTAGGGCTGCGGCGCCAGTTCGCGATAGTCGGACGAGAAGCCGATCGGCACATGCACGATCTGCACGCCCAGGTCCCGCGCCGCCTTGGCGGTGGCGACGCTGTTCGGCAGCATCCGTGTGCTGTCCATCACCGGCTTCACCGCACCGTGGAGCGTCCCGCCCTCCGTGGTGAAATCGTTCTGATATTCGATCAGCACCAGGGCGGTGGTCTTCGGGTCCATGCTGCGTCTCCTCGGAAATGACGCAGGATTAGATGGTGCGTCCGCCGCTAATAACGATAGCGCGCGCGGACCGTCACTGTCGCGGGGTCGTCGGGATAGACGGCGACGGCGGTGCCGTTCTGCGCGGCGGCCGAGAAATAATGGACATTGGTGATGTTCCGGCCTTCCAGCGTGAAGGTCCAGTGATTGTCAGGCGTATCGTAGCTGACCGAGGCATCCAGCAAGGTGCGGCTGCCGGTTGCGGCCAGATCGACGCCCAGGATGCTGTTCTCGTACTTGTCGCTGTAATTGACCGAGACGCCTAGCCTCAGCTTGCCGTCGATCGGCAGGTCGGGCGCATAGACCAGCCCGGCCAGGGCCTTCAGCGGCGCCAGGCCGATGAGCTTGTCGGCGCTGCAATCGACGGTCTTTCCGGTCACGCCCTGGCAGGGGAAGGCGCCGCCCGAATAGTTGCCGTGCTGGAGCGCGATCAGCCCATAGAGCTGGAGGTCGTGCGTCACCTGCCAGGTCGGGTCGATTTCCAGCCCGGTAACCTCAGCCCCCGGGGCCGAGGTCAGGTAATAGGTCGAGGAATTGTAGAGCAGGATGGGGATCTGCAGGTTGGTGTAGTCGTGGATATAGGCCGACAGGTTGATGTTCAGCCTGTGGTCCAGAAAGCTCGCCTTGGCCCCGATCTCGTATTGGTTCGCTGCCTCAGGCAGATATTGCAGGGGTGCGCGAACGATATTGCCGGCCGCGTCGAAGTTGGGCGGCAGGCGGTTGTTCCAGCCGCCGGCCTTATAGCCGCGCGTATAGCTGAAATAGGCCAGCAGGTCGGGCATCACCTGCACATTGATCCCGGCCTTCGGCGTGAAGCCGTACCAGTCCTTGCCGGCCGATTGCGGGGTCAGCGCCGAGGCCGGGATCGGCGTCGGCACGCCGTTCAGGGTCGCCTTCTTGTTGCCGGCATAGAAGTCGCTGGAGAAATCCTTGTCCTCCACCGCGTAGTGGAAGCCGCCGATCAGGTCGACGCCTTGCATAACCGTCGCGGTCAGCTGGCCATAAGCGGCATAGGAGTAATCGAATTCGCGCGAGAAATTGGGCGAGGCGCCGGTCGGCGTCGTCTGCTTGGTGTCCTTGCGCAGGAAATAGAGGCCGGCGGTGCCCTTCAGCCAGTCCGTGCCGCCGGTGACGCTGAGATCCTCGGTCAACTGGTTCTGATGCACGATCGCCTCGGTCGACAGCACGCCGGCCGGCGTTGCCTCATAGGAGACATAGGAGGTCGATTCGACGTCGCGATAGCCGGTGATCGACTTGATCGCGAAGGTTTCGAACCGCCAGTTGGCGACGATGGCGATGCCCTGCTGGTCCAGCCGGTTGAGGTCGGGCGTCACCGCCTCGGTCGTGAAGATATCGCGGTTCGGCGTCGCCAGCGGGTCCTGGCCGGGCGCAAAGGTCGACAAGGCCGAGGGGTATCTGGGCGAGGAGCGGTCGCGCAGCAGGTCGCCCGACACCGTCACGTCGAACGCGTCCCACGGCGTGTAGAAGACCTTGGCCCGCGCGGCCTGATAGTCGCGGCTGTTGACCGCGGACCCCAGTTCGGTTGCGCTGGTCAGCCCGTCGCGGTTGCGCGCCAGGGCGGAGAATGAGGCCGACAGCACGTCGTTGATGGGTCCAGAAACAGCGGCGCGGAAATCCAGCCAGTCCTTGGTGCCGACCGTCACGTCGCCGGTTGCGGTGAATTTCTGCCCAGGCTGTTTCGTCGTGATCAGGATCGCCCCGTCCATCGAGCTGCGCCCGAATAGAGTGCCCTGGGCCGAGGGGATCACGTCGATCTGGTCGATATCGATGAAATCGTACAGCGCGCCATAAGGGCGGTTGTAATAGACCCCGTCGACATAGGTGTTGGCGTTGGTCTTGGTGAAATAGTTGGTCGAATCCGGCACCGGCTGGCGCAACAGGAACCGTACGGCCAGCGGTACGCCGCTATTGGTCTTGGCCAGGAGCCCCGGCGACTGTTTCGAGGTCTGGCCGATATCCAGGATGTCCTGATCCTCGGCCGAGGCCGGATCGATGGCGATGAATGGCTCTGGCGCCGGAGCGACCGCCGCAGCGCGAGCGTCGGTGACGACAATCGCGTCAGGGGAGGTCGTCTGCGCCCGGCCAGGTTGCGCAAAGAGCAGGATCGCAGCCAGAGGCGCCAGCCCGATCCGGAGCGGGGCGATGGGTGTCGGGCTGGGAATGATCTCCTCCGGGTCGGCAATGACGCGGAGGAGGCCCTATCACGAACTTAAGGATCGTTCATGAATATTTTCTAATGAAAACAGAATGTTACGCTATCACATTGGCTAGTGCAGCCCTGCGACCTGCGGCGGTGGATCGGTCGGTTTGTGGGCGTCGTTGCCGCGCGCCGCGCCGATCTGCTCGGCGGTTACCTTGCCTTCCCGGCCGCTCATCTGGCCGATCGTATAGTTGGCGATGGCGGCGAGTTCCCTATCGCTGTAGCCGCCGGTGAAGCTGTGCATGAAGACCAGCCCCTGCGCGGTCTCCATCTGCGTGCCGTGGGCCAGTACCTGGACCAGGTTGGTGCCGTTCACGTCGCCCAGCGAGTGCGATCCGCCCAGCGCAGCCCATGGCGATTGGCGCCCCTTTCCGTCCGGCATGTGGCAGCCGGCGCAGGCCTGGTTGTAGAGGCGCGCGCCGGCGCTGTCGGATGATGCCGTCGCCTTGGGCGCGCCCTGGACCGCCGGCGGCCCGCCGGCCTGGGCCGGGCGGTCGCGCAGATAGGCGACGATCGCCTTGATGTCGTCCTGAGTGAGATAGCGCAGGCTGAATTGGACCACCTCGGCCATCGGGCCGGATGCCGGGCCGCGGCCCGCTGCCTGGCCGGTGGAGAGATAGGACGCAAGCTGCGCGTCGCTCCAGCCGCCGATGCCGGCCTCCTTGTCGCTCGACAGGTTATAGGCGATCCAGCCCTGCTGGTTGGCGCCGGCATAGGCCTTGGAATCCTTAAGCCCCTGCATGAAGTTCCGCGGCGTATGGCACTCGCCGCAATGGCCCAGCGCCTCGACCAGATAGGCGCCACGGTTCCAGGCGGCGGATTTCGACGTATCCGGCTCCAGCCGCCGGTTGGGCGCATTGACCAGGTTCCAGAAGGCGAGGCCCCAGCGCTGGTCATAAGGGAACTTCATCGTCGCCGCCGGCGTGGCCGCTGTCTCCACCGGCTTCAGGCTGAACAGATAGGCCTTGATCGCCAGCGCATCCTCGCGGCTCATCTTGGTATAGCTGGCATAGGGCATCGCCGGATAAAGATGCCGCCCGTCGCGCGCCACGCCTTTCTGCAACGCCTTGAGCCAGTCCTCGTCGCTATAGCCGCCGATGCCGTTCTTCGGGTCGGGCGTGATGTTGGGCGACCAGACCGTGCCCATCGGCAGGGTGAAGGCGCGGCCGCCGGCATACATCATGCCGCCCGGCACGGTGTGACAGCCGGCGCAGTCGGCCGCCCGGGTGAGATACTCGCCCTTGGTGACGAGGTCGTCGGCCAGCGCCGGCCCGGCCAGCAGAACGGAGGCGATCAGGAGCGTGCGGATCATGGCCGGCCTCACGCGTTCTGCAATTGCGGGGCGAAGGGCAGGCGGCGCAGCCTTCGTCCGGTGGCGGCGAAGATCGCATTGCCCAGCGCCGGCGCGGCGGCGACGGTGCCGGTTTCGCCGATGCCGCCCGGCTTCTCGGTGTTGCGGATCTGATAGACCTCGATCTTCGGCGCCTCGTTCATGCGCAAGGATCGGTAGTCGTGGAAATTGCTCTGCTCCACCCGGCCGTTCGCCAGCGTGATCTCGTTATACATGGCCGTGCCCAGACCCAGGATCATGCCGCCCTGAAGCTGCGCCTCGACCGTGTCGGGATTGACCACCGAGCCGCAATCCACGGCCACCACGGCGCGGCGGGGCAGGATCTCGCCCTGCGGCGTGACCTCGGCCTCGATGACCGTCGCGATATAGGTCTCGAAGGCGAGCTGCACCTCCACGCCCCGGCCATGGCCGGCCGGCAGAGGCTTGCCCCAGTCGCCTTTCTCGGCGGCGAGGTTCAGCACCGCCAGCGCGCGCGGATTGTTCTTCAGCATCTCCCGGCGGAAGGCGACCGGGTCCTGCTTCGCCGCGGCGGCCAGTTCGTCGACGAAGCTTTCGACCACGAAGACGTTGTGCGTCGGCCCCACGCCGCGCCACCAGCCGGTGCCGATGGCGGGGGATTCGCACTGGACAAACTCCGAGCGTTCTGCCGGCACGTCATAGGGCGTCTCGCCGATGGCGCATTCGACCGTGTCGGGATCGAGGCCGTTCTTCTCCATCCCATCCGGTGCCCAGCGCGCCATGACCGACGATGCGGTCGTGCGATGGGTCCAGCCGACCAGCCTGCCGTTTGCGTCCAGCCCGGCTGCGACCCGGTCGTAATAATAGGGCCGGTAATAATCGTGCTGGATGTCCTCTTCCCGGGTCCAGATCGTCTTCAGCGGATAGGGCACCTGCTTGGCGAAGCCGGCCGCGACCTCGACCATGTCGATGTCCAGGCGGCGGCCGAAGGCGCTGCCGCAGGGATGGTTGTGGATGGTGACGGTCTCGGGCTTCAGCCCTGTTACCTTGGCGACGATGTTCTGGGCGCGCACCGGCACCTGGGTCCCCGTCCACACCTCTGCCCCATCGGGGCGGACATGGATCAGGCAGTTCACCGGCTCCATCGGCGCATGCGATAGGAACGGGATCTCATAGACCGCCGACAGTTTGGTCACGGCGCCGGCGATGGCCGCCTGGGCATCGCCCTTCTTGCGGCCCTCGATCGCCTTGCCGTTCTGCGAGGCCTTGTCCAGCTCAGCCACGATCGATTTGTGGTTCAGATCGGCATTGGTGCCGCCGTCCCACTTCACCGCCAGCCGCTCCAGCCCCTGCTTGGCCGCCCACATATGGTCGCCGACCACCGCCACGGCCGATCCGTCCTCCAGCTTCAGCACCGCCCGCACGCCGGGTATCGCCCGCGCCGCGGCTTCGTTCATGCTCGCGACCTTGCCGCCCTTCACCGGGCAGATCGCCAGCGTGCCGATCTTCATGCCGTCCACCTTGGCGTCGATGCCATAGACCAGGCTGCCGTTGGTCTTAGGGAGCGTGTCCGGCCGCTTGGCCGGCGTGCCGATCAGCTTGAAGTCGCCAGGCTGCTTGGTCGCGGCTGTTTCCGGCACCGCCAGGGTCGCCGCCGCTGCGGCCAGCGCGCCATAGGGCAGGGTGCGTCCGGTCTGCTTGTGCAGCACCGCGCCGTGCTGGGCCTGGCAGGTGGCGGGATCGACCTTCCATTGCTTCGCCGCCGCCGCGATCAGCATGGTGCGCGCCTTGGCCCCGGCCTCGCGCAATCTGACCCAGTCGCCACGAATGGAACTGGACCCTCCAGTCGCCTGCTCGCCCAGCAGCGGGTCGGAGTATTTGCTCTCGTCCGGGGGTGCGGCTTCCAGCTTCACCTGGTCCAGCCCGACCTCCAGCTCCTCGGCGATCAGCATCGCCGCCGCCGTATGGATACCCTGGCCGACCTCGGCATTCGGCATGATCAGCGTGACCGCGCCCGAAGGATCGATCCTGACGAAGGCGTTGGGCAGGAATTCCGCCGCCGGCTCGGCCCCGCGCGCCAGGCTTGGCAGGCGCAGCCCCAGCATCAGGCCGCCCCCGGCCAGGATGCCGGTCTTCAGGATGGTGCGGCGGGAAAGATCGATATGGCCCATGATCAAGCCCCCGCCGCTGCGTGGATCGCCGCGCGGATGCGCACATAGGTGCCACAGCGGCAGATATTGCCCGACATGGCCGTATCGATATCGGCGTCGGTCGGCTTCGGCGTCTGGTTCAGCAGCGCGGTGGCGGCCATGATCTGGCCCGACTGGCAATAGCCGCACTGGGGCACTTCCTTGTCCGCCCAGGCGCGCTGAACCTTGGCGCCGGTGGGCGTGCTGCCCACGGCCTCGATCGTCAGGATCTTCCCATCGCCGATCTCCCCCACCGGCAGCAGGCAGGATCGGACCGGCGCGCCATCCAGATGCACGGTGCAGGCGCCGCATTGGGCGATACCGCAGCCGAATTTCGTCCCGGTCATCCCCAATACGTCGCGCAGGATCCACAAAAGGGGCATGTCGGCGGGGACATCGACCTGTTGCGTCTGGCCGTTGATCGAAAGGCTGAACATGATGGCTCCTGGCGTTTCGGGAAGGACGCACTCCGGCGAATCTGGAACGTGGCTGCCGCGCGGCGGTTCCGGCGGGCTGACTCACAGCAAAGACTAGTGGGATGGCCGGACTGCGGTCTTGTCAATTTTTGCGTGATCGCGCACCAATCTCCGCAGGGATGTCGCGGAGCACAAGCGTTTGAAACAACCGTCGGAAGCAAGGCTCGAGTACGGTCTGGCAGCGCTGATCGGCCTGATCCTGGCCGCCATCCTGTTCACGCCCGCGGTGCTGCTTGGCACCGGCCCGTTCTGGAACGCGCCGAACTATCCCGACATGCAGCAGCACCTGTCGGCGGCGCGCTATTTCCTGCACGACAGCTGGCGCTTCCCGATCTTCCTGACCCGGCTGATCATGCCGCCGGACGGCGTTTCGGTGGTGTTCCTCGACGTCAATCCGCTGCTCGCCTTCCTGGCCAAGGTCTGGTTCAAGCTGACCGGGCTGACGGTCAACTATTTCGGCCCGTGGATCGCCATCTGCTACGCGCTGCAGGGCGCGGCGTTCCTCTATCTCTGTCGCTCGCTGGGCCTGCGGGGGCTGCTGCCGGCCGTGGTGTGCGCGGTGATCGCGCTGTCGGTGCCTGAGTTCCTGTATCGCTATTTCCACCTGAACCTGCTGGGCCAGTTTCTGATCACCTTCCAGCTCGGCTTCTATTTCCGGGCGGTGCGCGGCGGCCGGTTCCGGGCGATGTCATGGTGGGCGCTGGGCCTGGCGCTGACCACGATCCTGATCCATTTCTATACCTTCGCCATGGTCGCAGGCATCTATGCCGCCCTTCTCGGCGAATATGCCTTCGCGCGGCGCGGCGAGGGCCGGACCGTGCTTGTCCATGGCGCGATTTTCGTCGTCGGCACGGCTGCGCTGCTGGCCGGCTCCGGCTACCTCCACGGCGCCGGCGGGTCGACCGGGTTCGGCTATTTCTCGATGAACATCCTGTCGCCCTTCGTACCGCAGGATTCCGGCGTGCTGCCCTTCATGCACGACATGATCGACGGCACCGGCGGCCAGTATGAGGGCTTCAACTATCTGGGCCTGGGCATCCTGGCGCTGTTCGTTATCGCGCTGGTTCTCTGGCGCCGGGACCTGTGGTCGCTGGCGCTGCGCTACCGCTTCCTCCTGCTGATGATGCTGGCCTTCACCGCCTTCGCGATCTCGTTCAACCCGATGATCGGCGACATCGCGCTGCTGCATCCTTCCGGTCATGCTGCTGCCACGACAGCCGCAACCACCGCCACGGTCCCGGCGGCGCCGCATCCGGTGGGCATCGGCCAGAAAATCCACGACCTGATCTTCTACCCGCTGCAGCAGTTCCGGTCGTCCGGCCGCTTCTTCTGGCCGGTCGGCTATCTGATGGCGGCCTTCGGCATCGTCGGCGTCTGGCGGCGGATGCCCGGGCCGATGGGCCTTGCTGTCCTCGGTATTGCCGCGTTGCTGCAATTCGCCGATGCCGGCCCGCTCAGGCATGAAATGTCGGCGGCAATCCGTGCCCCGGCCGCCACGCCGATCGGCGCCGACCCCTGGGTGAAGCTGATCGCCGCGCACAAGGAGATCACCGTGCTGCCCAGCATGGATTGCGCCGACCTTCAGTCGCCGCTGATCCCGCTCTTCGTCTTCTACGCCTCCGAAAGCGTCACCCCGACCCACAGCGCCAAGCTCTCGCGGGGCCCCAAGGCCGATTGCCCGGCAGAGTTCGCCGCCCTGGCCCAGCGCGAGCCTGGGCCGGATGAGATCGTGGTTCTCCTGTCCCCCCCGATCCCGGAAGCAACCATCCGGGCCATGCCCGACGCCGCCGACTTCTGCCGCAGATTCTCGCTGGGTTATGTCTGCTCCCGCAAATGGGCGGAGCTCGACGCCGCCGGCATCAGGCTCACCGACCGCGATCTGGGCCCGCCCGGCCCGATGCCATATAATCCGGCGGAAGGCGCGGCGGGGCATCGCGTCCGGGGGAAGTAGAAGCCATGCCTGTAGATCCCGCCTATTTTCCTTTCTTCTTCGTCGGCCTCTGGCTGTTCGTCACCGCGGTCCTGGCCGTGCTGTCGGGCTGGTTCTCCCTGATGATGCGCTATCCGAACCGGCCCGAGCCGCCGCTGCTCAAGCTCCGCTGGCAATCCGGCAGGATGGGCCTGGGCGTGCATATGAACGGCCTCCTGACGTTCAGCGCCTGCCCCTCCGGCCTCAGGGTGGGCATGTTCCGGCTCTTCGGCATTTTCTGCCGCGATTTCTTCGTGCCGTGGGAGGAGGTCTTCGTGGACCGAAGCCAGTCCTCCTGGTTCATGGGACCGCAAGCCAGGATCACGTTTGGATCGACGGGCACCCTGACCGTCATCGCCACCGTCGCCGATCAGCTTGCCGCCGCGGCGGGATCGCGCTGGCCTGAGATCGAGCCGCCGATCGCCGAGACGCGAAAGGACGTTTTCCGGCGCTTCGCGCGGCTCTGGCTGATCTCCACCGCGTTCGCCGCCACGTTCTTTACCGTCGTGCCCCGACTGGCCGCCCCAGAGGTGGCATTCCCGCCGATTCCGGTCGCGATCCTGTTCCCGGCGATCGTGTTCGGGGTCGGTTTCTTAATTCAATACTGGAACTACACACGGCATCTGCCGCGGGAGTGAAACGAACGAAGCCCGGCAGGTCTCCCCGCCTGGTTCCCAATCAATGCCCGATCGTGTAGCCCAGGCCTTCTGGCTACCTGGAGGACTGATACGCGCGGAGATTTTGGCCGGGCGGAATGTCGTGCGAAATTCCCTCGCTTTGGGGTAGAGCGAACACATACCCCCCATCGTCGGCTTGGGCGACGAGATAGCCGTCCTGATGGCCGAGCTTCACTATGCAACGTGTATAGCTGACGGTGCCTGGCTGCGCGCCGCGCTCAGTGCAGACGGCTTTGTCGTGATCCAGCGCGGCCTGCATCAGCCGGGCATTCTCTCCCGGAGATGCGCAGGCAGGCAGGATCAGAAGCGGTAAGAGAGCGACTTTATTCATGACCGCACCTCCTCTTGATCATACTGGGAGATTGCGTGCGATGTCCGGGGAATTCAACTTCTGATTGCGTCGGCGGATGACGCCTGCCGCTCATCCGCCCTGCAAACTCATATCCGTTTTGGCCGCCTGCCGACGGCTGGGATGCCCGCCTTCGCCAGCAACGCTCTCAGTTCCGCCAGCGCCGCATCGGGAATGTCGCGTTTGGGCACCACGTTGAACTGGACGTTGGTCAGGAACATCACAAGGATGTCCTTGTTTTCGCCCCACGCCCGGTAATACGTCCAGGGATGGAGCGCGGTGATTAGCGCCGACTTGTAGGTAAAGCCTTCGTCGGACCAGCCGATCGCGGCTTCGTCATGCATCGATTTCTGCTGCCGGAAATGCTTTTTCGCGCGCCATGGCACCAGGATGCGCACAAGGCCGCCAACGACCGCCGTCGCCACTGCCGCCAGCGCGGTATTCGTAGCAACGACTATGGCGATCGACAGGACCGCTTCGTCTTCGAGGTTGGGGAGGACGACGGTCGAGAAGGTGGCGAAGAAGACTGCGAACATGATCGCCCAATGTTTCTTGGGGCGGCGCCACGCGAACCAGATCCGGCTGGCTGAGGCGAGGTCGTCCTCGGTCAGAAGCAAGCGGTATTCGGTCACAGCCGCTGCGCCGCCTCCCAGCCCAGATCGGCCAACGGTGCCGCGAGCCGCCCGACCTGCTCCGCATTCGGCGCGGCGGCGTTGCCGCTTTTCCAGCGCGCATAGATGCCCTGGGCGATGGCGGCGAAGCGGAAGAAGGAGAAGGCGAGATAGAAGTCGTATTGCGGGATGTCCTTCAGGCCCGCGGCGCGGCAATAGCCGGCGATGTAATCTTCCTCCGACGGCAGGCCCGGGGGCAGGGGGCGGCCGGCCAGGCCCGGCACGTTGGGCGTGTCGTGCGGCAGGCGCCAGATCATGCAGCTATAGGCCAGGTCGGCGAAGGGATGACCCAAGGTCGCCAGCTCCCAGTCCAACGTGGTCAGCACGGTCGGCGTGTCGGCGGCGAACATCAGGTTCTCCAGCCGGAAATCGCCGTGCGAGATGGTGGTGATCTCCCCAGCCGGGATGTGGTCGGGCAGCCAGGCGATCAGCCGGTCCATGTTGGGGATGTCGTGGGTCTTGCCGGCTTCGTACTGGTTGCTCCATAGCGTGATCTGGCGGGCGAGATAACCGGTCGGCTTGCCGAAGCTCTCCAGCCCCGCCGCCTGCCAGTCGACCTTGTGCAGCTTGGCCAAGGTGTCGCTCATCGCGCCATAGATCGCCGTGCGCTCGCCGGCCTCCATGCCGGGGAGCGCCGGATCGCGGAAGACACGGCCTTCGAGGAAATCCATCACATAGAACGGGGTGCCGATCACCCCGCTGTCCTCGCAGAGCAGCGGCACCGAGGGCACGGGGACGCCCGATCCCTCCAGCGCCTTGATCACGCGATATTCGCGCTCGATCATATGCGCCCCGTGCAGCAGCTGCCCGCCCGGCTTCTTGCGGAGCACGTATCTGCGGGCCGGCGTGGTCAGTTCATAGGTCGGGTTGGACTGGCCGCCGCGGAACTGGCGCACCTGAAGCGGCCCGGCGAAGCCCGGCAGGTGCTCGGACAGATACGCGGTCAGCCGAGCGATATCGATCTCGTGCCCGCTGCGGATTTCCGTGGTTTCGCTGTCGCTCACGCTTGCTTCCCGATGCTGGTTTGGCGCGCGACCCTAAGGTTTTGCGCCGGCCTGTCAATTCACCGTAGGGTGGAAGAGCGAAGCGTACTCCACCAGTCGACGTTCCCGTTGGCATCGGAATGCCGAGCGTTGCTCGGCTGGTGGGATGCGCTCCGCTTTCCCACCCTACGATACCCCTTAAGCCGGCCCCTCATTCAGCGGGTGTACGCCCAGAGCTGTGACTTCCTCGAAGCCCTTGAGTTCGGCAGTGGTTTCCTTCGGCACGCAGAGCAGGTTGAAGGATCCGGTATTGGCGTAGATGTTCTCGGCGTCGCCGAAGAAATTGCCGGGGTTGAACAGCTTCGGGATATGCCAGTAGGTGCGGTAATTGAGGGACCAGAGCAGGGTCAGCAGCTCGTCGCTTTTGGCCGGGCGGTCGTTCTCGGCATAGATGATCGGGCGGTGAGTCAGGATCAGGTTGGTGGCGCCACGCAGAACGTCTGCCTCCATCCCCTCGACGTCGATCTTGATCAGCTGGGCCGGGCGGCCGCGCATGATCTGGTCCAGGGGCAGCACCGGCACAGGCTCGCCCTCGCCGCCCTCGGCCAGCGACCCGCCGCCGAAATTCTGCAGCTCAGAGGCGAAGTAGTTCACCGGCGGCACGATCATCCCGCTGGGCTCGGCGCCGCATCCGGCCCAGAAGCACTCCACATTGCCCAGCATGTTGAGCGACACGTTGGCCGACAGATACTGATGGACGATGCGCTGCGGCTCGACCGCGATCACCCGGCCCTGGGGGCCCACCTTCTTGGCGATCGAGACGGTGTGGGAACCGATATTGGCACCGACCTCGACCACGGTGGCGCCGGGTGCGATCAGCTGCTCCAGCACCTGCCATTCCAGCTCGCCATACTCCCCATAGCGGATGAGGGCGAGCCCGACATAGCCGTCGAACCGGTTGGCGAGGAAATAGCCGTGGCGCCCGGCCACGAGCCGGTTCACATCGTCGAGCGGCAGCACGCGCGTATAAGGAAGGGGGGTCAGCTTCGGGCCTCCTGGTCAGCTCGGCCCTTTATTCCACAGCCGTTATGACCTTGCGAAGCGTTTCGACGATCCGGTCGATCTGCGGTTTCTCGATGATCAGCGGCGGCGACAGGCAGATCGCCTCGCCGGCCTGGCGCACCAGCACGCCCTCGCCATAGCAGCCGGTGAAGACCTCATAGGCCCGCTTCATCGGCGCGCCGGGGCGCGGCTCCAGCTCGATCGCGCCGACCAGCCCGATATTGCGCAGGTCGACGACATGGCGCGTGCCTTTCAGGCTGTGGATCGCATCCTCCCAATAGGCCGACAGGTCGTGCGCGCGCTGGAACAAATTCTCGTCGCGATAGACGTCCAGGGTCGCCAGTGCCGCCGCCGTCGCCATCGGATGGGCGGAATAGGTATAGCCGTGGAACAGCTCGATCCCACCCTCCGGCGTCGCCTCGATCACCGTTTTGTAGACCGTGTCGCTCGTGAACACCGCGCTGGCCGGGATCGCGGCGTTGGTCAGGCCCTTGGCGGTGGTCATGATGTCGGGCTGGACGCCGAAATAATCGGCGCCGAACGGGGTGCCCAGCCGGCCGAAGCCGGTGATGACCTCATCGAAGATCAGCAGGATGCCGTGCTTGTCGCAGATGGCGCGGAGCTTCTCGAGATAAGCCTTCGGCGGGATCAGCACGCCGGTGGAACCCGCAACCGGCTCGACGATCACCGCGGCGATGGTCGAGGCGTCGTGCAGCCCGACCAGCCGCTCCAGCGCGTCGGCCAGCTCGGCGCCCTCGGTGGGCACGCCGCGGGTGAAGGCCTGCTTCGGATTATAGGTGTGGGGCAGGTGGTCGACGCCGGCGAACAGCGCGCCGAACTGCTTGCGGTTGGCGACCATGCCGCCGACGGCGATGCCGCCGAAGCCGACGCCGTGATAGCCGCGCTCACGCCCGATCAGCCGCACCCGCCCCGCGTCGCCACGGGCGCGGTGATAGGCCAGCGCGATCTTGAGCGCGGTATCCACCGCCTCGGACCCGGAATTGCCCAGGAAGACATGGTTCAGGTTGCCCGGCGTCATCGCCGTGAGGCGCGACGCCAACTCGAATGACTGCGGCGTCGCCATCTGGAAGGGCGGGGCGTAGTCCAGCTCGCCCGCCTGGGCACGGATGGCCTCGACGATCTTGGGATGGCAGTGGCCGGCATTGACGCACCACAGGCCGGCGGTGCCGTCCAGGATCTGGCGTCCGTCATGGCTGGTGTAGTGCATGCCCTTGGCGGAGACGAGCAATCGGGGGGCGTTCTTGAATTGCCGGTTCGCCGTGAAGGGCATCCAGAAGGCGTCGAGATTGTTGGAAATTTCCGTGCTGCTCATGATCCGCTCATGTTCCTAAAGGCTTTCGGGCGATAGCGTCACTTTCCTGCTTTTGCCCTGTGATTTCGACTCATATTCCCTATGTTGCATTGCAACAAAGGCATGGCTGAGTTGCCTTAACGCATTGATTATACGCGGCTCAGCCCCTGGTCTTGTTATCAAAATGAAGTATATTCCACGTCGTGAACAGGGGCTTCTCGCTTTGGGACAAACCTAAAGAGGAGAGTCACATGAAGATCGATCGGGAAATTCTCGAGGGCGCTTTCAACTTCGCCATCGCCGCCCTGGCCCCGTTGGCCATGGTCGCCTGGATCGTCGGACGCATCTAAGTCCGGCGACCCAGCCACGAGATAAAATACTGTAAGTAACGGATTACCTGACCGCCCCCCGCAAATTCGCGCGGGGGCGCTCGGTGATCGTTTTTCCCCGCGCCGCCGTAAGTATTTGTCGTCATTCCCGCGAAGGCGGGAATCCAGCTTGCGGGCGTCCGCCCGCACAAGACTTATGTCGCCGCCGACGCGGCTCTAGCCTGGATTCCCGCCTTCGCGGGAATGACGGAGTACGGGCGGCGAAGGACGAGCCAAAAGTCGCCTCCGCCCTCGGATCAATAATCCTTCGCGACCAGGCGCTCGGCGATCTGGACGGCGTTCAATGCCGCGCCCTTGCGCACATTGTCCGCCACCACCCAGAGGTTCAGCCCGTTCTCGACCGTCTGGTCCTCGCGGATGCGGCTGACGAACACCGAGTCCTCACCCACGCATTCCGCCGGCGTGACGAAGCCTTCGTCCGCCCGGTGGTCGACGACGCTGACGCCCGGCGCATCGCGCAGCACCTTGCGCGCCTGGTCGGCGGTGATCGGCCGCTCGAACTCCACATTCACCGCCTCGGCATGGCCGATGAACACCGGCACGCGCACGCAGGTCGCGGTTACCTTGATGGCGGGGTCGAGAATCTTCTTGGTTTCGACCATCATCTTCCACTCTTCCTTGGTCATCCCGTCATCCATGAAGACGTCGATATGGGGGATGACGTTGAAGGCGATCTGCTTGGTGAACTGCTCACGGGTCATCGGGTCGTTCACATAGATGCCGCGGGTCTGGACGAACAGCTCGTCCATCGCCTCCTTGCCCGCACCTGAAACAGACTGATAGGTCGCGACCACGATGCGCGTGATCTTGGCGATATCGTGCAACGGCTTCAGCGCCACCAGCATCTGGATGGTGGAGCAGTTGGGGTTGGCGACGATGTTGCGCTTCTCATAGCCGGCCAGCGCATGGGCGTTGACCTCGGGGATCACCAGCGGCACATCCGGGTCCATGCGGAACTGCGACGTATTGTCGATGACGATCGCCCCGGCCCGTGTCGCCCGCGGAACGAAGCCGGCCGAGATTTTGGCGCCGGCCGAGGACAGGACGAAATCGGTGCCCTTGAAGTCGAATGTGTCGAGGTCCTGCACTTTGACGATATCGTCATCGCCGAAGGACACCTCGGCCCCGATCGAGCGCGAGGATGCCAGGCCGACGATCGTGTCGATCGGGAATTCCCGCTCGGCCAGGATATGCAGCAGCTCGCGTCCGACATTGCCGGTGGCGCCGACCACCGCGACTTTGTAGCCCATGACAGTTCACCTGAAAGGATGTGTGGGGCGGGCTCTATCCCAACCCGGCGGTTAATACAAATCGCCTATTCTAGCTGGTGATCCGGCGATGTATTTTGAGTCTTGGGGCAAACACGCCTAAACATCGGCCCGTCTGTATCTGCGAGCCCGCCTGATGCGCCTCTTCCGTCATGAATCCGATCTTTCCCCCGACGCCCACGGCGCGGTCGTCACGCTGGGCAATTTCGACGGCGTGCATCTGGGCCACCAGGCGGTGATCGGTGCGGCGGCGAAGATCGCCCGCGCCACCGGCAAGCCGCTGGCGGTTCTGACCTTCGAGCCGCACACCAAGGCCTTCTTCCGCCCCGACCTGCCGCCCTTCCGGCTGACGCCGCTGCGCTCCAAGCTGCACGCGCTGGAGGCGCTGGGCGTCGATCAGGTCATCGCGCTCGCTTTCGACCAGCCCTTCTCCCAGGTTTCGGCCGAGGATTTTGCCGGCAAGGTGCTGTGCAAGCACATGAAGATCAGCCACGCCGTCGCGGGCGGCGATTTCCGCTATGGCCATAAGCATGCCGGCACGATGGACAGCCTGATCGCCGCCGGCGCCAGGCATGGCTTCGGCGTCACCAAGGTCGATCCGGTCAGCGCCGGCGACGGCACGGTCTATTCGGCCACCGCGATCCGCAAGTTCATCGCCGAGGGCGACATGCGCGGTGCCGCGGCCCTGCTCGGCCGCCCGTGGGAGATCGACGGTCATGTGGTGGGCGGCGACCGGCGCGGCCGCGAGCTGGGCTTCCCGACCGCCAATCTCAAGCTCGGCGAATATCTGCGTCCCGCCTTCGGCATCTATGCCGTGCGCGCCTGCCTGGACCGCCCCGGCGCCCCCTGGATCGACGGCGTCGCCAATCTCGGCATCCGCCCGATGTGGCAGACCGAGGAGCCGGTCCTGGAAGCCCATTTGTTCGATTTCGCCGAGGACATCTACGGCCAGGTCCTGCGCGTCCGCCTGATCGAACGCCTGCGGCCCGAGGCCAAGTTCGACAGCGTCGAAGCCCTGGTCGCCCAGGTCGACCGCGACAAGATCGCCGCCCGCGAGGCGCTGCTGGCGAGCGAGGGGTGAGGCATGTCCCAATCTATTGATCCGTCGCCTGATAAGGATTGGAAGCCGTCGAGGGCTGCTGAATATGACGAACTTTGGGCGCGCGAGGCGATGGACCGGCTTGCCGCTTATCGCAGAGGCGAAATTCCCTCGATTCCCCTCTCCGAGGTCCTGGCGAAGTACATTTCCCGCTGACGGCTTCTTTTAGCTGATACCCAGCCCGCTTGACCCTGGCAAACCGCCGACCGATAACCGCGCCATGACCGATTACAGAAATACCGTCTTCCTGCCGGACCCGGCGAACTTTCCGATGCGCGGCGGCCTGCCGACCAAGGAGCCGGAGATTCTGGCGCGCTGGGCGCGGATCGACCTGTTCGGGCAGA
>Ga0105238_10001888_pt1 | contig 21032 bp, 11 predicted proteins | sample KBSC34metaG_FD_81526 | JGI IMG/M metagenome (GOLD analysis project Ga0105238, IMG submission 81526) | Corn rhizosphere microbial communities from Kellogg Biological Station, Michigan, USA - KBS C3-4 metaG | ecosystem: Host-associated > Plants > Roots > Rhizosphere > Soil | place: Michigan, USA...
TTAGACAACTATGAACGGCCGGTAGCCGAGCAGGTCGATGATGATCGAGTCGTGCCTCGGTTCGCCCACTTGGCGAAAGCTGTTTGGAGTGGAAAGCTCGATGTCCTGAAACAGGCCGTGGAGGAAAAGGCGGATCTGAACGCGATCTACGACGGACATACCGCATTGCTTCTGGCGATTCAGCGGCAAGATACAGAGGCCGCGCTGCTACTCATCAAAGGTGGAGCAGACGTCGATCGCACTTCCGTCCTTGGAACCACGCCACTGATGGCTTGCGCGTCGCTGAATGAGGTCGATGCAGTCGTCGTGGCTGCGGGATTGCTGGCCATGGGAGCGAATGTCAATGCCCGCGATATGTCCGACAACACCGCCTTGGACGAGGCAAAGAACAATAACCAACAAGAGCTTGCTGCACTCCTGACGGCGAATCTTGAAATTTGAGGATCGAGAATCACTTCGCTGGCCGTTCGGAAGAAAGAATAGCTCAGTCCGAAGTATTGCATGTACCGACCGTAATCAACCAATAAGTCACGATAGGTCTCGATGGGATTTCATGTTTCGTGGATCGCTCGCTCTGGAACATCCACTCTCGAACTGCTCGAAGTATCTCGTCGAAACCCGAGCGATCAGCGCCACGAGTTTGCCGATGTGGGTTGGTATTTGCTCGAATTACCAGCGTGGACGGTGCTTATCGCGGATGGCTCCGAGAATTCTCCTGAACTGAGCGCCGGCCACGCGCAATCGCTCTCCAAAGGCAACCATGAAACTCTGTACTTCTGGTGCTGCGACACCGTCATGGCCACGGAATTGTCCTGCTTCACGAATGGTTCAGAAGCCTGGTCAATTCAATACGATTGCGGTGACAAGTCGAAACGACCTGCGATGATTGGCAATGTACCAAATATCGCGCACGAGATCCTCGACGGCCTGCGCAGGAAACAACGGACAGATGATGGTGCGGACTACGTCTATGACCTGCCCACTGAGTTGGGACGTCATCTGATCGGTTTCCGGCACGATACTGATCTCGAAGTCGATGATCCGGCGCCATTCCAGGTACTGATCAGGCCGGTCATGCAGCAACAAAGTTGGTGGCAATTCTGGAAACGATAGCCTGGCAGCATCCTGCCCCCTGGATGCCGTTGAATCTCGTTTGGCCTACCAGCCTGTTGAAAACAGGGGCACCTGGAACGAGGTTTCTATGGTTCCCCAGACGGATCGTACATTCCGGGAACCGAGATGCTATTCATTCGGAGATAGACAGAGAGGATTGCTCTGTGATGAATCAGGTGGTTCAGGACAAAACGTCGAAGCATCGTCACACGCGACAGGGTGAAAAAAGGCGTTCCAGCCTTAAGCAGCGCCCACGACTGCGCCATCTGATCATCTTGCACCGCCGCGATCGCTTTCCGGGCCGCCGCGACGTTCCGATCAAACAGGTCGAGGATCCTCTGGCGACTCGTCAAACTTGGTGACTGATAAGGTTCGCCACCGACCGGCGCGATGTCCCACGACGGCGTGGTGAGGACTCCTTCAACCCACCCTAGGATTTCGGCCAAGTGGTTGGCGTTCCAGCCGATCGTTTTCGACGATGGGTGTGGTTGCCAATCCAGCTTGTCCTCTGGAACTTGTTCCAGCACCTTGCGTGTATTTGCTATCTCTCTGTCAAAGTCGGGAGTGATCGTCGCGGCGTAGTTCATGGACTGCACTTCTAAATTGAGGAACGTCGAGTACTTTGATTGAAGCGGGTTCGTTGACCTCGCAATCCGATTCTGTGCCAGTCGCGAGGCTCATACCCGTGGATTCTATTTATGGCTGGTTTTAACGTGCAGTCCAATTGCGTCCAGACTGACGATAGCGGCACGATCACCCGCAGTTCGAACAAGATCGCAAATCAGATCGATCGTTTTGAATTCCGGGTCAACAACATACAGGCAACTTGGGTGCCCCAGAAAATCGAAGACCGCTCGATTATCGATGCACCACTCAACGGAGCGTCGGACCGCTTTCAAAAACCACTCCAGTTTCCACTGACCCGTCCTGAACGCGCCGATGTCGCTGATGGGACTCATTGGGATCTCAATCAATCCGTCAGGATAAGCAAACGGTTGGGCTAGCTTCTGGGCGGTGACAATCCCCTGCAGCACCATTTCCGACGGTTCCTGCATCGGATCACTGTTTGGATGCGCGGGATAAAGACTGCTGATCCAGTCGAATCCTGCCTCTTTCAGCATCGTCCGGACAGCGGGATGGTCGCGCAGACCATTGTTGAACCCGCCGGGGGTGCGGAATCCCGCTGGCTGGATGCCTAGCCGCGTCTGCATCGCTTTGTTGTTCAACAAGATGTTTTCACGAATGGCTTCCGCAGCCGATTGACCTCGCAACAACCACGGCGCGCGTTGAAAGCGAAACTGCAAATCTTTTGGTTCGGTCGCGGTCACGTTGATGTGATCGTACGTGTGGTTTCCCACTAGATGGCCCTCACGCACGATCTCTTTCAGCCAGTCGACGCTAGGTTGCTCGAAAACCTGTCCCACGGCGAAGAAGTGCAGCACACCTCCCGCGCGTTTGACTCGTCGAGCCGCTTCGACCGAATACTGCTTGGTCTCGTCGTTCAAGTTTCCTTTTTCGAAATTCCAATGAGTCACGTCGCGCGTGGGAAAATTCGCACTCATCTCGAGGTCGAGCGTAATGGCAATCAGGGCCTTGTCTGATTCCGCAGCGGGTAATGACTGGCGATTGAGAGACGACCCGAGATAACTGCCCAGCCCAACCGCGGCGCACTTCTGCAACAGGTCGCGCCGCGAAAGATGCACGGGGACACTCATGCGATCTGCGGTTTCCATGAGCACTGCTCCTGCCAGTCTTACTTGGTTTTTGATTCCAGTTTGACCCACGACACTTGCGTCACCAGGTGGTTGAGTGCGGCGAACGAGATCGCCGCGTTGACCGCGAATCGAGGCGACTTGTTGGACGGGAACGTGGCCAGCGAAGCGTCACCCACAAGAAACACATTGAAGTCTTTGGCCAGATTGTCGTAACCGGCGGTCGTTTTGCAGAAGCACATGTCCGTCGCATAGCCAGTCAACAGGACATGCCGGATGTCATTTGCCAGTAGAAATTTCTTGAGCGGCTCGTATCCTTCGGCGTCATAGATGATGACGTCATCCGGATGCACATCGACATCCGTGGTGACCGGGATTGGTAATTCCCAGAACCCCTTATTGTTGAACCTGGCACCCGAATCGAGCCCCGGAAACTGCTGAAAGTAATCGATCACGGGCTTGTCCTTCGAAAGCGAAAGAATCTCTGGTAACGGCTCACCGATGTACTTGAATGTGGCGAGCTTCTCTTTCAATTCGCGGGCACCTTCGATGCGATCGGCTGCGGTCGGTCGGTGTGTGAAAGAGCGATATAGCTTTTTCCGAACAGGGTCCATGTTGCCCGGAAGACTGTACATCACGCGGGCCGAATGCCCTCGCAGAGAATTGATAAACGGTTTGACGATTTCCCGAGTATGCCGGGCGGCGAGGTGGTTCTTTTCTTTCGTGCAGAAATCGGCAACGCCCGCAGGCTCGGGAGTATCCCAGCCCTGTCCGTCGTCAATTCCCCACGGATGGACCATGATCACAGCGGTGTTCGAGGCCTTCAAGTTGTTTGGCATTTCGATGATGCCGCGCGCGTTGTACGAAAACCTCCAGGCCCGCACCTGCAGATCGGCGTATTGATCGACCACCAGCGCCGGCGCCTCAAAGTGTGCCTGCTCCGCAATCGGCTCGAAGAATTCCGGATGATCGGCCAGCAAGGGCGAAGGATTGGCGATCGGCGTCAATTTATTGGAATAGTTGCGTTTGGCAGTCGATGATTCGTCCGCGATTGCGGCACCAATCACCAACAACAAACAACTCGCCGATGAAACAATTGCTTGGAATCGCATCGTTGTGTCCCTGCGGAAAATGCATATTCATTGAGCGTCCTGTTCCAGATAGGAAAACAGGTCTCGCAGTTCCTGCGGCTTCAATTGTCGATAAAGATCGTCCGGCATCAGCGACACCGGCGAGTCATGTAGTTCTGCAATCTCGTTCAACGCGATGGTCGTCTGTTCATTCTTTGCGTTGACCACCGTGACGCTGGATTCCTGCCGAGCGATCGGGAACCCGGTGACAACACGCCCATCGCGCGTCTGAACAATGACACTCGTGAAATCCTTTCGAATGACGCTGCTCGGATCAACCAGACTGATCAGCAGGAAATCGCGATCCTTGCGGTTGGCCGTCGTCAGATCAGGCCCGATTCGGGTCCCTTCACCAAATATCTGATGACATGCGGCACAATGCTTTTTGAAGAGCACTTTGCCTAAATCTCGATCCCCTCCACCCACGCGCAGGTCATTATTAAGGCGACGGACTTCCGCCAATTTTTCGCCCCGACTGATCGTTCGTTGCCCCCAATGTTTCTTGACCAGTGCGTCAAGTTCCTCGTCTTGTAAAACCGCGATTCGTTGAGCCTGGTCGGGAGACACGTCTGTCGACATGATCTCACCTCGATCGACGGCTGACAACCATAATCGCGCGAGCGACTGTCGGTTGACCATCATCTCTCGAATCTGCGAGTCCAACGGGGCCGGCGGGGACTTCTGATAGAGAGCCATCAGTGCCGGACCGATCCTGGGATCATCAATTCGAGCTAACGTCGACAAGGCTGCCGACCGGACTGCGATCACTGCATTCGACGCGACCACCTCCAGCAGGACATCCACCAGCGAGGGCTCCGCAACCCCCGCCAGCAAGCCCAGTCGCGAGATCTTTCGCTGATCATCGACTGCCGCGTCCGCGACGTCTTTGACGATTGAGTCAAATAGCTCGCGGTCACCCAATACCAGATCAAGTTGCAATAGAACCAGGTCCTCGGGACGTTCATGCAACCGTGCTCGAACGATTTGCGATAGTTCGTGATCGCGCACCAATGTATTTCGGTCAGCGACTGATTGCTGCCGCGGCGATTCGCGAAAACCGTCCAATACTGGTCGCCACAATCTGTCACGAGCTGCGGCGTCAGGAGCCGCTTTGATCAACTGAGCGACGGAATCCCACCCGGCACGAGTCCCTTCCGCCGCATAACGGCGGATCAGACGAGTTAGCAGAAACTCGCGGCCAAGACGCGATTTCCAAAGTGAGGGACGGATAAATCGCCGCATCACTTCGTCGCGATCGCTGACACTACGCCGCTCGATCGCCCACCACCACAACAAGGGAATATAGGGGTCGTCGAAGTCGACGTCGCGATTGATATTCGCATTAATGATCGGCATCGCCTGTGAGGCAGGCAGCCGAGCGGCCGTCGCGGCCAATTGCTGTCGTACCAGCACTGAGGGGTCGTGCTCCGCGAATTTGTCCAATCGATGGGCCATCTCACCCGATATCTGCCGACGGTCTCCCAACAGACGTACCGTCCAGGCACGTACCGGTGCGTGAGGGCTGTTGAGCAACTTATCCGCCAGTGTCTCATCGAAGAGACCGATGGCATTCAGCGACCAAAGCGACTCGAGAGCAGTGGTCTCGTCGGAACTAGCAACTGATTCAAGAAGTGCTTCGCGTCCGATGCGCCGTCTTGCCAATTCCAATCGGGCTCGGCGTACGTACCACTGACTGCGGTGAGCATGTAATTCCAACAACTCCGCGTCCGACACGTTCGCGAAATCGATCTTCGGAACGGCCGGCGTCCCCTTGGCGGCGATGCGATAGATCCGACCATTCGATCGATCCCAGTCTGCATCGGGATCTGGATGAGCGGTACGCGCGTCGTGCCAGTCTGAGACATACAGCGCACCATCGGGCCCCAGCGTCACATCGGTGGGAGCAAACCACGAATCGTTGGACACGATCAGTTCGCCAGCATGCGCCGTTTTGACGGTCGATCCGTGCGGTGCGACCATGTGCCAGTAAACTCCGTGCCCCAACAAATCACCGGCGACGTATTTCCCTCGAAACCTGTCAGGAAATGTATCGCCCTGATAGATGATGCCACCGACGCTGACGTGGCCACCGCGAAAGTTTTCGTGCGGCGCGTGATTGAAGAAACCGTACGCATACGGATTGTGCAATTCTCCGTGTTTCGCGAACGACTTGATCAGGTAGCTTCCCTGCACGCCATGACACAGTACGAAACCACCATAATTGGTGCTGTAAAACAATTGGCCGATGCGGTCAAAATCGAGTCCCCAGGTATTGCCGCCGCCCTCGCAGAACAACTCAAACTCACGAGTTTGCGGATGGTACCTCCAAACTCCCTGTTGAAACTCGATGCCTCGAATATTGGCCGTGACGGTGCTTCCCTGACACCCATACAGCCATCCGTCCGGCCCCCAAGTCAACGAATTCGCCACACTGTGCGCATCGTCCATTCCAAATCCGGTCAACAGGACCTCAGGATCGCTGTCGGGGCGATCGTCCCGGTCACGATCGGGATAGAACAGCAAATAAGGAACATTCAGCACATAGACGCCGCCATGTCCAAAAGCGATACCCGTAGCCAGGTTTAACCCGTCGACGAAATCGTTGCCGCGATCGAAATCGCCGTCACCATCGGAGTCCGAAAGAATTGTGATGCGATCAGCGCCGCGCGGGCCGTGGGGAGGTGGTTCCGGCACGCGGTCGTATTTCGTTCGCGAGTAACGATCGACTTGAATTCGATTCAATCCCGCGGGATTCGGATACTGCAGGTACTGAATCACCCACAGGCGACCTCGATCATCGAATTCAATACACACAGGCTGCCGAACCACCGGTTCGGCGGAAACTGCCCGAACCTCGAAGCCGGCTGGAACAACCATGCGCCGCGCCGCTTCGGTAGGGGACAGTCGCTGTGCCAGGCACGGCACGGTGATTCCGAACAAGATCCCCAGCGTGACCCCGAGTGTCGTGATGCGTTCGATTGATCGAGCGCGGCCAGACTGATACGCGTGCGACGATTCGTGCCGCAAATGAACAGACAACAAGAACGCCATGAACCTGATCCAGATGACGTTGTGCGCTAACCTCCAGACCATACTGCTGCATGACGAGTTTGAACAGGCTGCCGATCATCCTGAACAGGTATTGACATCTCGGGTAGAGCCGTCAATTCAGACGCATCGTGCTGGAATTCTGAATGATCTTCGCAGCAGGGCAATCGGAACCACTCGCATTGGCAAGAATTGTCACCAGTATCAAACTGTACTTTTGTCGATCGCAGGGTATGCTGCAAGTATCAAATAGCGCACCGCAATTCCATTATGAAACGATCGCCGAATGCTGTAACCGAGTTCGATGACAACAATGAGATCCCTTCTGATTTGAAATAAAACACATACATCCGTTTGCGACCGTGGGGTGCCAGACGTCGCCAACACCCCGCACACCCTACTCCACCAGCTTTACTTCCACAGTCGCCGTTGTATCGCCACATTGACAGGAACCACAAATGGCTAACAAAGCTCTTCTGCTTGGAATCAACAACTACAAGCAAGTCAATTCGCTACGTGGTTGCGTCAACGACGTCGAGAATATGCGACATCTGTTGATCGAGGTTTTCAAATTCAACACGTCCAATGTCAAGGTTCTGTTGAATCAAAAGGTGATCAAGAAGGACGTCAAAGCACAGATGACCTGGCTCTTCAAAGACGCCAAACCGAACGATCATCTTGTGTTCCACTTTTCCGGGCACGGTTCGCAAACCGTCGACCTCGATGGCGATGAGAGCGACGGCGCCGATGAATTGATTTGCCTCTATGACATGGATTTCAACGATCCGGAAACGTACCTGCTTGACGATGAACTGAAGGCGTGGACCAAGAAGCTGCCGGCGGGTGCGCAGCTTACCGTCGTACTCGATAGTTGCCATTCGGGTACAGGCACTCGAATGCTGATGGCGCCGATCGGCGACAGCCCAGATCAATTCACGCGCATGGCAGTTGATCCGGGTGCGACAGTGGCGCGCGCATTGTCAGGTGACACTCAAACGCGCGGGCTGCGGGCAACCGACGCCGCGCTGATCGCGACGGATCCGGAGCACGACGAGATCGTGCGCGTCCGTTACGTGGAACCGCCTCTGGCGATCAAAGAAGCGATTGCGGCTCGTGGAAAGAAAGTATCGCGTGGCCTAGTCGTGGCCGACATGAATCACGTGCTGCTCGCGGGTTGCAAAGACGGCCAGACATCCGCCGACGCGACGATCGAGAGCAAGCCGAACGGAGCCTTTACCTACTATCTTTGCAAGACGATTCGCGCGGGTGGTGTCCGGCTGGAACGCAAGCTATTGATCGATCGTGTCGAAAAGGCCTTGCACGACGGGCACTTCACCCAGAGTCCGCAACTCGAAGGGCCCAGCGACAAAGGGCCACTCTTCGGTGGCAGTCGGGTGACGCGCGACGATACTGCAGATTCGGATCCACCCACCGTCGCGAATGTGCCAGACGTGGTCTCGTGTGGTGACGCGAGTGATCTCAAAGATCTCATTTCTCTAATCGCAACGTTGGCGCCCGAAGCTCAGGTGGAAGCGCTGCGTCTGTTTGGAAAGGGAGCCAGCTTGCAGCGGCGCGACAGCCAGCACCCCGCCGGTGGTCGCTTCCTGATTTACGTACACGGCATTTGCAAACATGATCCGGGCTATTCCGACGGATGGTGGAATGCTCTTCATCCATTCACCCACGCGTTTGGCGCAGGCCCCCGCGGCGACACTCGCCGTGAGGTTCTCTGGAGCGATCTGGTGAACGAGCGGGCGATCGAAGCAAGGATGAATCGCGAACTGGACCCGCAAGCCGCTCGTCAGGCCGATGAACAAACGCGATTGAAAGTGTCGATCTGCGAAGTTCTCCTTGATCGTAGTGATCGACAATTGAACGAAGCCGCACCTGAGCCCGTGCCCGGCGAAAGTCCTCGTGCCCTCAACAACGAGCGTGCGCTCAACATTCCCGGGCTCAATTGCATTGACGACTTTACGATCTACATGGTCAACAATGCTGTGAGAGCCGAGGTGATCGGTCGGTTCACGAGTGTCGTCGGTCCGCTTCTGGCGAGTGGTGCCGAACTGGACGTCATAAGTCACAGTTGGGGAACGGTCGTCGCGTACGAAGGTCTGCGTGAGTTGGCCGAGAGTGGCCTGACTCCGGGCGTCGTGCGCAACTTCTTCACTGTGGGGGCGGCGCTTTCGATCGCGCCAGTCAAGATGAGCCTGCGTCCCGCAAATCGAGATGGTCAGCGGCCCGCGAACGTTCGCCGTTGGATCAATCTGGATGCGCGTGGCGACATCGTCGGCGGTCCGCTACAGGGTCGACCCTACGCTGTGGACAACGATTTCCCCAGCCTTGATCCGTTTGGCTGTTCGAAGTTTTTGGGTCTCGTCAGTCCCGTCTGCGCGCACAGTTCGTATTTCGCCACGGGAAATGTTGCCGTCAATCGCGATATTTTCGCTGCATTTATTGCTTAGGAACAGACGCCATTTTTTCCGACTTTGGAGTCCCTGCCGAATGCAGAATCGGCGTCCAGTCCAGCTTTCTAAAGTCGCTCTCGAACTCGGTGATCTCAATGGCCTGCCTGGTGGCGACATTTCGAAACACCTGTGTGGTACCGCTGGTGGGCCAATCGATTTCCAGCACGGCGATCCGATCCGCGTCACCCAGGCCGATGGTCTGCTGCAACGGATTCGCCCCGAAGCTGCTGCCGCAGGAGATGTGGCGATGGATCTCACGCGGGTTCTTTTCGTCTGTCACAATTTTGATTCGCGCGCCGATGGCCGCCCGATTTGTCTTCTTGCCGACCAACTTGATCGTCAACCAGTGGTGATCATGACCGGGATTCTGGAACAAGAGATTGTGATATTGATCGCCCAGGACGATGCCGCCCGTCTGAACCAAGAGGTCAATATTGCCATCTCGGTCCCAGTCTCCACAGGCTGTTCCATGACCTTTCTGCAGATGACCCGTTCCTGAGCCTGACGAAATATCGACAAAGCGCTTTCCCGCAATGTTTCGGAACATCCGGTTCGGTTCCAGCGAAGCAAAGTCCGGTGCCCCAGTGCCCAGGTAGAAGTCCAGAAATCCATCATTGTCAAAATCACCAAAGTTGCTGCCCATCGTGGCAAACACCATGTCGAGACCAGCCTCTTTCGTCACATCTTCAAACCCTTTTCCCTGCCGGTTGTGGTAAAGCCGGTTCGAGCTGAGGGAGTGCGGTTGACCCACGAGACCCTGCACGACGCCTTCCAATGTCTGGTCGTAGCTCGTGGCGAAAATATCCTGCCAACCGTCGTTGTCATAATCCCAAGCCCAACACGAAAACCCCATCACCGGTCCGTCGATGCCTTGAGCGTAAGTGACCTCGTCAAATGTTCCATTGCCGTTGTTGTGGAATAGTGCTGCTGAGAAACCTGGCAACAAATATGTCAAAAACAAGTCAGGATAGTCGTCGTTGTCATAGTCGACCCACGCGGCGCCCTTCGTGCCTTTGGTGCTGGAGAATATTCCCGCCTGAGCCGTGACTTCCTCAAATTTCCCATTGCGAAGATTGTGATACAGCCGACTGGGCTGTTGTTCACAGCAGACGAACAGATCCAGCCAACCGTCGTTGTCATAGTCCGCCCACGCCGCCGTGATCGTGTTCGCCGGTTTAAGTAGTCCGGCTTCTTCCGTCACGTCAGTGAAGGTCCCGTCTTCGTTTTGACGTAATAGGGATGGGTGCATCGGTTTCTGGATCCAGGCCCCGCGCACGACAAGGATGTCCAACAGTCCATCGTTGTTATAGTCGGCCTGCCTGCAATTGATCCCGCCAAATTGCCCGATCAAACCAACTTCGCTCGTCACATCGTCAAATGTTCCTGCTCCATTATTTCGCAGCAGGTGCATCTGTTGCAGTGGATCGGTCGCCGTCAGCACGACATCCAGCAACCCGTCGTTGTTGAAATCGTCCATGATGGCACCGCCATTCTTGTTGAACAGATTGACACCCACGATGTGACCGATATCGCGAAACCGTCCAATGTCGTATTCGTTCGTGCGGAAGAATTCGTCGAGAGGCAGCCGGTATCTCGGATCCACCTTCTGTGGCCACTCACCCAACGTCATGTGCGCGACATTGAGTAACCAACGAACCTCAAGATCGTCTGGAAATCGCTCGAGGTACTCTGTGAAATGCGTGATCGCCAGGCGAGACCCCTCTGGATTAACGTGGATTGCCGACTTGGAGATCGGCATGATGCAGGAACTTTCGCCCCGGCACATGATGCAGTTTTCGTTCTCGCCACGACGCAATCCAGCGAGCCCCTGCAAGTAAATCGCGGTGTACCGCGCTTCCCTATCTCCTTCTGGTGAATGCTTAATCAACTCTCGGACTTTTTCTAGAACCTCATAGGCCTTTTTCGGTTCTGCATTCGCATTCAGGAGGATTGACTTCAAAAACAACTGTCCGCAGACCTTATTCAACGGCAGGTCTGGAGCGGCAAGTTCTTCATCGATCTTCTGGATGGCGCGTTTTCCAACATCGCGCCAGGCGTCGCCGATTTCTGCCAGAGGCGCGAGCGGATCCCAGGGTTTTACGTTCTGGACGATCAGCGGGAAGCCCGAGGTCTCGAGTGGAAAGCGCGGATCAAACTTCAACGACGAATCACTCGTTGACAGACCTTTGATGTTTCGCATTGAGACGACACAAACAATAGCGATCCCGACGATTCCAACCACGGCCAGTGAACGGATGAAACCACGCCGGCTCTTGAAGGGAGATTCATTCATGAAAAATCGCCTTTGTCGGTGCGCTGAGAATGTTTTGCCGGTTCGTCGCAACAATTTGAAATGAAAACGAGATTTCGATCGGTTCTCCATCTTAATCTACACAAACAGCGTGGAAATCAGAATTCAGTCGGCAAAGCCAGTTTTCTCGAAGCAGGCGTTTACAGCAAAGCCGCAGTTTTGGACGCGCAGCGAAAGATTCCGCAGCGGAACAAAAGAATGGCTGCGGATGAAAGGCAATCACGTATTTGATGAATCGAGGAATGCCGTTCGTTACACTGCTTTCACCCTGTCTTTTTGCCTTTCGCACGCTAAGGTGTGTTCCGCGCCGCGATCGAAACCGAGGATGTTTTGAATGTCGTTCCGCGACAGTCTGAATCACTACTTGCGGCCGTTTCCCGTGCTCCTTGCGGTGGTGTTGATCGTCGGCTTTACCTCAGTCCTTCAGCCAAAAGCCGGGCAGCAACAGCAGTTCCGACCGCTCGTCAATGATCTGCACCGTCCGGCAACGGCCACACAATGTGCGAGTTGCCATCGTGAGATCTGCGAACACTTTGAATTGACCGGACACGCCAAATCGTTGTGGCGGGGCGACGACAAGGACATTATCGCGAAATTCAAGGACTTGAATTTTCGCTGGAAACCGGACGGCCCTCTGTTTCGCTACGTTGAAGAATCCGATGGACTGTGGCTCACTCAGGAAAGCTCTAGCCTCAGATTGCACGTCGACTGGGTGATGGGATCAGGCGGACATTCGCAGGGCCCCGTCAGCCTGTTCACAAATCCCGCGGGTGAAACCGAGATGTGGGAACACCTGCTAGCCTGGTACCCCAACGTCGGCCTGGCACCGGCATTGGGATTCGACTCCCTGCATCCGCCGACTACGGGAATGGGCGCACTCGCCAACCGGCAAGACCATCCGAGTGCAAAAGATTGTCTTGGCTGCCATTCAACGTATGTGCCCTTGGATCCCGCAGGACGAGTCAAATCAGACGAAGTGATCGGGACGGTGGGTTGCGTGCGCTGCCACCCTGACGGCAGCGGCCACGTTGCTCGGAATGGAGCCCTCGACGCATTTCGTGAACGCTGGTCGCAATTGTCCGCGTTCGAAGTGATCGACCGTTGCGGCGAATGCCATCGGCGGGCCTCGGAAACCGATCCGGACGACTTGAAACCGGAAAACTTGCACATCGTACGCCTGGCACCGGTGGGACTCTCTCAAAGCCGCTGCTTCAAATCGCAGGAGGCAACAGAGGGCAACTCGCCCGCCATCAGACTGGACTGCCTGACCTGTCACGACATCCACCGCCCGATTCCCAAGGACACAACCAAAGTGCAACAGGTCTGCCACTCCTGTCATTACAACGAACAATCTGCAGGCCATCCCTGCCCCTCACAGCCCCAAACAAGTGACTGCGTGTCCTGCCACATGCCCTTGGTTAAGACAGACACGAACTTTAGGTTCACCGATCACTGGATTCGAATTCACAAGAAGTGAGCGATCAGGCAGAAATCGCCCTTGAGACCTCCTCCATCCGAGGCGGTCGCTGCAAGTGCCGACGTGATTCGACTCCGTCTGATTGACGCCGTGCCAACCGTGACTGTCAATAACGAATGATTGGACCACATTCGCTGTGTGGCGCAGAAGCTGCTGAATCTGGTGGTATGGGTTGGCGGGCGAATTGACGCTCCTACCGATCTAGGCGGGCCGTAGAGCAACCGGTTTACCAAGACCCTGACACCGGGAGGCGGCATGGCCATCAATTCATTCAAGATCCAAATCTCTTTAGCCGTCTTGGAGGACTTAAAGACGCGGTTGGCGGCGACTCGATTCCCTGATGGACTTAACGATTCCGGATGGAACGAGGGAACATCGGAAGTCTACTTAAAGAAGCTATTGCAGCACTGGCTCGGCACCTTCGATTGGCGAGCGCAGGAGCAGGCGATTAACCAGTTCGCACAGTTCCGGACCGAAGTTCACGGTCTCGGGATCCATTTCGTGCACGAGCGTGGCCGGGGAAGCGCGCCCTTGCCGCTGATTCTGACACACGGTTATCCGGATTCGTTCTTGCGATTCCGCAAACTCATCCCCATGTTGACCGATCCCGCGGCACATGGCGGCGACGCTGCAGACTCGTTCGACATTGTCGTTCCCAGCCTGCCGGGTTATGGCTTCTCGGATCAACCGCGAGAATCGGGAGTCCTGTTTCGAATAGGTGATCTTTGGAACTCGCTGATGACCGAACGACTCGGCTATCGGCGGTATGGCGCACATGGCGGTGACTGGGGAAGCTTGGTGACGGAACATTTGGCCCGAAGTCATGCCGCTTCCGTGATCGGCATCCATTTGACTGACATCCCGTTCCTGCACCTCTTTGAGAAGCCAACAGGCCTGACTCACCGCGAGCAGCAGTTCATAGACGCGACGGAAAACTGGCAGAAGCGAGAAGGAGCATACGCCTTGATTCAGGGCACGAAGCCCCAGACTCTGGCCTACGGTCTGAACGATTCACCAGCCGGACTGGCCGCGTGGATCGTCGAGAAGTTTCGTGACTGGAGCGACTGCGGTGGAGATATCGAAACGCGATTCACCATGGACGAATTGCTCGCGCACATCACGCTCTACTGGGTCACCGGATCAATCCGGTCAGCCTTCCAGCTTTACTATGATGCGACCAATGCAAATGCGTTGACGTGGGTCATCGAGATGTTTCGTAAGTGGATTGGATCGACAAGTGTTCCAACCGGATTCGCCAGCTTTCCACACGACATCTGTCCGCCACCGCGCGAATGGGCCGAGCGGTTTTTCAACATCGTGCGTTGGAGTGAAATGCCACGCGGTGGACATTTCGCGGCAATGGAAGAGCCCGAATTGCTTGCAGACGAGATCCGCGCCTTCTTCCGCCCTCTTCGAGATCGCTAGAGGATTCCGAGTTACGACGACGAAATCAGGCCGGTGCAACGAACTGCCGATGCCGCCCCCGGCGCAGGCCGAGTTTGTCGAGGCCCGCGAGAACGGACGAAGAAGCGGCGACATAATTGACGTGGTCACTCAAGACCGTTGCTGCACTCGCCGATTCCGGGGGGACGAAAAGAGGTCGGGGAAAAAGGGCTCGCGGCTCGTTGATTTTGGTTAACTACACCTCGGCCAGTCGGGAGAATCTCACCGCGGGAGCACTCGAAAGGCCGTAGACGAGCTGCGCTCCGCCCCCTTTTGCTGTCATGCTGTCAAACGCGAACTCTTGAATGAGAAGTGTCTCCGGCGACCTATTTCACTTTCGCCTCATTCAGTAACGACTGAATCCATTCGGCACGCGCGCACTGATAAACCTGTCTGCCCTGGAGGTCTGGGTCGGTCGGCCGAGCGCCACGTTCCAGCAGTAGACGAATGATCGCTGCCTGTTGCAGGCGGGCCTCGTTCGTACCGGCGCCGCCTCGCCCGGTGGTCTGCACGGCAAGATGCAAAGGTGTTGAGCCCGCACGATTCGGTTGCCGAGGATTTGCCCCACCATCCAACAGGGCTCTAACGGCCGGCTCTGATCGGGTTCGGACAGCTCGGTGCAAAGGGGCCACGCCGGATTTGTCGACCGCGCCAGCGTCCGAGCCAATCGACAAGAGGTATGCGATGACGTCAGCCTGCGACGTCGGATCCCACCGGTTCGTATCGGCAGCGTAATGCAGTGGTTGCGCGCCACGACGGTTTCGGGCGCTATGATCCGCGCCGTGGACCACAAGAATTTCGGCCATCGGACGACTGAAGGCTGCAGCAGCCATGTGGAGCGCCGTGTCACCAGCATACAAATAGTGCTTGATTGCGACGAAGAAGAATGGCGTAGACACGTTCCGAGATGCACCGACGGATGATGACATCGTCGCAAGCGCCGGATTCGCCCTGAGGTCATCACAGACACTGTCGACTGCACCGTCAATCACCCGTTGAATGAAATTCCGAAAAACAGAGGAATCCATTGGGAATTTAAATCTCCACACGATCTTGTGGCAGGCCGTTCGATTCGAACCCGGTAATAGGGTAGAAGCCGTCCGTTCTGCGGCATCATCGTTGCGTTCCAGCGAAGGCGAAGAAAACGGGATACACCCAATAGTATCAGAACTTCAGGTCGGCTGAGCGTTTTCTCGGTCGGCCTCTGGATCAAGCATTCGCTCGATTCAGAACGTGGAAGATCATTCCACCAGCCACTTGGCGAGCTGTTCTTGGCATGGGGGTCACACTTTTCCGAATCCGGTCAACATGTAGTCGATGCCAGCGGCGGTCAACCGCTGAACAACGTCAACGAGGAACTCCTGCTCTGTCCTCATCTTCGTCCCAACTCGATTCGCCGTCGCAGATGCCGTTCTACTTCGTCATCGGTCGCGCCGGGATAGCGCCGCCGAATTCCGGCACGCGAGAGATTGCAGGCAAACGTATGCATGTCGAGCGCGATCTTCAACCGCTGTTCGCCGGACATGCTGCGATCGATCTCAATCTGCTTGTTGAGAGCGTCTTCTGGTGTCATGCCCACCCGGCTTTCGTCGTTGCAAGCCGTTTCGCGGCAACGGCATTAACGCAAAACGCCCGGAACCCGATTTTCGGATTCCGGGCGCTGATCGCTGATTTCTGCGTTCGCAAAAACCAAAGGCTCCCCGAGAGGAACCCTCTTCGTAAATAGTCTCTTTGCGATAAAAACCACAACCCATCGACTCGTAATGATTTAGCGATTTCGAGCTCAACTCTTCCGATCGCGACCCTCTTCGAACTTGAGATCGCGCAGTTAGAAGCTCGTCAACGTCCGACGGCTCTAAAGTCGACGATCGTTGGTCGACATCCCGTGCGCTGAGGTGTCGCCGCGGAAAGGGCCGAGCTACTCAGTCAACTTGACCCTCAGTCGCTGACGATTCGAAGTGTTGGTATGTAGTTTGCCATCGATTCGAACCCCTGAGACAGCCGGGCGCGGGTCTCGGGGGCGGTAGGGATTTGGTCTAAACCGCTACGGTGGGCGTTCGCAACGCGCCATGCAAGAAGGTATTGTGAGTTTTGCGGGTTTCCGGGAACAACCAGCGCCGCAATCGAGTCATCACGCCGCTAGACAACCAAACGCTTCATGAACGAAAGCATGAACTTGACACGCAATATTCCATCCGACCAAGGGGCGATCGATTACCAGAAGATCTTTAAAAGCGTGCCTGCTCTGTTTCTGCTCTTGGGACCGGACGAGACTTTCCCGATTTTGGATGCGAGCAACGAATATCTCCGCGCGACCTACACCGAGCGCGATGAAATCGTCGGGCGACCTCTGTTCGAGGTCTTTCCCGACAACCCCGAGGAACGAGGAGCGACCGGATCTGCAAATCTCCGTTCGTCCCTTCAGCGGGTTCTTGCCAATGGCCGACCGGACACGATGGCAGTGCAGAAATATGACGTCCGTAGGCCGCTTAACGAGGGTGGTGGATTCGAGGAACGGTACTGGTCGCCTGTAAACGCGCCCGTAATCGGTCCCGATGGCCGGGTACTTTGCATCATCCACCGCGTCGAAGACGTCACTGAGCTGTCTCGCACCAATCGAGCGCTGACGAGCGAAGGCGAGACGCTACGGCTTGAACTCATGGCGCGCAGCAGAGAGCCGGAGGAAGCCAACCGCCAGTTGCGCGAAATCACCGAGCAGTTCCAGGCGATGTATGACCAGGGCTTGTTCGCCGCCCGCCTGCGCCTTGACGGGTCAGTCGCCGATATCAATCGATCTGCCGTGGAAGTCTGCGGCTTCGATCGTGCCGACATTCTCAACCGGCCATTCTGGGAGTGCGGTTGGTGGAACCGTTCCGCGGACGTGCAGGCATGGGTTCGAAACGCGGTCGAACAGGCCGTCGCCGGCGAGATGTTCCGCGGCGAGTCGCGGTATTTCTGGGGTGATGGTTCGGTACATATCGTCGACTTCGCCTGCATGCCGATCAGGGACGCTAGCGGGCGGGTGGTCGTCGCAATCGCAACCGGAATGGACATTACCGAACGGGTTCGGGGAGAACAAAATCAGCGGGCGCTGGATGCCGAGCGGCAGCGTTCCGAGGCGCTGGCCGAGATCGACCGCGCGAAGACCATGTTTTTCTCGAACGTCAGTCACGAGTTCCGCACGCCACTCACGCTCATGATGGGGCCGCTTGAAGACGCGTTGGTAGAGGCGGAAGGGTTGTCCGCCGCAAACCGTAACCAGCTCGAGCTTGCGCACCGGAACTCCCTTCGTCTTCTCAAGCTGGTCAATACCCTGCTGGACTTTTCACGAATTGAGGCGGGTCGGATTGAGGCATCGTATGAGCCGACCGATCTTGCCGAGTTGACGGCGGAACTCGCGAGCATTTTCCGCTCGGCCGTGGAACGAGCCGGGATGAAGCTGACGGTGGACTGTCAGCCGTTACCTGAGCTTGTCTACGTCGATCGAGAGATGTGGGAGAAAATTGTTCTTAACCTTGTTTCGAACGCCTTCAAGTTCACCTTCGAAGGTGAGATCGAAGTGTCGCTCCGTCAGGTTGGTTCCACCATCCAAATGACGGTTCGGGACACTGGTACGGGAGTGCCCGCCGAAGAAGTCCCGCGGTTGTTTGAACGATTCCATCGGGTCAAAGGTGCACGTGGCCGTTCGTACGAGGGGAGCGGGATTGGACTGGCGCTGGTGCAGGAGCTTGTCCGCTTGCATGGCGGTGTCGTAAGCGCAGAAAGCGAAGTCGACCGCGGAAGCACTTTTTCAGTGAAATTGCCGCTGGGGAAATCGCATTTGCCCACCGATCGTATCGAGGCGGCACGCAACATGGCCTCCACCGGCATCCGTTCTGACGCTTTCCTTGAAGATGCGTTACGCTGGCTGCCCGACGAGGTGCCCAGATCTGAAACCAGTGAAGTCGGCCCCACGATTGCTGCTTTTGGCAATCGTGCGAACGTCCGCCGAGTGCAAGCCCATCGTATCTTGGTTGCTGATGACAACGCGGACATGCGGGACTATGTGCGCAAGCTACTAAGCCCTTACGAAGTCCAAACCGTTGCAGACGGTCAGACCGCACTCCGTGTGGCGCTGGAACGCGCGCCGGACTTGGTACTTACCGACGTCATGATGCCGGGGCTCGATGGATTCGCGCTGCTGCGTGAATTGCGGTCGGACCCACGAACCCGCGACGTCCCTGTCATATTGCTGTCTGCCCGGGCAGGAGAAGAATCTCGCATCGAAGGGATGCACGCTGGAGCCGACGACTATCTTGCCAAGCCCTTCAGCGGTAAGGACCTTTTAGCCCATGTTGAAGCCCACTTGCAGCTCGCCGAGTTACGGCGTGACTCGCAGTCTGCACTTCGTGAAAGTGAGGGCCTGCACCGAGTGCTTTCTGACCTGGCGGCAGCAACTCAGCCGCTCGTCGAGCCCGTTGACATCATCGCCGCGTCCGCACGCGTCTTAGCCGAGCATTTGGGCGCGGACCGCTGTGCCTATGCAGAGGTGGAAAACGAGTCTGTCTATGTAATTACCGGCGACTATTCTGTCGGAGTTCAGAGTATCGTCGGCCGATGGAATGTGGGTGACTTTGGGGCGGAGCATCTCCAAATGATGCTCGCAGGGCAGTCCTATGTCGTCGAAGATGCCGAAGCCGATCCGCGAATCTCTCGGGAGGATCTCACCGCTTATGGCGCCGCGGAGATCCGGGCGGTAATCTGCGTCCCATTGCACAAGGATGGACGGTTAACCTCTGCGATGGCCGTACACCAGAAAACGCCCCGGCGCTGGACCTCGCAGGAAGTCAGTCTCGTGAGCGCTGTGGTAGGTAGGTGCTGGGAAGCACTGGAGCGGGCGCGAGTGACGCGCGAGCTGCGTGACATCCGTTCTCGCATGGAAACGGCACTGGAAGCGGCGGCGATCGGAACTTGGGCGTGGGACGTGCAGGGTGATCGGTTTTACGGAGATATCAGTCTGGCCCGCATTTTCGATGTGTCCCCCGAAGCCGTTTCCGGTGGATCGATTGCGCGCCTGATAGAGGCCATTCACCCTGACGACAGGGAACGAGTCGGCAAACTCGTCGCACAGACCGTTGCATCAGGTGGTTCGTATGAGGCGGACTACCGCGTGGTAGCGGGTAGCGGTTCATGGCGGTGGGTTACGGCGCGCGGAAAGGTGGAACTGGATCGGGAAGGTCAGGCCGCCAGATTTCCCGGCGTCGTGATCGATATCACCGAACGTAAGCTTGCGCAGGAAGAATTGGTCCGCGTGACTGAGGAATCCGAGCGCCGAAAGCGACTCTACGAAACGATCCTTTCCGCCACACCCGATTTTGTCTACGTATTCAGTCTTGATCACCGCGTTCTGTATGCCAATAGCGCATTGATTTCCATGTGGGGAATACAAGACCCCATCGGTAAGACGTTTTTAGAAATCGGTTACGAGCCGTGGCACGCCGAAATGCATGGCCGCGAGATCGACACGGTACGAGCTACAAAGCAGCCAATTCGCGGAGAAGTTCCATTCACAGGGACGAATGGAAGACGAATTTACGACTACATCTTTGTGCCTGTCTTCGGCACAGATGGAGAGGTTGAGGCAGTCGCGGGAACCACGCGTGATGTCACAACACGTAAAGCGATGGAGGAGGAGCTGAAGGACGCTGATCGGCGTAAAGACGACTTTATCGCACTTCTGGCGCACGAGCTGCGAAATCCGCTCGCTCCTATCCGGAACGGCCTGCAAGTTTTGCGGCTGGCCGAACGTGACCCTGGTACGCTGGCGGACGCGCGACGAATGATGGAACGTCAACTCTCGCATATGGTGCGATTGATCGACGACCTGCTTGATGTGTCAAGGATCAACCGCAACAAAATGGAGCTTAGGCGGTCGCGAGTGGCGTTGACGGATGTCATATCGAGCGCGGTTGAAACAGCGCAACCGCAGATCGACTATGCGAAGCACGACCTATCGCTCACTATGCCCGCGGTTCCGGTCTACCTCGACGCCGACCTGACGCGACTGGCTCAGGTGTTTTCAAACTTGCTCACGAATAGCGCCAAGTATACTCCAAGCGGTGGCAGGATTTGGTTGTCGGCGAAACTGAGGACTGGACATGTCGAGGTATCGGTCCAAGACAATGGGATTGGCATTCCGTCGGACTCGCTGGTCAAGATTTTTGACATGTTCAGCCAAGTGGATCGCACAATCGAGCGTAGCTCAGGCGGGCTGGGCATCGGTTTGGCATTGGTCAAAGGGCTGGTGGAGATGCACGGCGGCTCGGTCATGGCAGCAAGCGAAGGGGAGGGCAA
>Ga0105238_10001891_pt1 | contig 21002 bp, 25 predicted proteins | sample KBSC34metaG_FD_81526 | JGI IMG/M metagenome (GOLD analysis project Ga0105238, IMG submission 81526) | Corn rhizosphere microbial communities from Kellogg Biological Station, Michigan, USA - KBS C3-4 metaG | ecosystem: Host-associated > Plants > Roots > Rhizosphere > Soil | place: Michigan, USA...
ACGATCGCCATCGTCGGCAAATACACCGGGCTGAAGGACGCCTACAAATCGCTGATCGAGGCGCTGTCGCATGGCGGCCTTGCCAACCGCGTCAAGGTCAAGCTCGACTGGATCGAAAGCGAGATTTTCGAGAAGGAAGACCCGACGCCGTGGCTTGAGAAGGTGCACGGCATTCTCGTTCCTGGCGGCTTTGGCGAACGCGGCTCGGAGGGCAAGATCCTGGCGGCGAAGTTCGCGCGCGAGCGCAAGGTGCCTTACTTCGGCATCTGCTTCGGCATGCAGATGGCCTGCATCGAGGCGGCCCGCTCGCTGGCAGGTGTCGACCATGCGTCGTCGACCGAGTTCGGCCCGACCAGTGAGCCGGTCGTCGGCCTGATGACCGAATGGCTGAAGGGCAACATGCTGGAGAAGCGCAGGGCCACCGGCGACCTCGGCGGCACGATGCGGCTCGGCGCCTACCAGGCCGAACTCGCCAAGGGCTCGAAAATAGCGGATATCTATGGCGACACGCAGATCTCCGAGCGCCATCGGCACCGCTACGAAGTCAACATCGACTACAAGCAGCGGCTGGAGGATTGCGGCCTGGTCTTTGCCGGCATGTCGCCCGACGGCGTGCTGCCGGAGACGGTCGAATATCCCGACCATCCCTGGTTCATCGGCGTGCAGTATCACCCGGAGCTGAAGAGCCGGCCGCTCGACCCGCATCCGCTGTTCGCGAGCTTCATATCGGCGGCCGTGGATCAGTCGCGCCTCGTTTAATGCAGACTTACGTCGCGCTGCTCTACAGCATCATTCTGGGCGAGGGACGGCGCGTGGTCATGGCCGACCTCAAGGCGATGGCCGAGGGCCTGGGGCTGAGGAACGTCCGCACGCTGGTGGCGACCGGCAATCTGGTGTTCGAGGCCAGGGCCGGTGAAATTTCAAAGCTCGAGCAGCAGCTGGAAAAGGCCTTCGGGAAAACCTTCGGCCGTCATGTCGACATCATCGTCCGCGGTGCCGAGGACTGGATGAAGCTTGCTGCAGCCAATCCGTTTCCGGCCGAATCCGCTGATGCGGCCGATCAGGTCGCGGTGCGCGTGATGCGCGAGCCTGTGCCCGTTGACGCCGTCGAAGCGCTCCGGGCCTATGCTGCCGACGATGAGAAAGTACTTTGGGTCGACGGCGATATCTGGCTTGTCTTCTCGCGCGAGCGGCCGAGCTCGCGGCTGCTTGCTGCCGCCAATCACAAGCGCATGGGCATCGGTACGGCGCGCAACTGGAACACGGTGCGCAGGCTGGCCGAGATGGTCGGCAAATAGCGGATGGAGCGGGGCGGCTGTCGCCGCCCCTTTTGTTTCAGGCCTTCGCCATCCTGGCGCCCGCGCCAAGCGCCATGGTGCGCAGGACGTAATAGACGGCGCCTGCGATCGCCACACCGAAGAACCAGCCATAGACGCCCCACCAGGACGGCAGCCAGTTGGTGAAGTTGGGCAGGATCGAGGAGAAGATCGCTCCGATGCCGGCGGCGATGAAGGCGTTGACGTGCCATCCGCTTTGGAAGCGGAACTCGCCGTTTTCGCGGTACAGCGCCTCGACGTCCACTTCGCTCTTCCGGATCAGGTAGTAGTCAACCATCATCACGCCGAAGATCGGCCCCATCGTCGCGCCGATGATGCCGACGAAATGCGCCGCGCTTCCTTCCCAGGGAGCGAAGGGATAGAGCGCCAATGCAATCAACGCCGCGATGTAGCCGCCTTTCTTGAAGTCGATCTGGCGCGGGAAGACGTTGGAGAAGTCGAAGGCCGGCGAGACGAAATTCGCCACGACATTGATGCCGAGCGTCGCCACTGCGAAGGTGAGCGCCGCAAGCGCTGCCAGGAACCAGCTATCGAACTTGGCCGAGATCTGGTCGGGATGCAGCAGCACCTCGTGGTAGACGTCGTAGGCGGCAATCGTGGTGACGCCGGCCACCAGCGAGAACAGGATCAAGTTGACCGGCAGGCCCCAGATGTTGCCCTTGCGGAGCGCCGCCTTGTCAGGCGCATAGCGGGCGAAGTCGCAGAAGTTCAGATAGAGCGCCGAGAAGTAGGTCACCCAGATTGCCGCAACGCCGCACAGCGCGGTCCAAGACCCCGGATCGCCGGGAATACCGGCATCGGCCGTCTTGTCACGCAGCACGTCCATCGGAATGTCGCTGGTGAAGGCGAAAGTTCCTGATTTCACGCAAAGATAGATGGCGAGGAGCAGCATCATCACCCACACGGCCGGACCGGCCCAGTCCTGGAAGCGGCGAACCGTTTCCATGCCCTTCTGGATGATCAGCAACTGCAGCGCCCAGATGATGACGAAGCAAATCACCTCCAGGGTCGAATGTCCGAGAAGATGCGAGCTTTTGTTGAACTCGTCGAACCATTGCAGGCGCGTCAGCAGCGCCACGATGGCGCCCGATGCCGCGGCCGTCTGGGCGCCGTACCAGAAGCAGGCGACGATCGCGCGCACCAGCGCCGGGACGTTGGCGCCCCAGATGCCGAAGGAGGCGCGGGCCAGCACCGGGTAGGGCACGCCGGTTTTCACGCCGGCATAGCCGACCATGTTCATCAGCGCGTAGATGACCAGTGAGCCGATGCCGATAGCGATGATGAAGTTGACGAAGCCGCCGCAGAACAGAAACAAGCTTGCCGCCAGGTAGTAGCCCCAGAGGCTGTGGACGTCCGAGGTCCAGACGTTGAAGATCGAAAACGGTCCCCAGTTCCTGACCGTTGCCGGAGCCAGGTCCTCATTGTAGAGGCCAGGCGATGCGCCTTGAATGGTCATTGCGAATGTTCCCCTTTTGGCAAAACGCGCCCTCACGCGTTTGACCGGAGAGGTTAAGCCTGACCCTGGGAAACCGGCAAGCAACCCATTTGCCGGCTTTCGCCTTAAAGATATTCAATGCGAATCGCCGTTATCCGGCGGCTGCGGGCCTGTATCGAGCTGAGTCGCCATGATCTGTGTCGCGCATGTCGAGCGCCGCAGTCGGTTTCAAAGTTTTTCCAGCAGCAACCAAATTTGTTTGGAACCGATTCGCGAGACGTGCGTTTATTCTGGTTCGACTGCGCTGCGGTCGACCGGGAGGATAACTATGGATCGCTTGCATTTCTTTACCCCAGTGCGAATTGCGCGTGGGCAGGGACACCCCGTGGAGGAAGTCGATAGCGTCTCCGAGGCGATGGTGTTCCTGCGGAAGTGGCCAACGGGACGACGTGGCCCGGTTTATCAATGCGCCCTGAATTGCTGCGCGGCGGCTGTGTCGGGCAAGATGTCGGCCGAGGAAGCGAGAAAAGCCTTTATCGGCTTTGCCCGCATCACCCGGTTGCTCGACGACGACATGGCGTTGCCGCTCGGCGGCCCGTTGATGGACAACGTCTACGCGTTGAGGCGTTAAAGGCGAGCCGGTATTCCGTAAAGCGAACGCTGCGCCTTGGTCGGCGCGGCGGGGTGGTTTGTTTAGCGGCATCGGTGCGGAGAGGACCGAATTGCCGCTTCGAGTGTTTTGTCTGTTCCGCGCAGTTCCCAGGGCTCCCGGTAGGAAATCGCTGCGAAATCGCTTATGTGAGCGCGATGCCTCGTTGATCGAGGGGCCGAGAACCGCCGGACGTGATAGAAAAAAGTAGCGAATACAAGAAGGTGCGGCTCGCCGTCGCCCCAATGATGGATTGGACGGATCGGCATTGCCGGTTCTTCCACCGCCAGTTGACGCGCCGCGCGCTGCTTTACACCGAGATGGTTGTGGCCGACGCCGTCATTCATGGCGCGCGCGAACGACTGCTCGGCTTTGACGATGTCGAGCATCCGGTTGCGCTGCAGCTTGGCGGATCGGACCCGGCAAAGCTCGCCGAGGCAGCGCGGATCGGCGAAGCCTTCGGCTATGACGAGATCAACCTCAATGTCGGCTGCCCGTCCGACCGCGTTCAGTCGGGGACGTTCGGCGCCTGCCTGATGAAGACGCCGGTTCTGGTCGCCGAGTGCGTGGCGGCGATGAAGGCCACGGTGAAAATCCCCGTCACGGTCAAATGCCGCATCGGCGTCGACGATCAGGATCCGGAGCCTGCTCTCGACACGCTCGCCGACGGTGTGCTCGCCGCCGGCGCCGATGCGCTCTGGGTGCATGCCCGCAAGGCCTGGCTGGAGGGGCTGAGCCCCAAGGAGAACCGCGAAATCCCGCCGCTCGACTATCCGCGCGTCTACCGGTTGAAGGCCAGAAAGCCGAACGAATTCATCGGTATCAACGGTGGCATTCAATCGCTTGGCGAGGCGTCGGCGCATCTCGGTCATGTCGACGGCGCGATGCTCGGCCGCGCGGCCTATCATACGCCGGGCATCCTTGCCGGCGTCGATGCCGCCTTCTACGGCGAGGAAGCTGCCGCCTTCGACTATGCGGCGCTGGTCGACGCCATGGCCGGCTATGCCGCGCGCCATATCGAGCAAGGCGGGCGGCTCGGCCACATTACCCGCCACATGGTCGGACTGTTCCACGGCTTGCCCGGAGCCCGCCGCTTCCGCCAGATTCTCTCCACCGATGCCAACAAGCCCGGAGCCGGGGGCGAGGTGCTGAAGACCGCGTTTTCGGCAATCGATTTCGCTGCGGCGGAAGCCGAGGCGGCCTGATCCTTCGGTCAGTCCCGCAAGATCATACGGTCGCCACGCACGTCGAAGCCCGACAATGAGCTGATGAAGTTCATGCCGAGCAGGCTTTGCTCCAGCATGCCGGGTGCGGCGACCATCACCGGCATGTCCTTGCGCACGATGCCGCCGATCGCCACCTCGTCGGTCCTGACAGTCGCCGCGCGCGCCATGCCATTGGCTGTGGAGACGTCCACGCTGTAGCTGAGCGCGGCCGGATTGAAACCCGCGGCCTGCGCATCTTCGGCCGTCAGCACCGTGCTGGTCGCGCCGGTGTCGACCACGGCTCGCACCGGCGTGCCGTTGACCAGGATGCGGGCTTCGAAATGGCCGTTGTCGGCCTTGTCGAGCGTGACGGTCGGGCGACCATTCTCCACGCCGAGCGCCAGCGGGCTGCCAGGGACGAGGCCTGCGGTGACGCGGTTCGCCACGTCCTGCAGCTCGTAGCGATACTGGTAGCCGGCGATCAGCACGAGCACGAATGCTGCCCAGACGCCGAGGTTGCGCGCCATGTCGCCCATCGGCCGGCCGGAGCGGAGCAGGCTGGCACCGATCACCATCACCAGCACGCCGACCCAGATCAGCCGGCCGAAATCATTGTTGGCCATGCCGAAAGTGTGGCCGGCCGAATTGTTGAGCATGAGCAACACGACCCCGACGCCGATCACCGCCATCACGATCCAGAACAGCCGGTTCATCGGTTCTTTCTCACAAAACGCCGCGTTCGCGCGCCATGCGGGTGCGTCGGGTTTCGCGGCGCGGCCTGCGCTCGACCGTTTCCAGCCGCGCCGGCAGTTCGGCCATCACCGTGCGGCGAACTTCAGGGGTCATCGTGAGCCAGCCGGAAATCTCGTCGCGCGTGCGGCCGCAACCAAAGCAGAAGCCGGTTTTCATATCGATCGAACAGACCAGGATGCAGGGGGATTCGATGGCGGTCATGCTGTTCTCTTGCGTTCATTCCACATGGTGCAACCGCCGGACCAATGCAAGCCCTTCGCAATGCGCCGCAACGCAACGCGTTCGCGGCATCGTCAGGCGGTTGTGCCGGCTGTAGAAGGCGGCTATGCCGCTTGCGACTTCAGCAACGAGCCGCGACCGACATAGATGACCGCAACGCCTTTTGACGATTTCCGAAGCCTTCTGGCGGCGCTGCCGCCTGCCGATCACGCGGCGGCTTCCCGTGTCCGTGCGCTTTTTGCCAAAGCAGAAAAGCCGAAAGAATCGCTGGGGCGCATCGAGGACATCGCTGCCTGGGTTGCGGCCTGGAGCGGGCGAGCGCCGCCGGCGATCAACCGGCCGCTGGTGGCGATCTTCGCCGGCAATCACGGTGCCGTCAGGCACGGCATTTCGCCGCGGCCGGTGGCGGCGACCGCCAATGAAGTCGAGCTCTGCGCCGCCGGCGGGGCCGCGATCAACCAGGTCTGCATCGCCAACGATCTCGGCCTGAAGGTCTTCGACCTGGCACTGGACATTCCCACGGGCGATATCACCGAAGAGGCTGCGCTCGATGAGCGCGGTTGCGCGGCGACCATGGCCTTCGGCATGGAGGCGGTCGCGGGTGGCGCTGATCTCCTGTGCCTGGGTGATCTCGGGGTCGGCAATTCAACGATTGCCGCCGCCCTTTGTGTCGCGCTGTTCGGCGGCAAGGGAGCGGACTGGGTCGGGCCGGGTTCGGGCGCCGATGCGGCGATGATCGCGCGCAAAGCCGAGGTCGTGGATCGGGCGCTGGCATTTCATGGCTCCGGCCTCGGCGACCCGCTCGAAGCCCTGCGGCGGGTCGGCGGCCGCGAGTTCGCGGCGATCTGCGGCGCCATTCTTGCAGCCCGCATGGAGAAGATCCCCGTCTTGCTCGATGGGTTCGCGGCGACCGCGGCGGCGGCCGTTCTGCATACGGCCAACCCGGGCACGCTCGATCATTGCCTGCTTGCCGGCCTGTCGCCCGAGCCTGGCCACGCCAAAGCGGCCGACGCGCTCGGACTGCGGCCGCTGCTCGATTTCGGCATCAGCCATGGCGAAGGAGTTGGGGCAGCTCTGGCCGCCAGCATCGTCAAGGCGGCGGCGCTGACCAGCTCAGGCATGGCGATGGCTGTCCGGCACTGAAGGCCACAAGGAAGCCTCAGCGGCGCCCGCGCGCTGCAACCGTCTTGGTCGGCAGGGCCGGCAGTTCCTCCATCACCCGGCTCAGCGGGAAGATGGCAATCGCCTCGGTGCCTTCCCGCAGCTTGGAATGTAGCTCGAACTCGCCGCCATGCATGGCGAGCAGGCCCTGCACGATCGGCAGGCCGAGGCCGGTTCCCTGTTCGGCGCTCTTGATGGCGATCGAGCCCTGGCCGAAGGCAGAAAGCACGACCGGGATTTCCTCTTCCGGTATGCCCGGGCCGTTGTCCTTGACCGAAATGTATTGCCCGCCGCCCGCAGTCCAGCCGACGCGCACGCGCACTTCACCGCCGGACGGCGTGAACTTGATCGAATTGGACAGAAGGTTGAGCGTGATCTGCCTGACGGCGCGCTCGTCGGCGAAGAGGCGCGGCAGGGTCTCCTCGAACTCCTGGATGACGCGGATATCCTTGTTGCGGGCGCGCAGCTCCATCATGTGGCAGCAATCCTCGACGATCGTCACCAGCACCACCGGTTCCTCGTTGAGCTGGTAGCGGCCGGCCTCGATGCGCGACAGGTCGAGGATCTCGTTGATCAGGTCGAGCAGGTGCTGGCCGGACTCATGCACGTCATGGGCATAGTCGCGGTAGGTCGGATTGTTCATCGGCCCCAGCACTTCATTGGCCATCACTTCGGAGAAGCCAAGGATGGCGTTGAGCGGTGTCCTGAGCTCGTGGCTCATCGAGGCGAGGAAACGCGATTTCGCCAGATTGGCGTCCTCGGCGCGTCGCCTTGCTTCGTCCGACATCGATTTTGCCGTCTCCAGCTCGGCAATCAGCGCGTCCTTTTCCGAACGGAATGAAAGCACCATCAACGAGGCCTGGTTGAGATGACGCGCGACGTAACCGAAGAAGGGAAGGGCCGCGATGAGGAGTGCCGCCATAGTGGCTTCGATCGGCGTCCACAGGCGTACAATGGTGTAGACATAGACGGCAACGGGAATGGCAAAGGTTGCGAGCAGGGCGCCGCCGAGCGAGGAGGCCATCACGGCGGTCGTCGCCATGGCGATCAGCAGCACCATGGCCTTGGCGACTTGGAACTGGTCGATCTGGCATGTGTCGCAGCCGATCCAGGCGAACCACGCCCAGCCAAGGCCGCACAGGAAATGGCCGATCAGGAAATCGCGGCGCGTTTGCACCGGGTCAAGCTCGGCTGCCTCGGTCCGCTCCACGCGCCGCGACATGAAAGCGACGATCGTGTAGCAAAGCAGTGTCGACAGGGCCCAGATGGTGATCTGGTTGTCCAGGCCGGCCAGCCGGCCGATGGCCGCCACGGCAAGCACGAGCAGTGGGATCGCGACCGCGCTGACCACCATGGCGCGCGCATGCAGTTTCAGGAGTTCACGGTCGAAATCCAGGCTGCCGGCCTGCTGCGAAAGGCGGTCGCGCGTCTTGCGCACCGCGCGCGCCACATCGCTGTTGCGGTGCGGTTTACGGCGGTCCACAATGAATTTATCCGCTGTGTTCGAGCGTAGCAAAGGCATACGGACTTCAATTTCTGCGCGCAGCGATTTTCAGTTCGTTAAGCTACGTTCGAATGATTAAGAGACTGTTTGCCATATGAGCCGCTTCGGGCCGCGAGGACCGCGCCGGCGCTACGCGACAAGCCCGCCGCGAAGCCTCTGGCGCAAGCTGCTGGACTACGGACTGGCTATCCTTCTGCTAGGGCTGCTCATCCTGGTGGCGGCACGCCTCGACCGCTTCGAGACGCGCAAGGAGCAAGGCACGGCGATCGTCAATGACGGCGATTCGATCACGCTCGGTACCGAGCGCATCCGCATGCGCGGTATCGATGCTCCGGAGTATCAGCAGACCTGCCAGAAGGCCGGCACCGACTATCCCTGCGGCAAGCTGGCGCGGCAGTCGCTGGTGCGCCTGATCGCCGGCAGGCCTGTTTCCTGCAGCGGCTGGCAACGCGACCGCTACGGCCGTCTGCTCGGCGATTGCAAGGCAGGCGACACCGACCTCAACCGTGCCCAGGTGCAGGCCGGATGGGCGGTTGCCTTCGGCGACTTCGAGACCGAGGAAGCGGCTGCGAGATCGGCCAAGGTTGGCATCTGGGCGGGCACCTTCGAGGAGCCGCAGGACTGGCGCGACAGCCATCATGAAGCGCCGGTCGAGCGAAAGCACGGCATGCTGGCCTCGTTCGGCGATGCGTTGCGCGAATTTGTCCGCTTCTGGTGATGGATGGATCCGCACCCTATGATCGGCCAACAAGCAGGAAGGATGGGAAACCGGGAGGATCGAAATGAAGCTGTTCGATGGTGGGCGAGCGCCCAATCCCAGGCGCGTGCGCGTCTTCCTTGCCGAGAAGGGACTGACGGTCCCGCTGGTGCCTGTCGACATGGGTGCGCTGGAGCATCGCGGCGAGCAGGTGGCGCAGCGCAATCCGCTGCGGCGTCTGCCGGTGCTCGAGCTCGATAACGGCACCATCATCACCGAATCGATCGCTATCTGCCGCTATTTCGAGGAGTTGCATCCCGAACCCGCGTTGTTCGGCAAAGGCGCGCTCGGTAAGGCAAAAGTCGAGATGTGGCAAAGACGCCTGGAACTGAACCTCATGGTCAGCGTCGCCGCCGCGTTCCGGCACATCCATCCAGCCATGAAGGAGTGGGAAGTGCCGCAAATTCCGGAATGGGGCGAGGCCAATAAGCCGAAAGCGATCGAATTCCTGCATCTTCTCGACAAGGAGTTGGCGCAACGCGAATTCGCCGCCGGCGATGCTTATTCGGTCGCCGACATCACCGGCATGATCGCGATCGATTTCATGAAACCGGCCCGCATCAAGGTGCCGGACGATTGTGCCAACGTGCTGCGCTGGTACGCGGCGCTCACAAGCCGGCCGAGCGCAACGGCCTGAGCGACCGCATGGATCGTCCGCCTGATATGAGCGAAGCGCTGGAGCGCCTTACCGCGAGGGTGCGGGCCTGCCGCATCTGCGTCGAGCATCCGCTCGGCCGGGCGTTGCCGCATGAGCCGCGGCCGGTGCTGAGACCGTCCTCGAGTGCGCGCATCCTGCTCGCCAGCCAGGCGCCTGGCACCAAAGTCCATATATCCGGCATGCCGTTCACCGATGCGTCCGGTGATCGCCTCAGAAGCTGGCTCGGCGTCAGCAGCGACGAGTTTTACGACACGGAAAAATTCGCCATCGTGCCGATGGGCTTTTGTTTTCCCGGCCAGGACGCCAAGGGTGGCGACCTGCCGCCGCGCCGCGAATGCGCGCCGGCCTGGCGCGCGCAATTGATGGCGCTGATGCCCCGGATCGACCTGGTGCTGACCATCGGCGGCTACGCGCAGGCATGGCATATGGACACTACGCGCCTGCCGTCGCTGACCGAGACCGTCAGGAATTGGCGCGCCATATGGGATGGACCGGCCATGCCGAAAGTGCTGCCGCTGCCGCATCCATCCTGGCGAAACACCGGCTGGCTGAAGAAGAATCCCTGGTTTGAAATGGATTTGCTGCCCTTCCTACGGTCGGAAATCCGCTATCGCATCGATTAGGCATCCTGCAAGAAATCACTCGCTTTTGCCGTCATCGGCAGAATTTCTTTCTTGTGAAAGGCTCCAATAAAGGGGATTATAGCCAAACTATTCCCCTGGAGCTTCCCTATGGATCGCCTCGACAGAAAAATTCTCCGCCTCCTGCAGGAGGACGCGACGCTCGCGGTTGCCGATGTTGCCAAGAAAGTCGGCCTGTCGACCACGCCGTGCTGGCGGCGCATCCAGAAGCTCGAGGAGGAGGGCGTCATCAAGCGCCGCGTTGCCATCCTCGACCATGAGAAGGTCAATGTGCGCGTCACCGTCTTCGTGTCGATCCGCACCAATTCGCACAGCCATGAATGGCTTCGGCGCTTCTCCGAGGTCATCCAGGAATTCCCGGAAGTGGTCGAGTTCTACCGCATGAGCGGCGACGTCGATTACCTGCTGCGCGTGGTGGTGCCCGACATTGCCGCCTACGATGCCTTCTACAAGCGGCTGATTGCCAAGATCGAGATCCGCGACGTGTCTTCCTCCTTCGCCATGGAGCAGATCAAGTACACGACCGAGATTCCGCTCGATTACATGGTTCTGGACAAGGAATCGGGCGCGAACGCGGCGTAGCCGCAAGGCCAGGTGGTGGGCCTTAGTTCTTCTTCTTGTTGAGGAAATTCCACGGCGAGTTGACCGGCAACGTGATGGTGTCGGGCACCGTGTCGACGCTCGCCACTTCGGCCTTCCGCACCGTGTAGCCAGACTGGACGATCGAGACGCCGTCAAGGATGAAGAGCTGGCTCTTCTCCATGCCGGGCTGCAGCACGCCGGTGACCGCCACCGGCTCATAGGCCTCTTTCATCTTGTAAGGATGCGCCGGCGTTACCAGGACGATCTGGTTCGGCGGGGGCGTCGGCATATGGCTGCAAGCGCCGGTCCAAGGCACCAGCAGGAATTGGTAGACGAGATCGCCGTCACGATCGACCGGCAATGCATAGCCGGCTAATTGTATGATCTTGTCCTGCAGGTTGAGCGACAGCGTCTCACCGTGGTCGGGCAGTTTTGCCGCGATCATAGGCAGGTTTGCGTCTTCAGCGATTTCCTGCGTCGTGGGACGCAGATCCTTCCAGAAGATATGCGCGACATCGGCAGCAGCATCGGCTCCGGCGGTAATGAACAGAAGCACCGCCGCCAATGTCGCGGATGATTTGAAACGCTTGCTCATGGTCGCTCCATCCTCCGCCAGTCTTTTTCCGGAATCGAGTAAAAGCGTCGTGACCGATCCTGCCTCAACGGTCCAGCCGCATCACATGCCGGCGCGTGCCGGCGGTGCCGATCTCATGGAAGCCGCGCGTCACGAACATGTCGCGAAAACCCATGAAGCGGTAGCTCGGTGCGGCCTCGTCGACGGGATAGGCCTCGATGATGCGCGCGCCCCTGGCGAAAGCATGGTCGATCGCCGCATCGAGCAGGGCGGAGGCCAACCCGCCGCCGCGCAAAGCTCTTGGGACGTAGAAGCAGACAATCGACCATATGCCGGTTTCGGTGTCGTCCTGCTGCTTTGAAAGCTTGCGATAGGTCTCACGCGGCGCGACCGAGCACCAGCCGACTGTCCTGCCGTTCAACTCGGCGAGGATGCCGACCGGGGTGCCCTTGTCGATCAGCGCCATCATCATGCGCTTCTTCTCGTCGTTCTGGACGTGCTCGCGGCTGGAATGGCGCCAAGCCATGCACCAGCAGTATTTCGGCGCGCCCGGCTGCTCGAACAGGGTCTCGAAACGGCCACGCGTCTTTTGCGTCACTTCGACGAAGCGGATGCCGGCAAGGTCAGGCTTTTGCGGCTGTGAGCCTTTTGAGCTGTTTGGCATCCGTCAGTTCCTTCACCGCGTCCTTGCCGATCCAGCGCGCCGTCTTGTCCGACGATGCTGACAGTTTCTCGGCCAGCGCAAGCGCAGGGGCGTGCAAGCTCATCGACCGCTTGCCGATCTGCCGCAGCGCCCAATTGACAGCCTTGCGGACGAAATTGCGCGGATCGCCGGCATGCTTCTCGATCAGCGGCAGGTAGGCAAGGAAGGTCGCGTCCGGCTCTTTCTTCAAATGCACCGCACTCCAGGCCAGCATGGCAAAGGCGGTGCGACGGACGAATTCGCGCTTGTCTTCGGCAAACTCGTCGATCAGCTCGCGCCAGAACGGCGTTTCGGCAAACAGGTCGGCAACGGTGTCGACGATCTCCCAGCTGTCGAAATCCGCGGCCCAGCGCCGGCATTGACCGATGTCGACCTTCTTCGGCTCGCCGGTGAAGGCCGCCATCAGCCGCGCTTCCCGAATACCGCTATCCCACAGCAGAAGCGATCGCTCGTGGTTCTTCTTCAGTTTGCGCGCCAGCGGCCGCAGGTCGGAATTGCCGACGCCGAGCGCGCTCGCGGTGTTGATGCCAAAGCGCGCCATGCCCGCCCGGTTCGCCTCGGTGCCGATCGAGCGGAGGTGAGCGACGATGTCGTCGGCGCTCCAACTTGGATCGGGCAGAGTCATCGCTGTCTATTTTTCCAGGCGCGCAAGAAGCGAGGAGGTGTCCCAGCGCTTGCCGCCCATGTCCTGCACATCCTTGTAGAACTGGTCGACAAGTGCCGTCACCGGCAGCTTGGCGCCGTTGCGGTTGGCTTCTGCCAGGCAGATGCCGAGATCCTTGCGCATCCAGTCGACGGCGAAGCCGAAATCATACTTGCCGGCATTCATCGTCTTGTGGCGGTTTTCCATCTGCCAGGAACCGGCGGCGCCCTTGGAGATCACCTCGACCACCTTCTCGATGTCGAGTCCGGCCTTCTTGCCGAAATGGATGCCTTCGGCCAGTCCCTGGACGAGACCGGCAATGGCGATCTGGTTGATCATCTTCGTCAGTTGACCCGCGCCGGCCGACCCCATCAGCCCGACCATGCGAGCATAGGCGTCGATGACCGGTCTGGCCTTGTCGAAGGCGGCCTGTTCGCCGCCGACCATGACGGTCAGCACGCCGTTCTCGGCGCCGGCCTGGCCGCCGGACACCGGCGCGTCGAGGAAGGAGAAGCCCGCCTTGCGTGCGGCTTGGTCAAGCTCGCGCGCAACCTCGGCCGATGCGGTGGTGTTGTCGATGAAGACGGCGCCCTTCTTCATCGCGGCGAAGGCGCCGTGCGCACCGGTCGTGACCGAGCGCAGATCATCGTCATTGCCAACGCAGGAAAAGACGAAGTCCTTGCCCTCGGCTGCTTCGGCTGGCGTCAGCGCCAGCTTTCCGCCGTGCTGGGCCACCCACTGCTCGGCCTTTGCCTTGGTGCGGTTGTAGACGGTGACGTCGTGACCGCCTTTGTTCCTGAGATGCCCGGCCATGGGGTAGCCCATGACGCCAAGACCGAGAAATGCCACCGATGCCATGAGCTACCTTCCGCAAACGAGATTTCAGTTGCGGAAGCTCTAGGCTCTGCGGCGAATTCGTCAAGGCGCGGAGGGTCGCATCGACTGGCCCAGGCCGATGCCGAGACGGTCTCTTTGTTGTAGCGCAATTCCGGACGGAAAACCGCTTCGCACTTTTCCTGGAATTGCTTAGCGATGCAGGTGGACGGTGATCCGGCGCTCGATCCATTCGACGCCGTGACGCAGGATCTCGACCATCACCAGATAGACGATCGCCACCCAGATATAGGCCTGGATGTCGAAGGATTTTGCGTACGCGAGCTTGGCGTTGCCCATCAGGTCGTAGACGGTGATGATGGCGACGATTGCCGAGGCCTTGATCATCAGGATGAGCTCGTTGCCGTAGGGCCTGAGCGCGACGATGATCGCCTGGGGCAGGACGACTTTGCGCAGCGTCTGCAATTTGTGCAGGCCAAGCGAGGCCGCACCTTCCCATTGGCCGCGCGGCACGCTTTCGATGGCGCCGCGCAGGATTTCGGCCTGGTAGGCGGCGGTGTTGAGCGAGAAGGCAAAGACGCCGCAATAGAAGGCTTCGCGGAAGAACCACCACAGCCCGACCGTTTCGAGCTCGGGCCGGAAGGAGCCGACGCCGTAATAGACCAGGTAGGTCTGCACGAGCAGCGGCGTGCCGCGGAAGAAATAGACATAGCAATAGGCAAGCCCGGACAGGATCCGGTTCTTCGACATGCGGCCATAGGCGACGGGCAGCGAGAAGATGGCGCCGAGGACCATTGAGATACTGACGAGCGACAGGGTGGTTCCCAAGCCCTGCAGATAGGCCGGGGCGTATTTGGCGAAGAACTCGGCGTTCCACGCATAGACCAGATAGGCCACGATGCCGGCGCCGAAAAGAGTCCAGAAACCGACCAGCGCGTAGCCGAGGATGCGGGCTCGCGGCCAGCCGCGCGCTTGCGGAGGCGGCTTGTCGATGGCGATAGCCTGGCTGGCGGTCATCGCGCTTCCCTCCGGCCGAGGTGGCGCAGGATGTAGCTCGTGGCGATCGACGACAGGACGGCCAGCAGCAGGAAGACCAGCGCCGCAACGCTGTAGAACAGGAAGGAATGCTTGGTGACGCGTGCCGCGACACCGGCTTGGCGCAAGGTCTCCGCGAGATTGACCACCGAGACCAGCGACGTGTCCTTGAGCAGGCTCAGCCAGCAATTCTCCAGGCCGGGAAAGGCGATGCGTATCAGCTGCGGCAGGACCACCAGCCGCATGGTCTGCCATTTCGACAGGCCGATGGCGTAGCCGCCCTCATATTGGCCTTTGGGAATGGCACGAAAGGCGGAGAGGAAAACCTCGCTGGCGTAGGAGGAGAAGATCAGCGACAGCACGATCATGCCGGCAACGAAGCTGTTGACGTCGACCGTCGCGTCCGGATTGAACAGCCGCACGACATGCTGCAGCAGAAGCGGCATGCCGAAGAAGAACAGGAACAGCGTCACCAGTTCGGGCAGGCCGCGAAAGACGGTGGTGTAGATGTTGCCGGCCAATCGCAGCGCAGGCTCTTCATGCTGCTTGGCGAAGGCGACGAAAAAACCGATCACCAGGCCAATCGGCAATGTGGCCAGCGCCAGGACGATGGTGACCAGAACGCCAGACGCAATGTCGTCACTCCAGCCATCCGGTCCCCAGCTGAGAAGTGTCCAAATGCTTTGGGCCGGCATTGACGGGTGGTGTCTCCGTGGCGATCCCGGAAGGCTTTAAGGGCGGCGAGGGGTTCCTCGCCGCCCCTGGCTATCGATCAGGATTCGGCGCCGTAAACGTCGAACTTGAAGTACTTGTCGTTGATTTCCTTGTACTTCCCGCTCTTGCGGATGGCGTCGATCGCGGTGTTCAGCTTGTTGACCAGATCAGTCTCCCCCTTGCGCACGGCAATGCCGGCGCCCGGTCCGAAGATCTCGACCGGCTGCGGCGAAGGCTGGCCGAGGATCTTGCAGCAGGCGCCGTCCGGCGTATCCAACCACTGCTGCAGCACGACGATGTCATCCTCGATCGCATCGAGACGGCCGTTGGCAAGGTCGGCCTGTTCCTCGGGGCTGCTCGGATAGCCCTTGATGGTGCTGTCCGTGTAGGTCTTCGAAGCATAGTTGTAGTGCGTGGTCGTGGTGGCGACGCCGATGTTCTTGCCGGCGAGGTCTTCCTTCGTGACGCCCTTGAGCGGCGAGTCCTTCGGCACGGCGATCGCCGACGGGGTGTTGTAATATTTGTGGGTGAAGTCGACCTTCTGGGCGCGCTCGGGCGTGATCGACATCGAGGCGACGATGGCGTCGAACTTGCCGGCTTGGAGCGCCGGGATGATACCGTCCCAATCCTGCGCGACGAAGGTGCACTTCACCTTCATTTCGTCGCAAAGAGCCTTGGCGATATCGATGTCGAAGCCAACCAGCTGGCCGTCAGAGGTCAAATTGTTGAAGGGCGGGTACGCGCCTTCGGTGCCGATCCTCAGGGTCTTTTCCTGTGCCTGGGCGACGCCAAGTGTCAGCAGCGCGGCCGAAGCGGCGAGCGCGATACGCAGTGCAATACGCATGATAATCCTCTCATAATTGTCATGGCCGCTGTCCCGTGCGGCTCTTGTGGGCGGTCGTTTCTTGACCACCCGCTGAGGCGGATACTCCCACTCTTTGCGAGAAAAAAGCAACTGCAAATCAACAGCAAACGACAATCACGATCTGCCGTTGCGTTACTTGCTTTGAGCCACGAGACCTGTGCTGCGCTCGACAAAGTCGGCTATCGACTTCGTGTCGTTGAGGTCGAAAACCGGCAGCTTTTCGCCTTCGACCGGAAAGTCGGCGGCGACTGCGATAATGTTGGGATCGTTGCTCGAAAGCGGCGTCCGGTCCTTGGCTCCGATACGTCTGGCCTCGATCTTCTTATGCGCTTCGCGCTTGTAGCCTTCGATCAGCACGATATCCGAGGGCGTCAGGTGCGACAGGATGTCGTCGAGCGACGGTTCGTCCTCGCTGCGCAATTCGTGCATCAGGGCCCAACGCCGGCCGGAGACGATTGCGACCTCTGTCGCGCCCGCCTGCCGGTGGCGAAAGCTGTCGGCACCCGGCTTGTCGATGTCGAAGTCATGGTGGGCGTGCTTCACCGTCGAAACCGTCCAGCCGCGCGTCACCAGTTCGCTGACCAGCTTTTCCGTCAAAGTCGTCTTGCCGGAGTTCTTCCAACCGGTGATGCCGAACACGCGTCTCATGGCTGGAGGCTTTGCAACAGACTTTTCGCCGCCGCAAGGTCGTCCGGCGTGTTGATGTTGAAGAACGGGTCGATCCTTTGGCCGCCAGCCTCGATTATGGGGAATTCCACCGCGACATAGCCGTGGCGTTCCATGAAGGCAAAAACCCGCCGGTTGTCCTCGTCGACCAGGAAATGACGCAAGGCGTCGCGCAGGCCGAGAGGCCAGAGCGCGAAGGTCGGGTGCGATCTGCCGTCCGAACTGGCCACGGCGATCGCGCCTGGCTGGTCGTGGGCTGCTGCGACCAGGCGTTCGACGAGGTCGTCGGGAAAGAATGGCGTGTCGCCGGCGGCGCTCGTCAGCCACTCGCGGTTCGTCTGCGCTGCCGCCCATTCGAGACCGGCAAGAATGCCGGCCAGCGGCCCGGCGTGGCCCGGCACCGTATCTTCGATCACCGGCAGGCCCATGGCGGCAAATCGCGCCGGATCGCCATTTGCGTTGAGCGCCAAGCTCGCGACCTGTGGCTTCAAGCGCGCGGCGACATGATCGATCAGCCTGTCTTTGCCAAACGAAAGCAGCGGCTTGTCGCCACCGCCCATCCGGTGCGACTGGCCTCCCGCCAGAATGATCCCCGCAACATCTCGGTCCATCGCGCCTATATGCCGTCCGGCGCCATGTCGGGTCCAGCGCTTTCCGCCGCAGGCTGTCTGCGACCCGCGACGCGCTCGCGATAGAGCGCATAGAGGCCGGAGCCGATGATAATAGCGGCGCCGACGATCATCGGCAGATCGGGGATGTCGCCGAAAATGACGAGGCCGAGCAGGATCGACCACAGCAGCGCGGTGTAGCGGAACGGCGCGATGAAGGAGATGTCGCCGGAGCGCATCGCCAGGATGATGAACTGATAGCCGATCAGCACCAGCACGGCCGCCAGTGCCAGCAGACCGGTCGTCCTGCCGGTCATCGGTGTCCAGCCGCCCATCGGCGACAAGAGCAGCGCGCCGAGCACAGTCATGGCGAGCGCCGTGGCGGTCGACACCAGCATGGTCGGGATCGCCTGCGGGATGCGCCTGGTGGCGAGGTCGCGCACCGCGCAGCAGGCAACACTGGTCAGTGCCAGCAGCGAATAGAGGCTGAACCCTTCGAAACCCGGCCGCACGATGATCAGCACGCCGGCGAAACCGACGGCAATGGCGATCCAGCGTCGCCAGCCGACGCCTTCGCCGAAGAACAGCGCCGCACCCATCGTGACGGCCAGCGGCAGCGCCTGCAGCACGGCCGAGACATTGGCGATCGGCAAATGCGCGAGAGCGATCAGGAATGACACCGTGGCGCCTGCTTCGCCCGCCACGCGCATGGCCACCATCGGCTGCAGCATGGCTACCGGATTGGCAAGCGCGCCGCGCCGCCAGGCAAGCAGGCCGACGAAGAGAGACGCGAAGGCGCCGCGCACCAGCATGACCTGCGCCATGTTCATCGATTCGGAAGAGAATTTGGTGATCGCGTCGTTCATGGTGAAGCCGACCATGGCCACGATCATGAACAGCGCGCCGCGCAGATTTGGCGAGAGGGGCAAAGGCGTTTCCAGATCTTATCTTGGATCAAGCCTCTAACAGCCGATCGCAAAACAGCAACGCCAAAGAAATGGGCCACGGATTATCCGCGGCCCATTATCGGTCGACAGGCATCTGCCGAGGCTATTTTTTCGGCGTGAGCGTTTCGGTGCCGTTGCCGTCCTTTCCGGCGATGGTCCACAGCCCGTTCAGCGTGCCGTCTTCCCCCACTTTATAGACGACAAGGCCGATCTCCTTGCCCATCACATAGCCGGCGGAAAAGGCATCGTCGTTACGCATGCAGATACCGTCCGAGCTCGAGCCGCCGGTTTCCCAATGGATCGTGCAGGTCGTCTCGCTGGTCAGCGTGATGGTTGCCTCGCCGCCGTATTTCGAGCCGTCGAAGTTGGTGCCGGCGACGGTATAGGTGCCGCCGATCGACTGAGCCGCGGCTGGCATGGAAGCAATCCCAAGCATTGCAAGTGAAAGTATGAATGTGCGCATGGCACTCCCCCTGAGAGCGAAAATCGCGCCCGAAGGCTAGGCCGGAAAAGGCTTGCGGTAAATCGGGCGGAAGGTGGCGCGAGCGCTTTATTTTCAGTGTAGCCAGGCTGTCTCAAGGGCCGCGCAGGCTCTTGGCGATGGCGCCGGCCAGCGGGTCGTATTTCGCCTTGAGCGAGGCGGGGTATTCGACCCAGACGGTGCGGATGACGTCGTCCTTTCCGAAAAGGCGCCGTTCGTAGAAGACCTTGCCGTCCTTGGTGCCGGAAAGGACCGCCCAGTTCTTGCCGGTCTTGCTGTAGGTGACCTTGTAGTCCGGTTCGGTGCTTGACTTCTCCTGGGCGACGAAACCCTGCGGGGTGTCGTTGTCGACATTGTAGATGCCGGAGCAGGTCAGGCTGGCGCCATCGGCGCTAAGCCATTGTTGCCCATCGCCATTTTCCGGCTCGGGCATTGCGTTGTTGAAGATCTCGTCGGGAAATGTGCATGACTGGCCGAACCGCGCATTCACGTAAGTGAACGGCTTGGCGGTTGCCGCTGCCATCATGATTGTCGACAAGGACAAAATAGCCGCCAGTGACGACCAGCCGATGCGCTGAAGACGTTGCATGTTCCCCTCGTTGGTCGACGACCGGAGGCGATCATGCACCAAGCCAGGGAAAAAATCAGCCGCCGGTGACGCTCATATGCCGCGACACCGAAGGGCGGCTGGTGCGGCGGTCGATGATGAAGTCATGACCCTTCGGCTTGCGGCCGATGGCCTCGTCGATTGCCGCGTCGAGCAGTTCGTTGCCCTCGGAGGCACGCAGGGGCGCTCGAAGGTCGGCGGCGTCCTCCTGGCCGAGGCACATATAGAGCGTACCGGTGCAGGTCAGCCGGACGCGGTTGCAGCTCTCGCAGAAATTATGCGTCATCGGCGTGATGAAGCCGAGCCGGCCGCCGGTCTCGGCGACATTGACATAGCGGGCAGGGCCGCCGGTCTTGTAGGGGATGTCGGAGAGCGTGAACTGGCGCTCCAGCGAGGCGCGCAGCAGCGAGAGCGGCAAATACTGGTCGGTGCGGTCGGCCTCGATCTCGCCCATCGGCATGGTCTCGATGAGGGTAAGGTCCATGCCGCGGCCATGCGCCCAGCGCATCAGCTCAGGGATTTCGGCATCGTTGAAGTCGCGCAGCGCCACGGCATTGAGCTTGACCTTCAGCCCGGCCTTCTGCGCGGCATCGATGCCTTCCATCACCTTGCCGAGATTGCCCCAGCGCGTGATCTGGTGGAATTTTTCGGCATCGAGCGTGTCGAGCGAGACATTGATGCGCTTGACGCCGCAGTCGGCGAGTTCGGCGGCGAAGCGCGAAAGCTGCGAGCCGTTGGTGGTCAGCGTCAGCTCCTCCAGCGCGCCGCTCTCGAGATGCCGCGACAGCTGGCGCACCAGATGCATGATGTTCTTGCGTACCAGTGGCTCGCCGCCGGTCAGCCGCAGCTTCTTCACGCCCTTTTCGATGAAAACGGTGCAGAGCCGGTCGAGCTCCTCGAGCGACAGCAGATCCTTCTTCGGCAGGAAGGTCATGTCCTCGGCCATGCAATAGGTACAGCGGAAATCGCAGCGGTCGGTGACCGACACGCGCAGATAGCTGATGGTGCGACCAAAGGGGTCGATCATGTCCATTTGCAAGCGTTTCCCATGGCCTGAACGGCGCCGTTATATACAGCTATGTGATACGATCCAATGCTGCATTCAAGATAGAAGGTCTTGATCTTTGGTAACATTCCCCGACCGACATTGCGTGTCGGCTGCTTCCCGATCATCTTTTCGGATTGTGCGAAGCAGCGTAGGGAAGGGGGTAGCCCCAGACAGGACCAGTCATGACAGCGCCAAAGGAACTCAGGGTCTCGAAGGACCGCAAGCTGCTGAGCGTGACCTTTCCCGGTCACCAGCCGTTCGAGCTGCCGGCGGAGTTCCTGCGCGTGGCCTCGCCATCGGCGGAGGTGCAGGGCCATTCGCCTGAACAGCGGGTGACGGTTCCGGGCAAGCGCAACGTTGCGATCCTCAAGATCGA
>Ga0105238_10001895_pt1 | contig 20985 bp, 15 predicted proteins | sample KBSC34metaG_FD_81526 | JGI IMG/M metagenome (GOLD analysis project Ga0105238, IMG submission 81526) | Corn rhizosphere microbial communities from Kellogg Biological Station, Michigan, USA - KBS C3-4 metaG | ecosystem: Host-associated > Plants > Roots > Rhizosphere > Soil | place: Michigan, USA...
GCAGGGGGCGAAGCCGACGCCGCAATTGCCGACCACCACGGTGGTGACGCCGTGCGAGGAGGACGGGTTCAGCCGGTCCGACCAGATCGCCTGGCCGTCATAATGGGTGTGGATATCGACGAAGCCGGGCGTGACCAGCTTGCCCGTGGCGTCGATTTCCTCGGTCGCCGCGCCGGCCGCGGCGCCGATGGCCGCGATCCGGCCGTTCCTGACCGCGACGTCGGCGGTGAACAGAGCGCCGCCGCTGCCGTCTGCGATCAGACCGTTGCGGATGATCAGGTCGTATTGGCGCGCCATCGCCGTCCCTCCCGATCGCGGTTCAGGCCGCCAGTTTTCCCGCCCAGATATCGCCGGCGCGTCTGGTGTCCACATCGACGACACCACGCACACCCAGGGCCTCACGGGCCTCACCCAATCTCATGCCGAAGACCGGCTCGATCTTCTTCAGGAACAGCGCATCGGATTCCTGGCCGACCTTCATGCCCCGCTGGATGCAGTTCACTGCGGTCTCCCACACCTGCGGATAATGCAGCATGGTGCGGACCGTATAGCGCAGGGACCCCAGTACGAACATGGTGCTGACCTCCCCGGCCAGTTCCTTGTTCTGGATATATTTGAAGATATTGGTCAGGCGGTACCAATACGGCACCAGTTCCCCCAGATAGTCGAAGCCGCCGCCGCAGAGGATATGTTCGAAATCGTGCGTCTGGCCTGAGCGCAGGTTGTAAAACTCAAGCTGCGTCTTCGGCTGCTGCCACGGCACGATCTGCGCCTCGAAGCCGCCATCATAAAGATAGCGGTAATATTTCCCGCCGACCGTATCCGGCGCGTAGTGCTTGAAATCGTCCAGCTTGTAGTCGGAAACGAAGCCTTCCCTGAACCAGTCGTCGAGAAGCGCGTTGGTCTTGCGCTCCTCGGTGAACAGCTCTTCGATCCGGCCGAAATCGCGCAATTCGTTGACGATGCCGATCAACTCGAACATCTCGGCCTGGGCCGGAAAATCGGGGCCGTTCTTGCGCAGAAGGATCATCGCCACCCATTCGCGCAGGCGCGGATGGTTCAGGTATTTGGACGAGGAGACCAGCATGCTGCTCTCAGTGCCCACTGGCACGACGCCGCGCAGCAGATAGGGGATATCGTTCATCGTCAGGGTTCCTCGTCGCCGAAACAGTGGCAAACGGTATCGTACCGTTTGCTTCGAATCAAGCCTGCAAATCAGGCCTTTTGAAGGGGCCTGGATCAGAGATAACATGGCGCGACTCGCAGACAGGATTTTCCGGCCATCATTACCGCACAACAAACCGTCCAAAATCGGGATGACCGGCAGCCAAGCCGTATCGAACACCTGCTCGAAGTGGGCCGGCGGGAGTTCCTGACGCACGGCTATCAGCGGACCTCGGTCGACGGCATCGGCAAGGCGGCGGGGGTCAGCAAGCAGACCATCTACCGCCATTTCAACGACAAGTCGGACATACTTCGCGCCATCGTGGTGGAGACCAGCGACGCGTTCGAGCATGCGGTGACGCCGGTCTCTGAGCGGATGGGTACGCTGGCGGTGGTCGAGAACTGCATGGCCGCGATCCGCCGCTCATTCTTCGGCAACGATTCGATCCCGCTGTTCCGCCTCGGCATGGCGATCGCCACGCAGCTGCCGGAGCTGTCGGCGACCCTGACCGGCTATTTCGTGAAGTCGCTGGCGCCGCTCGCCGACCAGATGGCGATGCTGGAGCGCGCGGGTAAGATCACGATCGTCAGCCCGCTGGAGGGCGCGGCGCAGGCCGGCGTGCTGGCGGTCGAGGGCGTGCGCTTCTATATGGGCTTCGCCGCGCCCTCGGCGCCGCTGTCCCAGGATTATCTGTCGGCCACGGCCGATCTCTATCTCAACGGCTTCCTCGGCCGCTCCGCGCGGCCCTGGCCGGAATTCGTCCCCGATCCGGCTTCTGCGCCGAATGCCAGGATGGAGGCGCTCCATGCCGACCTGCGCGGCTATTTCGACGATGTCGCCGACTTGCGGCTGGGCGAGGACGATCTGCAGCGCCTGGTCGGCGTGGCGCGCAGGATGTTCTTCGCGGCCGGGTATCGCGATACCAGCCTGGACGAGATCGGTCCCGCCGCCCGCATCGGCCGGGGCACGCTCTATCGCTGGTTCGGCGGCAAGGAGACGCTGTTCCGTGTCGCCATGCTGCACGCCGCGTCCGAGGTGGGTGCCCGCAAGCTCAGCCAGCCAAAGGCCGGCGCGCCGATCGAGGACACGCTGCGGGAGCTGGCGCTGTGGGTCTCAGGCACCCTTTGCGGCCGTGTCGGCATACAGCTGTACCGTACCGTGATCGCCGAGGGCGCTCACGACCCGGGGCTTGCGCGCACCGTTTATCGGCTGACCCGCGGCCGGGTTGCGTCCGTCCTGATGCCGATCCTGGCGGCGACCGATGCCGGCCGCGACCTGACCGAGGCGCAGCTTTACTGGACGGCGATGCAGTTCGTCACCCTCGCTACCGATGGCAACCGCTATCTCAGCCTCAGCGGGCGGCGCAGCCCCGATCAGCGCAAGGCGCTGGCAGAGCGGGTGACGTCCAGCTTCTTGTACGGACGCCGCAAACTGGGGTAACAAAGCGCTCCGCGCCGCGGGTGTAGCTCAATGGTAGAGCAGAAGCCTTAATGCGCCCCTCTCCAAAACGTTCAAGCTGACCCAGGAAGCTGAGTGCTAGGGTTGTCCCCGTAGTCCATAGGAGGGACCCACGGCCGGCGCCGCGCGTCCCACAAGCGCTGGCGGCGCGGCCGTGGGAGGTTCCTGTGGGCCCACGGGGTCAACCCGGGGGGCCGGGGAAGGGAGTAGCCGTTTTAAATACTGGTTAAATTACTTTTCGGCCCTATAGCCCTTAAACAGCTGCGCAGGATCGATATCCAACGCGTCTGCAATCGCCGCGAGGGCTGTCAGGCTCGGATTACGAACCCCCCGTTCAAGGCCGCCGATGTACGAGCGATCGAAGCCAGTTAGCCCTTCCATCGCCTCTTGAGTAAGGCCTTTATCAAGCCTCACTCGACGCAGATTGCCGCCAAACACCTTTTTTATATCCATCGAAAGACAGAAGGTGCTTGCGAACTAATCGGCCAGTGACTTATCGTACAGGGACTTATCGTACAGGGGTGGAGATTGCGACCGCCAGATCGGAAGTGCGACTGCTGCTAGCACACCGTCCCTTCGACTGGAATGCCATTTGGCGAGGCTTGGAAATGTTTAAATCAGCTGATCCGACTGTTGCTGAAGAATACGTGGTGCGGATCGAAACAAGTCCAGGAGGAAATGAAGAAGATATACTTGTGTGTGATCGAACGACCTTAATCCAGGTCACTAGTCGGGCAACTAAGAAGTTGGCTCCGAACGCGGTCTCGGCACTAATTAGTGATCTCCGAGAATATGCTCTTTACAAACCGCTAACCGAGGATGTGGTCATCAGGCGCTGCGAACGTCAAAATGTCGCCATGTCAGCGGCGATCAAAAAATTTGGCAGCGAGAATGCTGCTGAGACGTGGCTGCTGACTCCAAACGCTGCATTCGGCTTTCAGTGTGGGCTCGGGCTTGCCGCATCTACGGACCAAGGCCTCAGCTTCGTTTTGTCTGTGCTCTCGCAAGACACTGTGCCCCACGGAGAGCTGCCGACCGACCGATCCGAGCAGGCGCTGCTCACTGAGGTGCTGGAGAGCAGGCTAGATGCTAGGCCGGACGAGGTCGATGTCCTAAAAACATTGGCGCTTATTAACCCCATCCTGCCGGGCGGGCGCGCGTGGCTGATTGGGCATCATGCCACGCGGTCTGCGAAGCACGGCGTTGAAGTCGTCGTTCCGGGCACAACTACGCCTCAGCAAGCCGAAGCTGCGCTTCTGGCAAAACGCGAGGAGTACGAAAACTGCGTCGCACGGCTCGATGAATTCATAACCCTTGCGCGGCAGAGCGGCGCACTCACTGAATCGCTCGCTGTCCCGAACTGAACCAGGCCACCTGAAACGACGCGGTGGACGCCAATATGTGGCAGGTCTCCAATGGGCACCTCGAACGCTTAGCGGTTTTCACCTGTGTGTGCGGAGAAATTGAAGCGGTCGGCGAACTGATAATGAACGGCGGCGGTGGTCGACGCAGTTCATTCTTTCGGTATGCAGCATCATGGTTGAAGCAGGCCGCACCCCCAGCGCTGTTTCCAGTTGGGCTTCCACGACGACGAAAGGTGATACCGAGCGACCCACATCCGGTGCCGCTGCAATTGTGCGATGCAGGTCCCGACGGCTGGGGCAAGCAAGTTTTGGACGCTGCGTATCCCGGATTTTTCTTCGGTACTGCTGAGTACTTAGCTGCGGCTGGGGCGGATCGCACGGGGGAGTTGCTGTTTGGTCCCACACCTGAGGAAGGGCCGCAAAGATGGGTTCCCTCCAATCGCGAAATTGGAGATGGTCCCGCCCGGATTGATGAGCTTGAGGCGATGCTCGCCGCGGCTCGCGCGTTTGAGGCAGGCGACGCCGACGATCGCCAACTCGGTTTGCTGCTTAGATCTGGCACCAACATCGGAGGAGCGAGACCTAAAATCCGGCTTCGCGACGAAAAGCAGGAATGGATCGCCAAATTTCCCGCAGACGGCGATCGCATAGATGATCCGCGTATGGAAGCGTTCTGCTTATCACTCGCCAAAGTGTGCGGAATTGAGACGCCCGATCACAAATTGCTGGACGTCGCGGGGCAGTCGGTTCTGCTGGTAGCGCGTTTTGATCGAGACCAGGAACGTCGACTTGGATATCTGAGTGCCGCATCGGTCGTGGGCCAGTCGGCGGTCATCTATAGCACTGACGTGTCCTATGCGGGACTTGCCGAGGCGGCACGGAAAGCGGGGATGGAGCCTTGCGCCGCTGAGCTCTTTCGGCGCCTACTTTTCAACTGCGTCATAAACAATGCTGATGATCATCTGCGCAATCACGCTTTTATCCGTGATGTCACGGGTTGGCGGCTGTCTCCTGTCTTCGATCTTGTGCCAAGCTATGGCGACCGCCTCGTGCTAAGGCCTGCGCCCGGCGAGGGTCGGAGAATCGATGCCAGGGCCGCCCTATCTACGTATGGCGCTTTCGGCCTCACGTCATCACAAGCCCGCTCAATTTGGCAGGAAATCGAACATGGTCTGTCAAACACGAGCGAGCTGCTCGAAGAGTATGGCAATAACTCGGCCGACTGCGAGCGTCTCTTCGCGATGGCGCCGGAGCTGCTGAGATTCCATCGCAGCAAGTCCAATGCAATCCTTTAGACTCCGTGGTTGAGCTATCCCAAACAGGTCCGCGGATCCTCGACCAAAGCTGTTTTGAGTCAGCCAATCGTCGTCGTTTGAGCGCGCCAGGGCTCAGAACCTTCCTTGCGATCGCCGACCAGTGGAAGTTGACGGTTGAGCAACGACGTCTCGTGCTCGGCTCCCCATCGCGCGCCACCTATTATCGTTGGGCTAAGATCGCACGATCTCAAAAGCAACTAACACTCCCTGTCGACACACTTATGCGTATCTCCTACATCCTGGGCATATACCAGTCCCTCGAGATCTTGTGCCGTAACGAGCTTGATCGAACCGCTTGGTTGCGCCGAAAACATCTGACGGGCGTCTTTTTACAAGCTCCGCCTTTGGAATGGATTGCAAGCGGCTGGCAAGAGGATCTCGTTGTTGTCCGGAGGTTTCTGGGCGCCGCGCTGGCCGGCGGACTGTCCGAAGCGCTGAACGCGGCTCGGCAACGTGGAGAAGCGATCAAGAAGGATCTGCTGGCAGATACTAAAATGCTTAGCACTGGAGCCATGGCTGAGCGGTTGGGGGTGTCTGAGGAAGTAATCCAGTCGAGGCGTCAGCGGCACGAAATTCTCGCCCTCGAATTCGCAACGCACAGCATTCGATATCCCGCCTGGCAAATCACTGACGATCAGCGGGTCGTTCCCGGAATAGCGCGTATATTCCAAGTGCTGGGTGAGGACCCTTTCAGGGTATTCCGCTTTCTGGAGCAACGCCACGCCGCGCTCGGCGGCTGTCGGGCTATCGATGTCCTGCGTCACGGTCGGGTCGAAGCTGTCGTCGCCGCGGCGGGGAGCATGGCCATTGGCGCCTTCGACTGAAACATCGTCGGTCGCGTCGGTTAAGCCAATCTGACATCGAGCCTCTCTTGTTCTTCCTGATGGAAGCGAACATCACCAACATTCGTTGGAGCACCCCTCGGGTCGGGGTTCTAGGGCAAGGCCCCGGCCACTTCGCTCTCGGGCGGCAGGAATCGCTCTTAGTCGGTCACCGGGGCGGACTTCGCAATTGAAAGCGGACGTCGCGGCTAGCAGGCGGTTTGTCGAGGTTGCGCCAGAAGCGGTCGTTAATCCTTCGATCGTCAACGGACATTCATCCCGATTGAGCGGGGAGTCGATCGCCGCCCTATATTGGTTTGTGTTATTTAACAGTCCTATGGCTGGTTACGAAATTCATGATCCTGTATTGGATCCCGATCTGAACGCCCCTCCCGATGGGGTGCCGGTATGTCCGCCTGTTACGACCCGACCTCAAATCCTTCCGTTCGGAGCGCTGACATGGGAAAACTTCGAGCGGCTTTGTTATCGAATTGCGAGTCAGGGACAGCGTGTTGAACATCTGGCGCGCTACGGCCGCTCGGGACAAGCTCAACAAGGCATCGACATTTTCGCTCGGCTGACGAGTGCAAAATACCAAGTTTGGCAGGCCAAGCGCTACTCGTCGATCACCGCGGGCGACATCAGGACGATCATCAAAACGTTCCGTGCCGGAACGTGGAAAGAGAAGTCCGAGCAACTGATTCTGGCGGTCCAAGCATCGTTGGCGGATACAAAGGTCCAAGATGCGATCGAGCGGGAAGCGGTCGCGCTCAAGGCTATCGGGATCACACTTATCCCCCGCGGCGGCGAGGAACTGAGTGAGATCTTGAGGGGCTACCCTGAGCTTGTCGACGATTTCTTCGGTCGAGGATGGGTTGAAGCCTTCCTGGGACCGGAAATAGCGAAAAGCCTCGGTGCGCGACTCGACGGCGCCGAATTCGCCCGCGTGCGCGCGCAGCTACGCGATTACTATAATGCCCATTTTCATTTGCTCGATGTCGGTGTCGCCCTCCCTATGGAGCCGCATACCGCAACGGAGACGCCCCCTTCGCTTTTGCAGCGCTACACGATCCCGGACGTGCTTGTAAGGGATACGATATTCACCGACCAGCAACCGCCGACGCCCAACCAAAGCGATACCGCATCTGCCGATACGACCGCGCCCTCGGCCCCAGGGGATGAGAAGTATCCAGGTTCCGTCCTGCGGCGCGAGTATGTTCGGCGGACATCGCTGGCGCCGTGGCTATCGGCAGGGACCCAATTGGCTGTGACGGGAGATGCGGGCTCGGGCAAGAGCACGCTCCTCAGATGCATAGCCCTGGATATTCTTCTCGAACAGGGTACGTTTCCCGAGATCAGCCGCCGGTGGGGCAACCTTCTTCCGATCCATCTCTCGTTTTCGAGGTGGAGCCGACTCAGCGCGGCTTATGGAAGAGCGGCCGGGTTGAAAGAGGTTGTGGCGGAACTGCTCCAACCTGCGCTAACGGCAGATCTCATATCCCTCCTAGATCGTGCAATCGACGAGGGCCGCATCTTGTTGCTTCTCGATGGGCTGGATGAATGGTCGGACGAGCAGGCGGCTCGGACAAGCCTCCAGCAAACCCTGGCATTTCTGATGGCGCATAGCATTCCGACGGTCGTGACCGCTCGACCACGGGGCCTGCACAAAATTGGAGCGATGCCATCCGGGTGGCGTATCGCGGAGTTGGCGCCCTTATCGATCGAGCAGCAAAGAAAACTCGCGGAAGTATGGTTTGCTAAGACCGCTACACGAGCATCCATAGACAAACAGAATTCCGATGCCAGAGGACCAATCGAAGCGCGACTGGATCGCTTCTTTGCGGAGCTTCGTCGAGATCGGCATCTATCCACGCTCGCCGGAAACCCTCTGCTTCTGGTCGGGCTTGTCGCCTTATCTATCCGGCAGATCGCGCTTCCCCGGAACAAGACACAGGCCATAGAAAGTCTGGTCGCAATCCTGATTGAGACTCATCCTGAGCAACGCGCCACCGAGGCGGGCGATACGCAGCCGCGTTTTGTCAGTATTCCCGATGCAAATGAACGCCGAGCTGCCCTTGCTAGGCTCGCGTTCGTTGCAAGATCGGCGACCGGTGGCGGCACTTACGACGTCAACGAGGCAAAAAGAACCATCCTGAAGTATCTGGTGGACGATGCGACATTTGCGTATCCGCCGGACCGGGCTCGGCGAGCTGCCGCGGAGATGCTGGCCGTCAACGCCGAAACGGTCGGACTTCTCGCTGAACGAGCTCCCGGCGAGATCGGGTTTGCCCACGCGGTGTTCGAGGAGTTTCTGGCTGCCGAGCATATTCAAGGCTGGTCGTTCCCAGAAATCACCTCCTTTGTGCAAAGCAAGTCGGGAGAGCCACTTTGGCGCAACGTCATCGCAAACCTGGCTTCGCTCCTTGATCGTCCGACGGAGGTTCAAGATCTCGTAGCTGTGATCGAAAAAGCGCGTGCGGAAGACGCTGGTCGCGAGGCTACTGTCAGTCGCGACGTCTTGCTTGCGGACATCGCGTTCGGTTCAGCACGGAAGCCCCCGGCAACCGCAAAGCGCCTAACTGACCGTGCTTTCGAGACGATCGAGCGAGGAGACTGGATTCCTGCTCGCCGAGAAATCCTCAGGTCTGCGTTGACCAATCTCGGTGATACCGGTGCGACGACACCGGTCGACGATCAGATATCGAGGTGGGCTCCACGCCGTGTAAAATACCTTGAGCGCCTCTTCGAGGTCATGGCTAGCTGGGCGCCGACGCCGGACCTGCTGGTGGCGCTTACTGGAGGGCTTTACGACGAAGAGCGGAGCAACCAACGGGCCGCGGCTCGCACTCTTGGTTGCCTGTTCGGCGGCCGCTCCGATGTTCAGGGACGGCTTCTGGCGACGCTGAAGACAACGATCGATCTTTCAGTTGCCGCGGCGACTCTGGAAGCGCTGACGATCGGGTGGCCAGAAGCGCCCGGGCTTCACGAACTGCACGATCATGCGGCAAGGTCTCAGGAACCGACGCTCAGGCTCGTCGGAATAGCGGGCCGCGCGGCCAGCGGCCGGGCCGATTTGTCCGACCGGGACGCATTGGTGGCTTTGCTATCGGAGTTTCCCGAAATCGGCTTTCGGGACAGGCCGACCGCGCGGGCGCTGCTGTCACAGCACTGGCCAGACGACCCAAAACTTGTCGCGTCCGCGCTGAGGGCGGTGCGCGATAGCGGTAGCCGGCGCGGCGAGTTCGAGCGCGAATCCGCTACGTACTATCTTTTGCACAGTTCCCCGGCTAATCCCTCCGTAACGAAGTGGGTCCTTCAGGAACTCAAACATAAACATCCATTCCTGCACTCTTATGATAGCCAGTGGGATCAAGTCGCCGCGTTCGCCCTCGAACATGGTGAAATCCGTGCGGCGGTAAATGACGTCGTCAAGTCGGATTGGGGAGGGCGCAGCCTACATTACCTTCACAATCTCATTCTTGCGCTGCGGTGCGACGAACTCAGGGACGCGCTGATCGACATCGCCACCGGCGAACGGTGGAGCGCGATCTCGGCAGTCGGACTTTTGTTGGAAGGGTGGGATAAATCAGATCCCGCCGTTGCGGCGGTCCTCGACGAGATCGGATCCTGGGACGACCGACGGTTGCAGAGCCTAGCGGGCTTCCTGCCGCAGATCATCGCAGATTCCGAGGTTTGCCGGGCGCGCCTGCTTTCCATAGCGAGGAAAACGCAGACGCCTCGTCTTGACCTCGTAGCCAGCGGATTCGCGGCGCAAGGCTGCACGGCGGACGACAAAGAGGTTATCGACGTCCTCATCTCGGGCCTCGGTGAGGGCGCCCCATTGTTCGATCCTGGAGCACAACTCCTGGCGTATTTCCCCGGCAACGCGCGAGTACGGCAGTACGCGATCGACGCATTGAATAGTCGCGAGCCGCCGCTTGCAACGTGCGCGCGTTCGTACAAGGACGATGAGGAGATCCGGAACCTCATCCTCAACTTCGTGAATCCATTGCCGCCAATTTTGCGAGGTGACGTCGCAGATATCGCGGCTGGAGACCCGACCGGGCGCCCGTGCTTCGACACGCTTTTGGAGGACTACGATGTCGAGGTGGATGGCGAACTGAAAATCGCGGCTTCGATCTATTACCATCGCGACCTCGTTTCGGATGGAGCGCGCCAAAGAAGCGATCATGTAGAGAAGCTCACGCGAGACCTGCAGGCTGTCGGGTCAGACATGCACGAACGCCGGGCGGCTGCGTTCGCCGGGATGCTGATCCTTGGTCACGTCCGCGACGTCGTTCCCATGACCGACTATGGTGACAAACCGCTGCACGTTGAGTCCGGATCGGGCTACGGCCAGGAAAGCGATAGCCTGATGGCGCTCATCGCCGAGCGATGGCAGGAGATATCGGATGCGTTCGGGAGCGATTTTGCCGGACGCTTCGGCGGCTTCGGAGCCGACGAGGGCCATATATGGGATTGCCTCGCTCCCCATCTGCATGCCTCGTCCGCGGCACGGCGCGATTTTCTGGGGTTTGCCAATCGGACCGACGGCACGCTCGGGCTGAGAAGCTTTCTCGCGCTCGCCAGAGAGCAGCCATCAAGCGACGTGCTCTTGCGCCACTGCTGGCGCGTTTTAGAAAGCGATATCACTTGGCAGCACGAACGGCACTCCGCTTGGGCGGTTCAGCGCACACGGGTCGAGATCGCCTACATTCTGCGGGACCAGTTTTGTGACAGCGCCGACGTCGTTGCACGCCTCCAGAAGGTGTTTAAGCGAGACCAGAGAACCGGGATTGTGGCACTATCCCTGTTCAGTCCGACAGATCCATTATTGTCCAACATTCAGAGTGAGCCGATTGAGATTGGACAACGGTACTCGGAATGGGTCGTGGCAATGCACCTCGCTGGCAGGCAAAGCGGGCCAGAGGATTTTGTCGCCGTGACGACCGCCATGCTGAATCGGCCTTCCCATGGCATCTGGGATTTCCAAGACGTCATAAACCGGGCGGTGATCGAACGGCTAGGCTCCGACCCGGACGCCGTGGAGCAATTGAGAAGCCGGTTGATCGATCACCCCACCACGAGCGAGATTGCAAGTATTCCGCGATACTTGTCCGCTGCTGGCCTCCTTGATGAAGAGACTACGAAGCGTTGTGTCTTCCTCTTGCAAAAAGAAGCCCGCGAATCATTGCCTCGGGCGGGCTATGATGCAGTCGACCAATCGATCCGCGCGGTATCTCGTAGCCTTCTAGAGGTCATTGCTCCCGGGTTCTCGGTATGATCGCATATCGGCGAAAGCTCGATCGAGAGATACATAGTTACGCGCGCCAATGCGCGTTAAGACCGCTTAGGGTCAAAGAACTAAACCGCTCGCGCGGTAATTTGGGGGTAGTTTTTGAGGTGAAGTAGCGGGGAAGAACATCCTGTCTTGAGATTGAGGGGCTCAGAACCTCACTCAAGACAGGAGTTCCCCATGACCGACGAGCCTATCAGCCCGTTACGCCGGCGCATGATCGACGAGATGACGATCCGCCATTTCTCGTCCAAGGTCCAGAAGGACTACCTTCGCCACGTCAAGGACTTTGCAGATTTCCTCGGCCGCTCGCTGGCGAAGGCAGAGTTCGAGGATATCCGGCGCTACCAGGTCAACCTGGCCGAGCGGGGCGTTTCGGCGTCAAGCCGCAACGTCGCGATGACCGCGTTGCGGTTCTTTTACGCGCGGGCGCTGAATCGCCCGCAAGTCACCGATCGGATTGTTTTCGCGCGCGAGCCCAAGAAGCTGCCGGTCGTGCTCAGTCCGGAGGAGATGGGCCGTCTGCTGGCGGCGGCTCCCACCCTCAAGTATCAGGCGGCGCTGAGTGTGGCCTACGCCGGTGGACTGCGCATTTCGGAGGTCGTGTCCCTCAAGGTCGGCGATATCGACTCACAGCGGATGGTGCTGCGCGTCGAACAGGGTAAGGGCCGCAAGGACCGCTACGTGATGCTGTCGCCGCAGCTGCTGGAGCTGTTGCGCCTCTATTGGCGGAAGTATCGACCGCAAGGCTGGCTGTTCCCTGGCCAACAGCCGGGACAGCCGTTGTCGACGCGCCAGCTCAACCGCGCCTGTCACGCCGCCGTGCTGATGGCGGGGATCGACAAGCCGGTCTCGCCGCACAAGCTGAGGCACGCCTTCGCTACGCATCTGCTGGAGGGCAAGACAGATATCCGCGTGATCCAGGCGTTGCTCGGCCACAAGAAGCTGGACACCACGGCGCGGTACACGCAGGTGTCGATCAAGGCGCTGGGCGAGGTCACCAGCCCGCTCGACAGTCTGCTGGCTGAGGTGAAGACGCCCGCCTGACCGGCGGGCCGTGCCCCGTCCGGTGGTCGAGGTGGCGGATATCTTCCGCCGCCACGGCCCGGCGTGGCGTGAGGCCAACGCCGGGCACGTCAGCCTCGGCCAGTTGAAGGTCATGTCGGCGATCGAGCGCTGCCGAACGGCGGCGTTGGGCGGTCATGTCGAGTGCTGTGAGGACTGTGGGGAGTTGCGCATCGCCTACAACTCCTGCCGCAACCGGCATTGCCCGAAGTGCCAGGCCGTCGCGGCCAAGGAATGGCTGTCGGAACGTCAGGCCGAACTGCTGCCGGTGCCCTATTTCCACGTCGTCTTCACCGTGCCGGCGCCGATCGCCGACATCGCCTACGCCAACAAGGCGGTGATCTACGGCGTCCTGTTCAAGGCGGCGGCCGAGACGCTGATCGCCATCGCCGCCGATCCCCAGCATCTCGGCGCCCGCATCGCGGTCACTGCCGTCCTGCACAGCTGGGGCTCGGCCCTGACCCATCACCCCCACGTCCATGTCATCGTGCCAGGCGGCGGCATATCGCCGGACGGCGCGCACTGGATCGCCTGCCGACCCCGCTTCTTCCTCCCCGTCCGGGTGCTGTCGCGCCTGTTCCGCCGCCTGTTCCTCGAGAAGCTCACCGCCGCCTATGACGCCGGACAGCTGCAGTTCTTCGGCGACCAGAGCGATCTGGCCGAGCCGACACGCTTCGCCGCCTTTTTGGCGCCGTTGCGCCGGGCCGAATGGGTGGTCTACGCCAAACGGCCTTTCGGCGGCCCGGAGGCCGTGCTCGCCTACCTCGCCCGCTATACCCACCGGGTCGCCATTGCCAACAGCCGGCTCATCGCCTGCGACGGCGAACGCGTCACGTTTAAATGGAAGGATTATCGGGCCAAGGGGCCCGTCCGCTACAAGGTCATGACGCTCGCTGTCGACGAGTTCATCCGGCGCTTTCTCATCCACGTCCTGCCTGGCGGATTCCACCGTATCCGCCATTACGGCCTGTTGGCCAACGGCAACCGCGCCGAGAACATCGCGCGCGCCCGCCAACTGCTCGGCGTCCCGGACCCGCCGCCGCTCGCCGACGACAGCGGCGAGGCCGACGACGAAGACGACGGATGGAGCGCGTGTCCTTGCTGCGGCGGGCGGATGATCATCATCGAGACCTTCGCGCCTGGCTGCCAGCCTCGCACCAGACCCACGACGCCGATCGGGATCGACAGCTCATGACAGCCGCCGTCTCGCCGCCAATGCCATTCACCACGCCGTTCCGAAGCCGGCATTCGTCCGGCAACGACGATCTGCTGCCGGCTGCTTTGGCAGCGGCCTCCTCAAGCCCGCGCAACGCTGTTCCGGCGTCAAAAACGCCGCCGCGCAGGTGCTCGTCCAGTCATCAAATCAAGCCACTGGCCCATCGCCCCGCCGCCAAACCGCGCGGCGCCAGCCAGTCTCCCGTCGGCCGGATCGTCAAATCCCCATAGCGCCCGTCCCAGCGCCGGCGCCAACTTCCCCGCGGTTTCCTTCCCTGGCGCTTTGCCGACATAGCCCAGCCAGCTCAGTGCCAACCCCACGCTCCGGCTGGCCGGGCTATGTCGGCAAACCCTCAACAGACTCCGCCGGTTGCCATTGCCGCCGCAATGTCCGGTTGCCCATCTCGATCACCCACAAGTGGACAGTCGGGGCCATTCTATGCGCCGATCAAAGCCGGTACGAAGCGTCAGAATTTAACCACCATGCGTTGTGTTCTGAACTACTGCTGCCGGAGAAGCTCTTGAACAATCAGGCCCACTACTCCGGCAACAGCGGGATCGTTTTCCAGATCAATCATGGTGGGGCGGCGGTTAGCATTGGACGCGAGGAACGCAGCCTGCTCTGCAGCTACCTCTTCTTTCGGCAGGCGCAGACCTCGGATTAGCATTTCAGCGCGCGTATCTCGCTCTGCGACCGCACCCCCCGGTGTGGGTGTCAATGCCCAAGCCTTATATCGTTCTATCCACATCGCTGTGAGCGCCTCATCTGATGAAGCAGCCAGGTGGCGACCTCCCGCCAGATACATGCGTATTTGGATCGCGTCGATTGCTGCCAGGGCTGATATCCTGTCCATTGTGCACTTCCCGCTGCCGGCGTTCAGCATACTAGCGTGCAGCGAGGGCCCGAACTTCCAAGATTTTGTTGCGCCTTTCACATTCTGGCTATAATCGGCGAGGGCGCGGCATTGATGGTCAATGATGGTGGAAGGAGTGACAGCGATCGTTACTCCGGCCACAGTCCCCGGGTGCCTCTTCAGAAGAGCGCCAACTGTGGCTGCGCTACGGATATAGTCGCAAACCCGGATTTCATGACCATGCCGACGCTAACGCGCGAAGAGCTTTATGAGCTGGTCTGGTCAAAGCCGATGACGAAGGTCGCTGCCGAATACGACATCACCGGCACGGCGCTAAAGAAGACCTGCTCCCGCCATAAAATACCCACACCCGAAAGAGGCCATTGGGCAAAGCTTTCTTACGGCAAGCGCGTCACTCAAGCTCCCCTGCCGAACCTCGATGACAAACGCCTGAGCACGATTCGCATCGGCGGCGGCTATAAGGCTCAATTCTCCGAGCCGGTGCGCCGGGCCCTATCGGAAGCGAGGCAGCGGACGTCTAAGGATCAAGAAGGGGATCGGAAAACTTCCGCGGGCGAGCCAGAGCCGACTTCGACGGTAGAACCGGCGATTCTAGCCGCCACCCGGCGAGCCATGACAAAGGCCCGCGCGGACGTTGAGGGATTTGTCAGTGGCGGTGGGAAGGGCATTCTAGGCTTCAAAATTGGACCTGCATCTATTGACCGCTCGCTGCAAATCCTTTCTCGGCTGTTTGACAAGGCGCAGGCACAGGGCTTCTCACCAAAGAACACTGACGGCGGATTGGTACTGATCGTTGACGGTGAGCCGATCGCCTTCCGGCTGGAAGAGAAGCCGGCTGAGACGCCTCACACCCCTACGCCCCAGGAACTGAAGCGTAAGGCCGACAATGAGAAGTGGGGTTATGGCTCCAGTACGCCTTGGCCAAAATATGATCATTCCCCGTCAGGGCGCCTTTCCATAGTAATCCAGGAGAACGCCTACAGTGGGCTTCGCCGAACTTACTCGGACCGACAGACCCGTGATCTCAACAGTATCCTATCCGATGTCCTCATCGCGATGGCAGAGCACGCTGCCTACATCAAGGAGCGACGCCGGGAAGCTGATGAAAAAGCGCGTGAATGGCGCCTGGAAGAGGCTCGCCGTCAAAACGAAGCCGCCTATGCGGAGCGAGAGGCGCGACGCGAAAAGTTTGTTGAAGCCATTGCCCTCCAGATTGAGCGCCGAGAACGTCTCTTGCTCGTCCTAAGACATTTGGAAGGCAGCCCGGACGAACACAAAGAAAGGGTAGCGGCCATGATCGCGTGGGTGCAGCGGCGCCTGAAGCAAATCGATTCCCTGACTAGCCCTCGCTTCCTCGATATCTCGGCGCGCTCCGCTAAGATCGCTTTCGATGAGCCGGAAAAGGATGAGCCACCAGATATAGAACGGGGGTATTTTTCTTATGCGTCCGCGGTCGAGCTCAAACTCTGGAAGATCGATGAAGCGGAGGGGCTCGCGCGATCTCAATCTCAGCTTGAGTGGGAGACAGAACCAACGAAATGACAGAGGTTTTTGGCTGAGGCTTGGAGCTGCCGACAAGAGCTCCATGAGCCGATCGGCCCGGAAGCACGATAAATCGACCTGCGCGATATCGCGCGATTACGTTGAGCGATAAAAGCAGGCTTCCGGCCGCCGGTAATTGGCGCGAGCGTCCGTGGACGGCCGGGGACATTCGCTCGTAGAATGCGAGGCCAAATTCTGTAAGCGGACTCATGGAGCCAAAATATCCATCGCGTAAGCCCCTCAGTCTGAAAACTGGGTCGGGAAAAACGCGCAGTGCATTGTCTCTTGCCACGCAAGAGCTCGCCGAGATCATAAGCCATGGCAACCGCCAATGGACAAAGGGAGCAGCGCTTCTCACAAGCGTGGCTGATGCAGATGTCAGAAAGGCGGGCTATCGTGACATGCAGCAATGGATAGCTTCGCTCTGCCTAAATTCTGGTGTGCGATCGGGAGAGGTTTGGCGGTGGTTGCGGGCAGGTGAGTTTTATCATTTGCTTCAGCGTGAGCACGGTGAATGGCCACCCGTCACGGAGAGTATGCTCGGTCTTGTAACGCTTGAAAACTTAGCAAGATTAAAGCGTTTCGCTCCTGAGCGCGTCTTTGAGGAAACGCTGGCCGCGGTTACAGCGGGCAAGATATCGCAGGCAGAACTGAGGAAATTGGCTAAATTATATAGCTCAGAGTTAGCTCCGAAGTCCGATTCTGCGAGTCACTCAACGGATATAGAGCGATACAGGCTTTTCACTGCCGAGTCTGTCGATTTACTACGTCAACACGTATTCTCGCTCAAACTGCTTCAGCAGGGACGGCCAATAGCGTTGGGTGAGATTCTAGTAGGCTCAATCACGCTTCCCGTAGTATCTGATGCCGTAATGCTTGCGTATGATCTCGATGGCGATGCAAGTTTGCACATCTTTAAGATGCTAGTTGCGGCCAATGACGCTGGATCGAACCGAACGATTGTAAAATCTGCGAGCCAATGGAAGAGGTACTTTGACTATTCATGGGTGGTGACCGCGACCAAGCCTGCGGATGAGGTCCAATTTGAACTGCGACAATTGGGCGTCGGTGTCTTACTTGTTGCAAATGATTCGCTGGACGTCTATCTGCCGGCGCAGCGCAGCGTCGCCACAAGAAGACAAGACGCACTCGTTCGTTTGTCCCATGATCGCCTTGCTGGCAAAATGACCTGGCAGATGAGTTCTCATGGCTTATCTGTGAAAATCCCGAGGAAGAAAAACTCCGTGCGCTTCTAGTGACGCTCGTCGTCCAGGGAATCCTGGTATTCGTTGATGACAAACGAACCTATTAGAGCGCCTAGAGCCTTAAGATATTTCATCGTGGTTTCGATCTGCGAATGCCCCAGCATATCCATCAGAATTATTATATCAAGCGAGAGATTTGCTCCAGCAATGCTAACATCAAATGTTCTAATGTCTAAGTTAAGTAAGTTTTGTTTCTTTAATGCAGCTCTAAGCAGGTAATGAGCGGCGAAATGATGCCGCAGCCTATGCGGAGTGATGTGGGAAAAGGAAGTACGAGCACAGACAACTTGGAATTCTTTTTGCAGACGCCGCGCCGTCAAGGGGCCAGTCCGTGCTCCCCGTGTCCGTCCGAGGAGCAATGCCTTCGTAGGGACGGAAAGGCGAGCCTCATAGTGCGGGCGATCATAGAGAATATAATCGTGTATATCCCTCAGTAGAGATTCGGAAAAGAAGACGCGACGAATCTTTCCATTTTTGCCGGTGACCACAAGACGGCGGGCGTTAGGATCCGAGCGGTACCGTTCTATGCTAGGGAAATCAGATATCTGAAGATTTAACGTCTCTGATATCCGCAGGCCCATTCTATACATTATCGTTGCGCCCATCGAGGCGCCACTAGTCCCCAATTCCCCAATAAAAGACAGGATCTTACTTTCGGTGTACCACGCCTCTTCGGATCCTCGCGGATGCAGCACGATCGAGCGCCTTTTGATTCGAGGTCCGCGGCGCCAACGCCTGGCAGCACAAAAGTCCAAGTAGTCTAAAATCGAGGTTACGTGCTGAGTCACGGACTGTGGTGCAATCGGCCGTGGACCGGATCCCCCTCCTTTAGCTTGTAAATGCTTCGCGTAGGTGACCACCTTCTTCCGATCAACCTCATTCAAATTTAGATTATTTGCCTTACACCATCTCCTGAACGCGTTGAGTTGGTATGCGCGGTTGCGGAGAAAGAGGATACTCGCGAGAAGCACCTTTCTACCGGAAATCTCGGCTTCCGCACCGGCAATGACACCAAAGCCCATCCAGTCTCCATTCCGGCGCGCCAACAGGTATTCGTTGATGTGGTTATGAAGGCGCCCATCTTCGTCGACTATGAACGGGGTACCCGCCAACTCCGCCGGCACGCCGAGCGCCACCGCTATCGCATCGATAAAAAACACGCACCTCGGCTGCGTTAGCAAGCGCAGATCTCCCCAAGCCTGAATTGAAGCACTAACGCCATTCGCTCCCAGATTCGATCGCACTTTGTGTTCGTCCGTTTCCGTGTTAACTGAGTTAATGACCTGGGACAAGGAACGGCCATGCTGGCATCAGACGCCACCGGCCTACTCGTAAGGCGAGGAAGGGAGAAGAGAGTTGCGGGCGCCGACATACGAGATATCTGGGCGGACAATCGATCCTGTTAGCGGTCTTGAGCGAGAATGGACGCTCGCGCTCGATCCCCTCGCAGTTGGTTTCAAGTCGCTGGGACGACAGGTGCGGGGTCGGCCGCAGTTAGTGCGGCGCATACTCCCGGGATTTCAGGAGTTACATGCTGCCTCAGCGCGCTCTACCGCGGAAAGAAGTAGATATAACATGAACTATCTCTGGCGTTTCCTGGATGAACTAGAGACCTTCCCCTCAGGCGACGGCGAACTAACGGCACTGGTAATTGATGATCTTTCGTGGGCCCAAATAGAGAAAATCTGGAGACGGTTTATAAATTGGCTTAAGGTCCAAGATCTTTCGCCGCGAATGAGATACTACGTCAATTATACCGTCTATTCAGTTTTTATGGAGAGTTATAATCTCGAAGCAGAACAAAAGGAATCTGGCGGTTCTCCTCTCCAGATTTACGTCTATTTCAGCGACGATGACCAAACCTCGTACGGCGATGATCCACTAAACCATCAGGAAGCGGTTCGAGTTTTCAGGTTTCTGGCCCGGCTTTGGGCCAACGCTGTAACGAGAGTTGTGGAAGGGAGGAAGCTGGCCGAAAACTACATTTCATCGGAAGTCGACATTGATTTGGAAGTTGGCGATCTGCCGCGACGACTCGGAATGGTCAGGGAACTTCTTGCGTTTTCAGGCCTGGAAAGGAGTTCTGCCGATGTGAAAATCCTGGAAGATGCTTGCGCATCCTCAGCAGTGCCTGCTCGCTTCCGATCGCCGTTCGTGGATGAAGGTGGTGTTTGGGCGCACGTCTCGGTGCTGTTTTTCACCTGGCAAGACATTGCGATCGCATACGCTATGGTTCTGATGAAATGCGGTATGAATACGGATGCCGTCGCTCGGATGATCACGGGTCGTTGGTGGCTCCCAGACCCGATCTACCCCGAAAAAAGAGTGGTCCTCGTTGGACCTAAGCGCCTTCCAGGAGAAATCCAAAGGGGTTCATCATCGATTTATCGGCGAACCGATCCCTATCAGGTAATGAAGAAGATCATCGAGATCCAATCGCCAATCTCGGAACGCCTGCAACAGAAAATAGAGGGGGTCGAGGACGCCGATCGCGTCAATCAAAGCAGCTTAGTTTGGATGTGGCCTGAAAAGAGCGGGATAGGTGACTTGCTACCGGAAACCAGAAACAAAGAACGGATGCACGCATTTATTGATAAGCTTTTTGTCTCATCTGATATCCGAAGGGAAAATGGCCGGCCGGTCAAACTGAGATTTTCTTCGTGCCGCGACATTTTTGCGTTGTTTATATATCAGAAGTCTGGTTTCAATTACGTTCTAACGGCTCATTCTCTAGGGCAATCGACGCTTGAGGCGGTCCTGCACCACATCGAAAAGCGCGATCTCATAATAAAAGACCGCCAGAGGATAATAGACCTGCAGGGGCAAATTCTTCCGGACCTTAGAAAAGGAAGATTTTCCCCATCGGAATACGGGGATGGGCCAAAGCTGCTTAGAACGGCTGTGGGGTTGGGCTGCCGAGATCCTCTGCATCCAACTGAAACCGGTGACCCAGGGAACCCGGGCGGCATCATTTGTCGATCTCAGCATTGTTGGCGCTGCCTTCAATGGTTCGCGACAATCGAGTGCCTTCCTTATTTGAGCAGGGCGATAATGGATCTTCAACACATTGAGACGACGCTTGGGTATGGCCTCTGGATCGCGAGCGACTACAGGGAGATGCTCGCAATTTTGGAATATATCGTCGGCAAATTTCATATTGAGCACGTGGAGACAGCAAAAGCGGTAGCTCTGGGGATGCCGCCGATCGTGCCCGTGACCCAATTTACTGGAAAAGGCGGTCGGCGGAAGGAGGCGGTCTGATGAAACCTGAAGCCATCGATCTCGCTACCGCGTGGCAAACTCTCACGGAGCATGGCTGGGGAGGAAGGGACCTTTCGGCGGTTTATCCCATGCCAGGCGATCAGGCCTTCGATAGTCAGTTGCAATTTCTTGCATTGCCGATTTTTCCTCATGCGGACTCTGGAGTTACACATGCTTACGAAGCTACGTGGGAGTTTCCACTCGCTTGGGCGCCACACTTCGCAACGAGACCCCGTGGCGATCGCCTATTCAGGTTCGATCGGCAGATGTCGGATGGGTCGATGCTTGGCGATTGCCCAGGTATATCAGAATATATGCTTACCTGGCGGAGAGCAACTTATA
>Ga0105238_10001902_pt1 | contig 20967 bp, 18 predicted proteins | sample KBSC34metaG_FD_81526 | JGI IMG/M metagenome (GOLD analysis project Ga0105238, IMG submission 81526) | Corn rhizosphere microbial communities from Kellogg Biological Station, Michigan, USA - KBS C3-4 metaG | ecosystem: Host-associated > Plants > Roots > Rhizosphere > Soil | place: Michigan, USA...
CAGGCGCCGATGCCGATTGGATAGATGATCTACATGGAGCATACCGATTTTGAAGGCTACCGGCGCGGAGACCGTGGCCCTACGTTGACCTTCGAACCATCAACTTCGAACCATCAACCTCGAACCATCAACCTCGAACCATCAACCTCGAACCATCAACCTCGAACCATCAGCAAGGAGCCAGCCATGACGAGTCTCCACGATGCTCGGACTCTCTATCGAAACGGTCGCAGCCGGCGCGCCTACCCCTTCACGGTCTCGTGAGGCCGCCATGCTCAGCTATCGAATCGAGAAGGGCGCCGGGATCGCGGCGCTCGCGCTGCACGAATCCGTAGCCCCCGTGCCGGGGCGGGGACAGGTGCTGGTCCGGGTGCGGGCGGTGTCTCTCAACTTCCGCGAGCTGATGATCATCGAGAAGGGGGTGTACCCTCTGCCGATCAAGGCGGATCTGATCCCGGCCTCGGATGGGGCCGGCGAGGTGGTCGCGATCGGTGAGGGGGTGACGCGCCTCCGCGTCGGCGAGCGCGTCGTCGGGCAGATCTTCCCGCAGTGGATCGACGGCCCTTTTGGGTGGGATCGCGCCGCGCAGCTCGGGGGATCCCTCGACGGCATGCTGACCGAGCTGGCGGTGTTGCCCGAGGAGGGCGCGCTGGCCATCCCGTCGCACCTCTCGTTCGACGAGGCCGCCACCCTGCCCTGCGCCGGCGTGACCGCGTGGAACGCCCTGGTCGGGGGCGCGCCGCTCGAGCCCGGGCAGACCGTCCTCACGCTCGGCTCGGGGGGCGTGTCCCTGTTCGCGCTGCAGCTCGCGAAGCTTCACGGAGCTCGCGTGATCGCCACGACGTCGAGCGCCGACAAGGCGCGGCGGCTGACCGCGCTCGGCGCCGACGCCGTCGTCGACTACCGCGCGACGCCCGACTGGCACCTGGCTGTCCGCGAGCTGACCGGTGGCGCCGGCGTCGACCGCGTGGTCGAGGTCGGCGGCCTCGGTACGCTCGCCCGGTCGATCCAGTGCCTCGCTGCCGATGGCCATCTCAGCCTGGTCGGCGGCCTGGCGGCCGACGCGGGGCCGATCGAGCCGAGCGCCTTGAACGGCTTCGTGGGCACCATCCGCCGCCTCGCCGTCGGCAGCCGCGCGCAGTTCGTGGCGATGAACCGCGCGATCGAGCTGCACCGCCTGCGGCCCGTCATCGCCCGCGTATTCGGGTTTCGCGAGGCCCCCGAGGCGCTCCGCTTCTACGCGGCCGGCCAGGCCTTCGGGAAGGTCGCCATTCAGATGTGAAGATTACGGATGGCTCGCGAATCTTTTGGCGGACGCGAAACGTCTCCTGGGTGAGGAGGATCGCCATGACATCGAACCTGATTCGCTATCGAAACCACCCGCAAGACGCCGACGAGAACCAGCGCTTGATCGAGGCCGTGTTCGACGAGCTCTCGGCGTCCCGCCCCGCGGGGATCCGGTACGGCGTGCTGCGGCTCGACGGGACGAGCTTTCAGCACCTCGTGCTGGCAGAGGACGAGGCCGCGCGCGCGCGGCTCACCGGACTGGCCGCTTTTCGCGCGTTTCAAGCGGGCGTGCGGGAGCGGTGCCTCGAGCCACCGGTGGGGGCGCCGGTCGTCCTGGTGGGTGGCTACCGAATCTTCGACGCGCCATGAGCCCCGGCCGAACCGATCCGGCGCTCGCTCGCGTGCTCGAGGATCTGCGGCCTCGGTTGCACCGCTATTGCGCGCGCATGGCCGGGTCCGTCATCGACGGCGAGGACGTCATGCAAGAGGCCTTCCTGAAGATCCTCGATAGCTTTCCCGGCTTCGCAGCCGTGGACAATCCGGGCGGGTGGGTGTTCCGGGTCACCCATCGGGTGGCGCTCGACTTTCTCAGGCGTCGCGCGCGGCTTTCCCCGCTGGCCGGAGAGGAGGAGATGATGGACATGGCCGACGAACGTTCGGAGGTCGACGCGCGCCTGGCGACGGCGGCGGGCCTCGCGACCTTCATGCAGCTCTCCGTGCCTCAGAGGTCGACGGTCATCTTGATGGATGTGCTGGGCTACACCCTCGACGAGATCGCGGAGATCACCGCCACGTCGCAGGCCGCAGTGAAATCCAGCCTTCACCGCGGCCGCGCGAGCCTGCGCGAGCTGGCCGCTGCGCCAGACGAGCCGCACGCGCGGCGGCTCGACGAACGTCAGGCCGCGCTGCTCGCGGCCTACGCGGCCCGATTCAACGCCCGCGACTTCGCAGGCGTCCGTGACCTCCTGGCCGAAGAGGTGAGGCTCGAGGTGGTCGCGCGCACGACCCTGCGCGGCCGTGACGCCGTGGCCGGCACCTATTTCGCCAACTACGCGGCGTCCACGGATTGGCGGGTCGCGCCGGGCCTCGTCGAGGGGCGCCCTGCCCTCTTGGTCAGCAACCCTGATCCGTCGGCGCCGGACGACATCGTGTATTTCATCCTCCTCGAATGGCGCGACGGCCTGGTCGTGTCGGGGCGGGACTTCCGACACGCGTCCTACGTCATGGACGGAGCCGAGGTGGAGACGATCTGACCACCTACCCCGCGTCCAGATCGAAGAAGGTCCGCACCATGTCGTCGTTCAGGATTTCCTCGACGATGCGCGCCTTGCTGAGCTGGTAGGGGTGATCGAGGAACACCTGCCGATGAAGGTCGTCGACCCGGTCCATCGCGCTCCGCGCGCCTCGTCGGGCGACCGCTTCGATGCGAACCAGGTGGTCCGTGTTGAAGACGAGGTGGTCGGGATCGACGACCCCGCGCTGGACGTAACCGCGCGCCTTCTTCGGGCAGCGGCAGGGGTTGGCCTCGTTGACCAGGCCGCACCGGCGGTGCATCCAGTTGTGAAGGTCGCCGCGGGCGCGCGCCAGGCGAACCCGGAAGTTCCCCGGCGAGATGTCGAGCACCTCGGCGCCCAGCCGATGGTCGACGCCGAAGATGTCGCCCAGGATGAACGTCAGCCGCTGTTCTCGGGTGAGACACATCAGCATGCCGGTGGTGCAGCGGATGCGCAGCTCCTCGACCACTCCGGCGGCCAGCGCGCCGCCGTCACTGTCCTCGTCCGCGGCGTCGGGCACGGCGGCGATCTGGTCGAAGTAGGTCGCGAAGTCGTCGACGAGGACCTCCATCCCTCGGCGGCCAGCCTTGAGGAAGTGGTTGACCGTGATCCGGTACAGCCAGGTGCGAAAAGCGCACTCGCCGCGGAACGTCCGGAGCGCCGTGATCACTTTCACGAGGACCTCCTGGGTCAGATCCTCGGCGTCCGAGCGGCTGCCGTACATCTTCAGGGCAACGTTGAAGATGAAGGTCTGATGGCGCGCCACCAGCTCGCGGAGCGCCTCCCGGCTCCCCGCCACCGCCCGCTCGACCAGCGCGCAATCCTCCCGATCGACATGGGGGCCGGAGCTGGCGAGCGGATGGTGATCGAGCATCGTCCTAAACCTGAGCCAACCCACCGTCGACGGCCAGCTCGGTTCCCGTGATGTAGGCCGCGTCGCGAGACGCCAGGAACAGGACGGCGCGCGCGACCTCTTCGGGCTTGCCCCACCGGTGGAGGGGGATCTGGGCGGTCAGGGCCTCACCTGCCGCCTTCAAGGCGTCAGCCGGGATGCCCAGCTTCCCCCAGAGCGGCGTCTCGATGGCGCCCGGACTGACGGCGTTGACCCGGATCCCCCGCGGGGCCATCTCGGCGGCAGCAACCCTGACGAGCGAGCGCAGGGCTCCCTTCGTCATCGCCACCAGGCCGGCGCCCGGGAAGCCGACCTGGCGGAGCCACGAGGTGGTCACGACGACCGAGGCACCCGGGTTGAGCGCCGCGCTCGCCAGCCTCAGCGTGTCGAAGGCGCCCTTCAAGTTGACGCCGACCAGCTCGTCGAAGAGGGCCTCGGTGGTGTCGGACACCGGGGCCAGCTTGACGGCGGCGGCGTTGACGAACAGGAAGTCGACGCCGGCAAACCGCCGTTTCGTCTCGTAGAAAAGCCGTTCGACGTCGGCGGCCCGATCGACGCTGCCGCGGACGCCATGCGCGGTGGGGCCCAGCATCTTCAGCGCGCTGGCCATGGTGGCCTCGGAGCGCGCGAAGACGACGACCTGGGCGCCTTCGGCCACCAGGCCTTGCGCGACCGCCAGGCCGATGCCGCTCGTTCCGCCCGTCACCACCGCTACCTGGTTCGCAAATCGATTCATGTGTGGGTCTCCTCGTTACGGCTCGATCTTCGAGCTCGGCGAGTTGGACCCACGAAGGTCTCGGGTGTTACAGCGCTGCCGGCGAGGCCCCGTCAGACAGTCCCGCGTGTCCCTGGGACCGAGCGGCCCTTGCCATTCATTCCGGTGGCCGCGGCGCTTTTACCGGCGGCGCCTGCGCGCCTGAATGAAGAGAGGCCGTCCGGCCGACGCCGGTCTTGCGCGAATGCCACCACGAAACGAAGAACAGGCCCGTCATGACCACGCCGCTCGCGAGGCTCAAGATTGACCAGGTTCCCCACCGCGGGAGGCTCGTCAAACCGCGTACGAGCGCCAGGATGCCAAACAGGAGAAGGATCCAGGAAGGCACCTTGCGCGGTGGCATGGCTCGACTGTAGGGGACCGGCGCGCTCGAGGCAACGGCCGACGCCGTCGCGGTCAGAGCAAGAAGATCTCGTCGACGTCGAGGACGTCGCCGGGGCCGCCTTCGGAGCCCGTGAGCTCGATCGCGGCCCGGGTGGTTCCGGTTGGCGCGGTCAGATCGCGGCTGCTCGACTGCCAGCCGGAGCTCGGCCGCACGCGCACCACGTCCGTCTGCAGCGCGTTGCCCGCGTCGTCTCGCCAGCGGACGGCGGCGGCGAGGTCGAGCGCGCGGCTGGAGACGGCGCGGACCCACAGGTCGACGTGGTGGCGCCCGGGAGCCGCCGAAAAGCCGGGCCAGTTGTCGAGCTGCACGCCCCAGCCGTCGGGCGCGGTCACGCTGATCCGCAAGCTGGCGTCCCCCCGGCGGGCATCCGCGGTGGTGCGCGCGACGTCGGCCGAATACCAGACCTCCCAGTGGCCGAGGCCCCCTTCGAGGCCCTCGGTGTCGGCGTCGAGGAGGTTCCCCACGGGCGTGTGGTCGACGGTGGAGGCGCCGCAGCCGGATGAGGCGCCGAGGCCCATCGTGGCCACGATGATGGCGGTGGCGAGACCGCCGATCGCCGCGAAGGGCGACCGCGACGATCGCGCTGTCCTCACGGCGCACCGGCTCGCGCGGGGCAGCCGAGGACGCGACGGGCGCGCGCGACCTCGTCCCGGTAGCGGCCGTCGGGGAAGTGTCGATCGTGCCAGGCCCATTGGCTGCAGGCGCGTCGCGCGTCGCCAATCTGATGGGTGAGCAGCGAGCCGAGCTCGAAGCTGAGCCGCTCGCGCATCGGCTCCGGCTCGGTCGGAAGGGCGCGGCGAAGCGCGCGTGCCGCCGCCTCGAACTCGCGGCGGCTGCGCAGCTCGTCGACGTGATCGAGCAGCGCGAGATCGGCGGCGCGCGGGGACGCCCCGGAGGACGGGGCGGAGACCGGCGCGCGTGCGGAAGGTGATCGCGGCACCGCTGGAGGAGCAGGCGGAGGAGCCGTAGGAAAGGGAGCAGGGGCCGAAGCACGCGGAGGCGGCGCTGCCGCGGCCCGCGCCGGCAGCGGCCACGCGAGCGCCTCGCCCGCGCGGAGGCCCACGACCTCGCCGCTCACGGCCTGAAAGCGAATGCTCCCCTCGTGCAGGGTGACCCGTCCGCCCCCGGCCTCCTGGACCACCGTGAACGCCGTCCCCGTGACCTCGATGATCCCGTGGGAGACCAGGATCGCGGCCGGGGCCCCCGGGGGCCGGTGCGTGGCCGTGACGTCGACCCGGCCGCCGAGAAGGCGCACCCCGCGCGGCTCGCGGCGCAGAGACACCCGACCGACGGTGGCGATGGTCAACCCGCTCGGCCGATCCACCAGCGAGGCGGCGCCGCGCTCGATGACGACCACCCCCGCGTCGACACCTGCGGCGAGATCGTCCGAGCGTCGCGCCACCTCCAGCTCGCCCAGGCGTGGCATCGGGCGAAACACCACCAGAGCCACGACCACGGCGGCCGCGACGGCGAACGCCGCGCCCGCCATCGGCCCCGCGCGCCGCCGGGGGCTCTTCTTTCCCCCGTCCGGGGCGCGCCCCGCCACCATCGGCTCCAGGCGCGCCCAGATGGAACGCTGCACGACCGGCGGGATCCCAGCGGCGAGGCGTGACGCCTCTTCCGCTCGAAGCTCCGCATCGAAATCACGGTCCGTCGTCGGTGGCTCGCGGGGATCAATCATCGACCATGCCCGCCTTCCCCACCTTCCCCGCCTTCCCCACCTTCCACCCTTTCGCGCCCAGGCGCGCCGTGGCCCGCGCCGTCAGCTTCGACACGTACCCCTCGGAGAGCGACAGCAGCGCGGCGATCTCGCGCTGCGAGAGACCGTCCAGGATCTTGAGCGCCAGGACGACGCGCTCCTGCCCGGGCAGGGCCTGCAGCGCAGCCGTGGCGCTCGCCGCCGCCTGCCGCCCGTCGAGCGCGTCCTCCGGCGTGGCGGGCCCTTCGCCCTGCCACGCGGCGTGGATCGCCTGGCGCAACCGCGCGCGCATCGTGCCTTCCCGGCGCAGCAACGTGAAGGCGCGGTTCTGGGTCACCCGAAACAGCCATCCCTTCACGTCCCCCGCGCGCAGCTCGTCGCGGTGCAACCAGGCCCGGACGAACACGTCGTGGGTGACGTCCTCGGCCCACCCGATCCGCCCCCCCGCGTACCTCCGGGCCCACGCGAAGACCTGACCCGCGAACTCTCGATAGAGGTCCTCGAAGGTCGGCAGAGGAACCGCGGGCTCGGTGGGGGCGGGACGGGCCATGGTCGGTGCTCGGGCACGCCCGTCAATACTCCGGGCGGGCTCGGATCTTTCATCCAATTGTGAGGGGTGGGGGCGCCCGCGCGCCAACGTCAAAAGCTCCAAGCCAGCAACAGCATCGCCTCCAGCCGGAGCGCGCCCCGGGACCACAGCGTGGCGCCCTCGCTGGTGTGGCCGAGCGCGGGCGCCAGACCGAGCGCGGCGCGCGCGGCCACGACCAGGCGGCCGGCCGCCCACCGGGCGCGCACGGGCAGCCAGCAACCAGGCGCGGCGCGCGTGCCGGCGCGATCGCTCGCCCACGGGCTCGAGACGCTGAAGCGCTGGAGCACGACTCCGCCCGCCACGCCGACATCGAGGCTGGCCGGGCCATCAATCACGGCGGCGCCCAGGCCGGCGGCGGCCTGCCCCTCCCAGACGTCGATGGCGCTCTCCGCTGAGCGCGCGCCGAGGAGGTCGAGGTGCAGCCGGAGCCGGCCCCGGGCGTGTGTCGCGAGGATACCGAAGAGAGGATCCGATCCGCCCGCGCGCCAGAGCGCCCCAGCCCCGAGGCCCACCTCCCAGCGCGAGCGGTCGGGCGCCGGCGCACCGGACACCGTCGCGCCGGCCGCCGGCGGCTCGGTGCGCGCAGGCGTCGCGGAGTCGAGCGGTGTGTCCGGCGGCGGCGCGGCGGGCGTAGCGCGACGAACCGCCGCTGCCTGCGGGCGAGGTCGGGCGCGCGCGGCGAGGACGCGCGCCATCTCCGCCACCTTGTGCGCCACCTCCAGGTGCCATTCGGCGGCGGCGCTGCCTGGGGCGGCCGCGACCGTGCTGCGCAGCGGAGGAGCGTCGCGCTCATGTGGGGAGGTCGCCGACAGCACGAGAGCTCCGCCGTTCGCCACCGACACGCGCACCTCGACGTCGGCGCCCGCCCCCGGTGCCACCACCGCGAAGCCTTCTTGAACGAGGCGCAGCGCGACGTTGCGCTCCAGCGCCAGCCCCTGGATCTGGTGGTAGGCAGCGGCCGACAGGCCCCGCAGATCGAACGCCACCGACGCCGCCGCGTCACTGCGATCGGCGCCGGCCAGCAAGACGAGCGCGAGGACGCACGCGAACGGCAACGCCCGCGTCTTTTAACGCGGGCGCCGAAGAGAAGACAGGAAAGTTCCGACGGTCTCGGAAGTAGCAAGGGGCATGTGGTGTCGCCGCGGCAGTCTCATCGGGGCCTCACGCCGAACGACGCGTGCGTTCCCTCGTTGGCGGGACGCGGTCTTGGTCGCGGCCGCGACGCTTCCCCTCGCCGCTTGCCACGGCCTGATCACGGCGCCCGCCGGTGGCGCCGGGTCCGGCCCGCCCTCCGCGGGGGGGATGCCGGGACTGGGTGGAGGCGCGCCGGGTGGCGACGGCCCCCCGACGGGCGGCGGCGGCTCGTCGGGCGGAGCCGGGCCCGCACACCCACCAGGCGCGACCATCGCTCCGGCCGCGGCGCAGTTCACGTGCGACGCGGCCGCCGTGCCCGACGAGCTGCCGCTCCCCCGGCTCTCGCGCCATCAGCTCGCCAGCACCCTCCGCTTCGCCATCGACCGCGCGCTGCCCGCCGAGTCGGACGCGATCTGGAGCGCGGTGGCGGGCACATTCGCGCAGTATCCGGTCGACCAGCGCACCCCCGCTCCCGGCGATCTCAAAGGCGGATACAGCCGCACCGACCAATCGATCCAGCAGTCGCAGGTCGACGCGATGTACAACGTGGCGGTCGCCGTCGCGCGCGAGCTCACGAGCACGCCGGCGCGCCTCGGCGCCCTCCTGGGCACGTGCGCGGGCGACACGTCGACCGCCAACGATCGAGCCTGCCTCGAAACGTTCGTCCGCGGGTGGGGCTCGCGGGTCATGCGCTATGCCATGCCGGACGCCGACATGGGTTACTTCGCCGACGTCGCCGGCACGACTCCGGTCGACGGCGCGGCGGTGGCGGACGTCCTCGTCACCATCCTCGATTCGCCGCGCTTTCTCTACCGCGTCGAGAACGGCACGACCGCCACCACGACGAGCCCGCTGTCGGGCCCCGAGCTGGCGGCCCGCCTGTCGTACCAGTTCTGGCAGACGCCGCCCGACGACACCCTGTGGAGCGCCGCCACCGATGGCTCGCTCCTGACGCCGGCCGGGCTAGACGCCGCGCTGGAGCACGTCCTCACCAGCCCTCGCCTGTCCGAGGCGGCCGACGAGTTCGTGACCGAATGGCTGCGCCTCGACGAGCTGCCGTCGCTGGAGGCGCTGCGGGCCGATCCGGTGTTCAAGGCCTTCGCAGGGACACCGCTGCCCACGGACACCACGCGCGCGGCCATGATCGACGACGTCCGCCAGTCGCTGCGAGCCACGCTGTCGTCGAGCGGCTCCGCCGCCGACTTCTTCGGCGATCGCCGGTCGTACGCGGCGGACCCGACGCTGGCCGGCATCTACGGCGTGGCGCCCTGGACGGGCGGCGGCGCGCAGCCGCCCACGTTCGCGTCCCCCGCCCGGCCCGGGCTGCTGGGGAGGGCCGCCTTGCTGGCCACCGGCACGGCCGCGACCCGCCCGATCCACCGGGGATATCTCATTCGGAACGCGATGCTCTGCGAGAAGGTGGGCCAGCCGCCGCCCAACGCCGCCAGCATGCCGCCCGGGCCCACGGCCGCCCTGACCACCCGGCAGGCGGTCACCCAGCTCACCTCGGGGGGCAGCTGCGGGGGCTGTCACGACGGCGCCATCAACCCGCAAGGCTTCGTGCTCGAAGGCTTCGACGCCCTCGGCCGCGAGCGGACGAACGAGAGGCTGTTCGACGCGAGCGGGAAAGAGACAGCCTCGCCGCCGGTCGATACGACGGCGGTGGTCAGCGTGGCCGGCGAGAGCTGGAGCGTCGGCTCACCGTCCGAGCTGGCGCGCCTGATGAGCGACAGCCAGCTCTTCGCGTCGTGCCTGGCGCGACACTACTTTCGCTTCTCGCACGCGAGGGTCGAGACACCGGCGCGCGACGGCTGCCTGCTGGCCACGATGGAGTCAGCGGCCCGCAGCCCCCGGCCGCTGCGGGAGATGTTGAAGGCGATCGCCCTGGATCCGACGTTCAAGACGAGGAGGTTCCCGTGACGAACGTGCCCGCCATCAGGAAGCCCGGCGATCCCCCGTACGCCGTCACGATCGACCGGCGGCTCTTCCTGCGCGGCATCGGCGGCGCCTGGCTGGCGCTTCCGGTGCTGCCCTCCCTCCTCACGGCCCGCGAGGCGCGCGCGGCCGCCGCGTCGCCGGCCAGATGCTTCGTCCACTTCCGCACGCCCCACGGCGCCGTCTTCGGCTCGAACATGTGGCCCGCCGACGACGCGCTCACCGATCGGATGTTCTACGCCGACCACGACATTCGCCGGGGCGCGCTCGCCGCGCGCACCGACGGGGCAAACGCGGTCGTGAGCCGCGTGCTCACGGCCAAGGCGAGCACGCTCACGCCCGGTCTCCTCGCCAAGATGAACATCCTGCGCGGGCTCGACTACCCGATGTACATGGGCCACAACTTCGGAGCGGCGCTCGGGTACTACGACTTCGACAAGGAGCGGCCCGGCTCGCCGCGCGCGACCATCGACCAGATCATGGCCTACTCCCCGGCTGTGTATCCCAGCGTGGCCTCGGTCAAGAAGCGCAGCGTGGCCGTCGCCAGCTCCGGCACCTCCAGCGGCAGCTGGGGCTACACCACGCCGGGCACCCGCAGCTCGGGCGTCGCCAGCGGCTCGATCTCGTCCGTCGAGAGCTCGCAGGCGCTGTTCGACACGCTGGTGGCGGGCACGCCGAGCGCCGCCGGTCCGAGCGCCCGCAAGCCGGTGGTCGATCGAATCCTCGACAGCTACCACCGCCTGCGCGACGGCAGCGGGCGCCTGTCCTCCGAGGACAAGGCGCGCCTCGACCAGCACATCCAGGCCGTGGCCGAGCTGCAGCGACGGCTCGGCACGGTGGCGCCCGGGGGCGGCTGCCAGGTCCCCGCCCGTCCCAGCACCGACAACCTGAGCGTGAAGCGGTCGAGCGGCTTCGCCGGCGATCCCGTCAAGAACGTGCAGTACTTCACGCTCGTCAACGAGGTCCTGGCCCTGGCGTTGAGCTGCGGCACGTGCCGCGTCGCCACCATCAGCGTCGACGAGAACAACCAGAACCTCACCTTCACGACGCGGCCTCCGCAAGGCGAGGACTGGCACAACAACGTCGTTCATCCGGCGACGGTGGCCGGCGCGAATCAGGACCTGGTGGTCGAGTTCAATCGCGTCTTCTTCGCCGACGTCTACCTGGATCTCGTCGCGCGCCTGGATGGGATCGCCGACGGCGCCGGAGGGACGCTGCTCGATCGGTCGCTCGTGGCGTGGGGACAGGAGAACGGCAACACCCCCCACTTCTCGTTCTCGGTCCCCGTGGTGACGGCCGGGAGCGCGGCCGGCGCCTTGAAGACCGGCGGTTACTGCGACTACCGCAACACGTCGCGCAAGGTGAGCGGCGACTCGAGCACCGGCAGCGAAGGGAGCAACCTGTGGGCGGGCCTCCCCTACAACCAGTGGCTCGGCACCGCGCTGCAGGCGATGGGCGTCCCCCACGACGAGTGGAGCGAGCCGGATCATCCCGGCTACGGCTGGAAGCCCACCTACCAGTCGACCTACGAGTACTTCTTCACGAACAAGGGCTTCAGCTCATCGCAGGCCTACCCGGCGGCCATGTGGCAAAAGGGCGGCGAGCTCCTGCCGTTCTTGGGTTGAGCGCCGACCTCATTCGCGCAGAGCTCTCCATCGCCGTGGGCCTCGGCGCCCGCCGCTAACGCCGTGCATCGCGGGTCCCGGCGGCCCGGTCGCTCGTGAAATCGGAGACGCCGCGCTGATACCCGCGCCGTCCGCGTTGCCATTGGTGGGGTGACGTAGTAGTGGTGGCGTCCCGCAGGCGGCCGGTCGCCTGGCGGGCAGCTGGCGTGAACGGAGATGGGAATGACCCCATGGAGAGCATTCTTGGCAGTACCCGGCGGGCGGGACGCGCAAAAGTGCGGGGCCATGGTGGGCAGCCGGCAATGATCCGCTCCGCGTCGATTCGAGCCAAGTTGCTGATCGTCGTGATGGTCACGGCCTGTGCGTCGCTCCTTCTGACTGGGCTCGCGCTCGGCGCCTTCGAGCTCTTCAGTCATCGCCGGACGATGAAGGCCGAGATGGCGGTGGTGAGTGAGATCATCGGCGCCAACAGCACGGCGGCGTTGGCCTTCAATGACAAGAGCGCCGCTCGCGAGATCTTGCTCGCCCTCCAACCGCAGCGCGAATTGCGCCTGGCGTGCCTCTACGACAGCCAAGGTCGCTTGTTCGCGAGCTTCGTACGCCCTGGGACCCACATGGAATGCCCGCGGTCGCCTGCCGCGGATGGCGCCGGATTCGAGGGCGGCTCATTCAGGCAATCGAGCCCCGTGATGCTCGAATCCAAACGCGTCGGTACGCTCTCCTTGGTCGTATCGCAGCACGATCTGTGGGCCAGCATGGGGCTCTTCGGAATGGTCCTGGTCCTGACGCTCGCGACGTCCCTCGGGACCGGCGTCCTCGTCTCCTCACGACTCCGGCGGGGGATCTCGCTGCCCATCTTGGAGCTGGCGGAGACCGCCCGTCGCGTGTCCGACAAGCGCGACTACGCGCTTCGTGCGCCACGGGGCGGCGACGACGAGATCGGCGTGGCGGTCGGCGCCTTCAACCACATGCTCGATCGCATCCAGGACGCTGACTCGGCGCTGCGCCAGCTCGAGCTCAGGAGCCGTGAGCAAGCGCAATTCCTCGGCTCGATCCTGGACACGATGGGAGAGGGTCTGATCGTCGTCGACCAAGATTACAAGGTCTTGGTGTGGAACCCCGCAGCCAGACGCATCACGGGTTCGAGCCCGGACGCGCCTGCCGCCAAGGGACAGGAGGACTTCGGGGTCTTTCGAGGCAGCCAGCCGGCGGTCGTCTCTGTCCAGCAGCAGCTGCTGGCGCGCGCGCTACACGGCGAGCTCGCCACCGATCAAGAGCTCTACCTGGAACCGACGGCGGCGCGCGCCGGATCATGGGTCAACGCCAGCGCCAGGCCGCTCCGCAACGCGCAAGGTGACGTCGTGGGCGCCATCATGGTGTTTCGTGACGTGACTCTGCAGAAGCAGGCAGAGCGCGACCTCAAGGCCAGCGAAGCTCAGCTTCGACAAGCCCAGAAGATGGAAGCCGTGGGGCAGCTCGCTGGAGGCATCGCTCACGATTTCAACAACATCCTGACGGTCATCTGTGGCTACAGCGAGCTCCTGCTGGATACGCTTCCCAGGGAGGCACCGACCCGTGTCTACGCTCAGGAGGTGCTGAGCGCGGGAGAGCGAGCCACGGCGCTCACTCGGCAGCTCCTGGCCTTCAGCCGCAGGCAGGTGTTGTCGCCCCAGAAGGTCGACTTGAACGCGGTGGTGACTTCATCGCGGTAGATGCTCGGGCGCTTGATCGGCGAGAATGTCGCCTTCTCCGCCAAAGCCGGCGCGGACCTGGGCTCCGTGCTGGCCGATCCGGGGCAGATCGATCAGGTGATTCTCAACTTGGTGGTGAACGCTCGCGACGCCATGCCCGAGGGCGGCAAGCTCACGATCGAGACGGACAACGTGGAGCTCGACGAGCCGTCTGCCCTGGAGCGCGGCGTGCGCCCCGGCCTCTACGTCAGGCTCCAGGTCAAGGACACGGGAATGGGCATGAGCCCGGAGGTACAGGCGCGGATCTTCGAGCCCTTCTTCACGACCAAGGCCGTGGGCAAAGGAACGGGCCTCGGACTTTCGACCGTCTATGGCATCCTTCAGCAGAGCGGCGGCCACATCGATGTGACGAGCGCGCCGGGCGAGGGCACCACCTTCCGCGTTCTTCTGCCGCGAATCCACGAAGACGACGCCGGCCCCGAGCCCACCGCGGTGGCGAGCCCACCAATCTCGCGCGGCTCCGAGACGATCCTGCTCGTCGAAGATGAAGCCCCGGTTCGCAATCTGGCTCTCAGGGTCTTGTCAGAGCTCGGCTACAACGTCTTGGTCGCCTGTGACGGCCAGGACGCGATCGAGCTGCAAGCCAACCACGGCGGCCCCATCGACCTCCTGCTCACCGACGTCGTGATGCCACGGATGGGCGCCGGTGAGCTGGCTCGCCGCCTCTCGGCGCGGCTCCCGGGTCTGCCGGTGATCTTCCTGTCCGGCTACGCGCCGGACGCCAGCCTCACGCCGGGCTTTCCAGGAGCCGAAATCACGCTGGTCTCCAAGCCCTTCACCGCCGAAGGCCTGGGGCGTACCGTCCGCGAGGTCTTGAATCGACGGGGGCGATCTTGATGGGTCGCTCCAAGAGAAGAAGCGACCTCGCGATTCTTCGATGGTTCGGCGCCCTCTTCTTCCTGCTCCTCTTCGTCCGGAACAATTGGGCCTCCGAATTTCCCGAATACGACATCAAGGCCGCATACCTCTTCAATTTTTCGAAGTTCGTCGAGTGGCCGCCGCACGCGTTCTCGAATCCCGGCGCCCCCTTGGTAATCGGAATACTCGGAAGCGATCCTTTCGACGGAACCCTGGATCGAATCACCCAGGGCGAGGTCGTTCATGGACACAGGCTCGTCGTTCGGCATTGCCGGACCGTCGGTGAGATCAAGGGCTGCCACATTGTCTTCATCCCCAAGGCGGAGGCTGCCCGGGTCCGGGAGGCTCTGGCGGCGGTTCGAGGGAGCGGAGCTCTCACCGTGGGCGACTCGGACCATTTCGTCTCCCAGGGCGGCATGATCGGCTTCGTCCTGGTGGGAAAAACTGTCCGCTTCCAGATCAATGCCGGCGTCGCGCAACAAGAGGCGCTGGCGATCAGCTCGCGGCTGCTGAAATTGGGCATCTGAGGTGTCCTGCGTTCCGAGAGAGGCGGGAAAAATGGTCGAGTTCTCGAGCATCCGATGGGGCCTGGCTGCTGCCATGCTCTGCACGATATTTTTTGACGCTTCCGTTCGGGCAGCGGAGACGGAAGATCAAATCACAGAGGAGACTCTCAAGAAGCTCAGCCTCGAAGAGCTGACCCGAGCCAAGGTCATCACCGAGTCCACGCTCTCACGCGTCGAGGAGCGCGTGGATGAAGCACCGGGGAGCGTCTACGTCTACACGCGCGAGATGATCCAGAACCGCGGCTATCGGAGCCTCGGCGAGCTGCTCCAGACGGTGCCCGGGTTCACCGTATTTCACAAGGATCTCCAGTTCGTCACGGGTGTACGCGGACTGAACGCGAACGACAACGAAAAGACGACGATCCTCATCAATGGCCAGAACCTGAACAACACCCACGAACCCGACTACCTCAACGGCCCGATCAACCTGGACAACGTGGAGCGCGTCGAAGTCGTCGTGGGGCCCTCGGCCTTTTTCCAGCAGGCCAACACCCTCGCGGCGACCATCAACGTGATCACGCGCGATGTCGACGGCGCGGAGCTGGTCGCCGCCGCTGGGAATACGCTGAAGTACGCGGCGTCCGTGATGGCTGGAAAAAGATGGGCGCCGGACAGGTTCGTGAGCCTGTCGTTCGCCACCGAGGCCAAGCGGGGCTTCGACGCCTGGGATGCACTCAATCACCCGCTTCGCGCGGGGAGACCCCAGACCGGAGAGCTGGACTGGCCAAGCTTCTTCGGAGTCCTCAAGGCGCAATACGGAGACCTGTCCACGCAGATGACCGCGTATCGGTCCACGTTTCCCGAGTTGAACATCAACGATGGCTCCAGGGAAAACAACGGCCAGTACGTGGACCAGTTTTACTCCTTGCTGATGAAGGCCGAGCATCACTGGACGGACAGCCTGACCAGCATCATCAAGCTGGAGGCCACACTCAAGGAGATCACTCGACTCAACCAGGGCGGGCTCCCGGTCAACGCCCTCGAACTGTCCGACAAGCAGCGGTATTACTCGGCCGAGCTCGCCCTCCAGTACTCGGGGCTCGCGCATCACTTCTTTCAGGCGGGCGTTCAGGGGAACCACGAGGACAACTTCGACAACTGGTTCAACTTCAATTTCACTTCGCCCCCCCAGCATATTCCTCGGACCGCGCTCTTCACGAAGGACACCTCGGCGGTGGGCTTCTACCTCGACGACACCTATCAACCCGCGAAATGGCTCAAGATCGTCGGCGGCGTGCGGGTGGACCACAACGGCAAGATCCCCGAAGATCGGTGGTTCCCGGGCGCGCGCGCGGCGCTGATCGTCCAGCCCACTCTCAACTGGGTGTCCAAACTGATGTTCAACAGGGCCGTCCGCATGCCCTCGGCTCAGGCGGCGCTGAACTACGTGTGGGGGCGGCAGAACATCGGGGATCCTGCCGATCCATCCTTTGCCCAGGTCTCCATTCCCGTCCAGCAACCCGAGATTCTCCAGACCTTCGAATGGCAAAACATCGCGTACTTCGAGCCGGTGCGGCTGGGCTTCAGTGTCTATCACGAGGAGCTCGAGAATTTCATTAGCTGGTTCGAGCCTTTCACGAACATCGGTGACTTCACTGGCAATGGGGCCGAGCTGACCTTTCAAGCCAAGCTACTCTCCTCGCTGAATGCGTGGGCGAATGTCGCCTACAACCGCTCCACGATCGACGCCTTTCCTCATCCGCCCCTCAGTCCGAATGTCCTGGAGCCGCAAGCCGCCTATGACCCGGCCTCCCGGCGGCTGACCGGCTCGCCCCTGGTAACCGCAAACGGGGGTCTCAACTGGGAGGTCCTCCCGAATATCGTGTTTTCTCCTTCGGCGCGCTACTTCACCGATCAGTCCGCGCACGACAACGCAACTGACACGTTCGTCATCGTTCGAAATCGCTACTATCTAGACGCGACTCTGATGTGGCGAAAGGTCCTGGCGACGAACGCGGCCGTGCGCCTGTCCGCCACCAACCTGCTCGACAACCGAAGCCCGATCCCCGCGCAGTGGACCCGAGGCATGTACCACCCCCAAGGCGTCTCCGTGGTTCTGGGGGCCGACCTTCAATTTTAGACGCTCGCCTCTGGCCGTTACCTCGAACACCACCCCGGCGATTCACCCCGGTCGGACACGCAACGGCGGCGGTGCGTCGCAGAGCGGACAGCCGTCGGCGCGCTCCGCGACGGTGCCGCAGTCGGTGCAGTCGACGCGATAGCCGTGGAACCCGTCTTCGTGGGCTTCGACCGTGGGGCGCGCCTTGTCGGCGCGCTGTCCCTCGTAGATCACGCGCGCCGGCAGCATCGCGACATAGCGCACCTGCTCCTCGTCGCAGCTCGGACAGGCGGCTGGCACCGGCCACCGATTCGGCGTGCCGAGCGCCTTCCCCAGGCCGCCCGGCGCGTGGCAGCGCGGGCAGACGTCGGCGGCAAAGAGCACCTGCTGGCATCCCGCGCAAGCCACCTGGTACACGCCGTCGATGAACTTCTCACCGTCGTAGATCCAGGTGATGGGGCCGACCGGCTCGCCGCCCATGAGCGGCAGCGAACCATCCACCAGGGTCGAGAACACGAGCTTGCGCGCGCCGCACGCGACGCATCCGGCGGTGACCAGTTTTTCGAGCGCTGGCTCGTCGAGCAGACCCATGACGACTGGGGCGGACGCTACGCGCGCCGCGTGCGCCGCGCAACAGGGCCCTTGCTTTCACGGGCGGGACCGGTGTGTGAAACGCCAGGACGCCAGGGACGCTACGGCGCTCACGCCTGACCTGGCGTCCTGGCGTCCTGGCGCTTGAACGTACTGGCGGCGCGCGGGGCGCGGCGTTCGAAGATCAGGATCATGTTGTTGGCCGGCATCGGTTCGATGTGGGCCAGCGTCATGCCGTGCTCCTCCGCGACATGGCCGATGTCGGTTATGTCGCGCACGCCCCATTCGGAATTCCGTTCGCGCAGAGAACGATCGAAGGACTCGTTGCTTTCGGCGGTGTGCCGGCCGTCCTGCTTAAACGGACCATACATGAACAACCTCCCGTCCGGATGCAGCCGCTGTGAGGCGCCCCCCATCAAACCGCGCGTGGTGCGCCAGGGCGAGATATGGATGACATTCGCGCAGAAGATCGCCGTGAGGTCGCTCAGCGTGGCGGAATCATCCGCGCTCAATCCCCATTCCAGGGCGCAGAGATCGAGTCGCCGCGCCGCCGCCACGTTCGGCAGTTTGGCATGACGGCACCAGGCCTCGATGCTTTCGATATTGCGCTCGTCATAGTCGCTCGGCCACCAGAGCAGGAGAGGGGCCCTGCGCGCGAACTCGATGATGTGCTGTCCGGTGCCGGAGCCGACTTCCAGCACGTTGCCCGGCTTGTCCTCGATCCAGCGTGACAGGACCGCCCAGATCGGCTCGTGGTTGCGGTGGAAGGCCGCCGAATCGAGCCGGGCGTCGCCCGACGCCATCGGCGAGGATGGGTTCTGAGGTGGGTGACTCATGACGGGTGGATTCTGCCGTGAGTCGTGCGCGAGCGCCGCTACGCTGCCGCCGCCGACCAGATCTGCGCGCGGGCCCAGGCCGCCAGCGTCGTGAGCGGGCGCGAGAGGCCTCGCTCGAGCTCGGTGTCCGTGCCGGTGAGCATGACCGTGTCCGCGTGCGCCGCCAGCCAGTGATAGCTGCGCGCGATGCCGTGGGCCACGGCCGGTCCGAACGCGGGGACCAACCCTTCTTCGAACGCCTGCGGCGCAAGCGCGAAGTACCGCAGCTCGTGACCGACGACCCGCGAGAGCTCGCGTGCCAGCTCGGGCCCGTCGAAGACCTGGGGGCCACCGATGTCCAGCGTCCGGCCGGCGAGATCGGGCCGGCGCAGGGCGGCCGCCGCGTACGTGCCCAGGTCGGCCGCGGCCAGCCACGAGGTGCGCAAGCGGCTCGCGAGCGGATAGGCCAAGGTCCGATCGCGCGCGAGGCCTGCCACGACCCACGGGCTCGCGAGGTTGTCCATGTAGAACGGGGGCCGCAGCGTGATGGTCGGAGGGGCCACCTCGCACACCAGGGCCTCGGCCGCCCGCCGGAGCTCGAAGGCCGGCACATCGGTCGGCTCCGCCGGCAGGCGCGTGCCGCTGTTCATCACCAGCAACCGGACGCCGCTTTCGCGCGCGGCACCCGCGGCGTGGCGGGCCCAGCGCAGGACCGTCTCGTGATTCCACTCCAGCGGCAGCGTCAGCACCACGGCGTCCACGCCCTGGCTGGCGCTCCGCAGCGCCGAGGCGCTCTCCAGATCGGCGGCTACGATGTCGATGCCCATCTCCCGCAGGGCCGCCGACTTCGCGGGATGGCGGACGCTGCCGCGCACCTCGAACCCTTCTTCGCGCAGGCCGCGCGCGATGGCAGCTCCCTGCACGCCGTTGACACCGTGGACCAGGACCTTGCGAATGTGCTCGTTCATGACTTTCCCTTTCTGTTGACGATCAAAGACGGCGGAGGAACGCGAGCAGGTCCTCCTTCTGCTGGGCGCTCAAGGACTCCTTGCTGCCGCCCGGCTTCTCCGGCGGATTCACGGCGGGCAGCTTCAACGGGGGCACGGCCGGCAGGACGATGCGGCTGTACGTGTCGACCACCTGCCTCAGGGTCTCGTGGCTGTTGTCGTGGAAATAGGGCGCGGTCCCGGCGATGCCGCGGAGCTGGGGAACGTCGAAGGCCTCGAAGTCGGCGGGATCGCCGGTGATGGCGGCGCGCCCCGGATCGACGGTGAACAGCTGCGGGACCAGGTTGGGGCCGACGATCGGCGCGCCGTCGGCGTCCAGCTTGGGCCGGGGGTCGTGGAGATCGCCGCTCGCGGTGACGGGCACGGGCGGCAGATCGACGACCGGCCGGCGCCGGGTGCCGTCCTCGTAGAAGCGGAAGCGGTACTGGGGAAAATGAACGGAGGCGTTGAAGGCGGTGCCCAGCCCGATCTGCGGGAAGTAGGTGGACAGGGTGTAGCCGTTGTTCTGGATCTCGACGTTCGGGCGCGAGAGCCGCACGGGCACCGGGCCGACGCCGGGGACGATCTGGAAGCGCACGTTGCCGTCGGGCTTGAGCGCCGGGAAGAAGAAGTCGTGCACCTCGCGGTCGACGATCCGGTTCGTGGTCGCCCCGCCATGACAGGGCTCGCACGCCGCCTGATAGACCGCGCGGCCGCGCTGCTCGTCGGCGGCCAGCGCCATGAACTGCTCGGGCGCCGGGATCCGCTCGACGGGAAAGCCGGCCGCCAGCAGCGCGGCCACCAGGCCCGCGCGCGGTGACGTGAAGGTCGCCTTCTGGAAGGCAGCGATGCGGTCGAGCTCGCGGCGCGCGACGGGGCGTCCCTCGCTGTGGCTGAGGATCGCGGCCTGGGCCTGCTCCTGCAACGTCGCCGCGCGCCCGTCGAACTGGTACGGCGCCGTGAGCGCCGTGTTCGCGACGGTGGGCACGCCGCGCCAGACGAAGATGCGGCGATCGGCGGGGGTCACCACCCTGCCCTCCAGATCGATGACGTCCATGTTCGCAGGCAGGGGCAGGACCACCCGCACCAGGCCCTTCTTCAGCGCCTCGAACGTCGGCACGGCGGCCGTCGGATCGTCGGCGTCGAGACGGTTGAACAGGGGGTCACGCGGGTTGGCCCGCAAGCGCGCCTCCACGCTGGCCGGTCGCAGGGTTGTGTCCTCCTCGAGGACGTGACAGGTGGCGCAGGCCCGCCCGTTGGTGTGGGGGAACGGGCGCTCGAAGGCGCGCCGGTCGGCGGGGCTGCCCGCGGACAGCGAGGCGGTCGTCTCGGCCTCCACGCCATCATCGGGCTCGGGTGAGTCGCCGCCCACGCGCTTGGAATGGGCATCGCCCGCGCACGCCGACAGGGCGGCGAACGCCACCACGCGCGCCAGGCGCAGGGCGGCTCGGTCGGTCACGGTTCGGTTCATCGTCTACCTCCAGCGAGGTATCCGTTCGATCGGACCGAACATCGTTCAGACCGCCGGTGGCCCGGGCGTCAGAGCGGGTGGTAGGCGCAGTACGTGCCGGACTTGACGGTGGCGGCCAGGTAACGCCCGAGGGCCGGATCCAGGGCGGCGATGCGCTCGATGGCGTCCTTGAGACATCTCTGCACGTTGATGCGCGTGCGCTCGACCGCCGAGGCGGCGCGCCGGTCGCGGCCCCCCAGGCCGACCGCGCCGGCGAGCTGCTCCGCGATGCCGCC
>Ga0105238_10001903_pt1 | contig 20962 bp, 20 predicted proteins | sample KBSC34metaG_FD_81526 | JGI IMG/M metagenome (GOLD analysis project Ga0105238, IMG submission 81526) | Corn rhizosphere microbial communities from Kellogg Biological Station, Michigan, USA - KBS C3-4 metaG | ecosystem: Host-associated > Plants > Roots > Rhizosphere > Soil | place: Michigan, USA...
CTCCGCGGAGCCAAGACCATTATCGTTGGGATCCAACCCGAGGTTGCCTTCGCGATGGTTCAGTTGGGCCTTGAATTGGGCGAAGTCGGTACTGCTCTCGACCTTGAGGAAGCGCTGGAGTGGTTGCAACATGAATGCCGTTGAAACGCATGTAGAGGGCGGCTGCGCGATCCCGATTGTTCGGGATACCGATGTCGTCGCCGCCCGTCTAGCGGCCCGTGCACTGGCTACGCGGGTAGGATTTACCGGAACCGATCTGGTCCTGATCGCCAGCGTGGTATCGGAAGTCGCGCGCAATATTGTCGCCTATGCGGGACCGGGAGAACTTCTCCTTTCGATCGTTCAGGATCGTTCCCGGACGGGTGTGCAGGTCATAGCGCGCGATCATGGTCCCGGAATTGCCGATCTATCACGAGCACTCGAAAAAGGCTTTTCAACGTCGCGTAGTCTAGGACTCGGTTTGCCCGGCTCCAAGCGGTTCATGGATGAATTCTGTTTAGAGTCCGCCCTCGGTATTGGAACCACTGTAACCATGCGAAAGTGGCTCTCATGATCCAGACTTTTACTCGCGCAACCGCGTTGTTGGAGTATGGAGTAGCCTCCGTGACGTGCCCGGATCAAGATGAATCGGGTGATCGGCATCTGGTCAAAACTATCCACGAAGGTACTCTCCTTGCCGTGGTGGATGGCTCTGGGCACGGCAAAGACGCGGGCGGCCCGGCGCGTCTGGCGGTGGAAACTTTAGAAAACCATGCGGATGAGAACGTAGTTTCTTTATTCCAGCTGTGTCATGAACGTCTTAATAGCACTCGCGGAGCTGTAATGAGTATCGCTAGCATAAACGCGGCTCAAAGCACGTTAAGTTGGGCCGGGGTTGGCAATATTGAAGGGATGATTATTCGCTTCGGGCCCTCGCCCGAGGCTATCGATCGCCTGCTTCTTCGGCCCGGAATAGTCGGCTATCGCCTCCCTGCCTTGGAGGCCAGGGACGTACGGATTGCTCCCGGCGATCTCATCATTTTAGCGACCGACGGCATCCGACCTGATTTTGAGAAACACATTGTGCCCCAAGAGCATCCTCGCAGCATCGCAAATAAGATTTCGTCCAATTTTTGCAGGCGATACGACGATGGCCTGGTACTGGTCGCACGGTATCTTGGCAGCGATAACAATCATTAACGACAGGATGAATCCATGAGAGCTAAGCTTCGCCGAACACCAACTGTGCTACCGAATCGAGCCGCCCATGATCTACGCGAAGGCACGCAAGCGCTCCTTACCGAGCTGGTGGCTCTTCTCCGCCAGAGCCGTACCCAATTGCGGGAGGAGTGGGCGCGGCGCATTACACAATCTCGTTTGCTTACCGCGATGACCCAGGAAGAGATCTTCGTGGAAGCCACGGCGGTCTACGATAATTACGTAGCAGTCTTAGAAACCGGCAGCGTCGAGGCGCTTCAGGAATATGCGCGGGACCTCTCCGAACGTATCATCCCCCGCGGAGTCGAAACGCATGAAGTGCTCGGCATCGTGCTTCTATTGAGAGACGTTCTCGCACGATCACTGTTTGAGAAATACCAACACGATTTCAGCCGGCTGAAGAAGGTTCTTGATGCCTACGAGCCGGCGGCGAACCGCATCGCGAACACGGTCGGCGTGAGCTTTGTCCAGGAACGGGAGCGCATCATCCGGGAGCAGCAGGAGGCAATCCGAGAGTTGTCCACGCCGGTACTGCAGGTACGCGAACGCCTGCTGATCCTGCCCATCATCGGCGTAATCGACCCTCAGCGGGCGCGCCAGTTGACGGAGCAATTGCTCCGCGGAATTCGATCAAATCGGGCGAAAGTAGTGGTCATCGATATTACCGGCGTGCCGGCTGTCGATTCCACAGTTGCCAACCACCTGGTTCAAACTGTAGACGCATCGCGACTGATGGGCGCGACGGTGATTGTCACTGGGCTTTCGTCTGAAATTGCCCAGACTCTGGTTACGATCGGCGTTGACCTGACCCGAATGAAGACGGTGGGCGATCTTCAGGGCGGCATCGAAGAAGCAGAACGTCTTCTGGGTTATGAGATTCTTCGGCCCAACTCTTTAAAGACTGCGGAACAGGCGGATTAACTCGCCTCCGACCAACAAACTTGTGTGCTCACCCGGTGCGCGGCCACGAGGTTTTTCACGCACCGCGCGACATAGTGCACCTGCTCCTCAGTCATGGCCGGATAAAGTGGCAGCGATATGATTCGCGGATACAGTTCGAGCGCTCGGCGCGATCCGCAGCGATCCATATCAAGACTTGCGAAGTGCGGGTGCATGGGGATGGGGATGAAATGTACGCTGGTGCCAACACCCTGCGCAGTAAGCTCTCTGATAAATTCCTTGCGATCAATGTCCAACAGATCCAGGTTGAGGCGCAGGATGTAAAGGTGCCAGGCATGGCGCGTTCCGGCTCGATCCGGGGGGAGTTCGAGTTCCGGCAAATCGCCAAACTCCCGGTTATAAATCTCCGCAAAGCGGCTTCGCGTTTCGATGAACGATTCGAGTTTGCGCAGCTGGTGAATTCCCACGGCGGATTGAATGTCGGTCAAATTGTATTTGAAGCCGGGTTCCGCGACCTCGTAGTACCAGTTGCCGCGCTCCGAATAACGATTCCAGGCGTCCCGATTCATACCATGCAGCGATAGCATGCGCATCCGCGAAGCCAGCGTTTCGGAGGCCGTGGTAACCATGCCGCCTTCGCCTGTGGTCATGTTCTTGGTGGCATAAAAGCTGAATGCGACCGCATTGCTCCCCGGCTCATCGCCAAGCGGAGCGGCCCCAATCTGGCGGCCGGCATACTTGGTTCCGGCGGCGTGCGCGGCATCCTCCACCACGAAGAGACCGCGACGGCGAGCGATATCCCATATCGTGCGCATGTCGCACGGAAGTCCCGCCAAATGCACCGGAATAATCGCCCGCGTCCTGGGTGTGATCGCCCGTTCAATTTCGCTGGGATCGATATTGCCGTCCTCGCCGATATCTGCCAGCACTGGCGTAGCACCCGTATGTCGAATCGTATGCACCGTAGAGCAAAAGGTTAAGGGCGTAGTGATCACTTCGTCGCCTTTGCCGATTCCCAGTGCTGCGAGCGCCACGTGCAATCCAGCCGTGCAGGAATTAAGCGCTAGCGCGTGGGGCGAATCCACGTAGCGGGAGAAGTCTTTCTCAAACTGCGCCGTACGGGGTCCGGTAGTGAGCCAGCCTGACCGCAGGGTGGCTTCAACCTCTTGAATTTCTTCTTCCCCTATGGAGGGTAGATGAAACGGAATAAACGGATGTGTATTCATAATCTCTCTTTGCTAGACACTAAGCATTTCCACGACGCGATCCCGATCGAAACCTTTGGGATAAAAGCTGTAGCGCGCAGTCATCCATAACAGCTTCAAGTCACTCGTTAACGACCGGGAGCGCTGATAAGCAATGTTTAAGCGGAGTTTTTCCGGCAGGAGGGAGCACCGGTAGAGGGTCTCGGGGTCCTCGGCAAGAGCCAACAAGTCCTCTTCGTTACGGAACGCCAGAGTCGCCAGATCTGTAATCCCCGGCCGTACTTGAAGTACCGCTGCCCAGAGATCGTCGAAGGGTTCCACATACTGTGGCACTTCCGGACGCGGCCCGATCATACTCATGTGACCGCGAAGCACGCAGAAGAACTGCGGTAGTTCGTCGAGCTTATATTTTCTAAGCTTCGCGCCGACCGGTGTCACCCGGCGATCGCCTGCCGCAGTTATAGCTGGGCCGCCATTCTCGATGTGCATCGTGCGGAATTTTAAGATGTCGAATAATTCGCCATGCCTGCCGACTCTGGTTTGCCGAAAGAGCACGGGCCGCCCATCGGTGACTAAGATCAGGATGGCCGATATAAGAAACAGTGGCGAGAGAACGACTACGGCGGCCAGTGCGATTCCCACATCCAGCCCGCGAGCAAACCGTGGCTCGACGAACCGTTCACCAATTCGCCTGCCCCGCGAGGCGACAATCATCAAAGAAGGCACTCTTTTAAGCCGTTGCAATCCGGCGCTCCTTTAAAGGATCGCCAGCGTCCGCTATTACGCAATCGGCGTCGATCACCAGCAGCACTGACCGCTGGATCAATGTAATCGACAGTACAAGGCGCAGCGGCCGATTTGAGTCTACAATCCCTTGTAGACCGGTCAGCGGGCCCTTGGCGATTCGCACTTTTTGGCCTTTATCCCAGTAAATGTGGGGCTCTACTTGGATACCCGCTCGTTCAGCGATCTGTATTGCCCCAATTTCATCGTCGGAGATGGCCGTCGCGTCTTTCCCCGCGCCCACGAATTGGAACACTCCCGGCGTCGCGAGCACGTGTAATCTATCATTCGGATCAGCCCGGCAAAACAAATATCCGGGAAACAATGGAAGCTGAAATTCACGCGTTCGCCGCCCGTACTGGTGCTGCCGCCGATAAAGAGGCAAGAAGGTGTCGTAGCCCTTTTGCTCTAGTTGGTAGGACACCTTTTTTTCGTGACGGGATGCTACGCTCAACGCAAACCATCGCCCAGCTCCGGGATCGAGAACGGAAGCCGTAAAATCTTTCTCAGCGAATGGATGCGCGAGTTGCATTAAACGTCCAGGGCGCCCTTCGGTTCGGCGCACTTCTGTAGAAGCACGAGGCCTGCCATGCCTTTCGTAAGGCGTGCTCGGTTCTATGTTGTGGGATGGAGGTAACTTATCGAATGGGTTTCACGCGTGCTGCCTAAGTCACTCGTTTTCAGAGAGAAACGCACGGGACAGAATGTGCACCTGGATTCCGTCGCGTTCACACCCTTGAAACGATTCCTCCCGCAGGGCGTCTGAAGTTGTGAGGGGATGTGTTTGTCCCCGACACTGGCATCCGATGTGCAAGATTTTCATCGGAGACGTTATCATCCGTTGCCGCGCACTATGCCAGGAATCGCAAACCATGGTTTTCTCTCGCTTATACGCGAGCCATCCGCTAATGCGTTAAAGGTGTTGGGTCCGTATTCTGAGGAAATATTTGTGCAATGGCAACGCGAAACCAGGCGCTTAGGAATTGAGTGTCAGGACTTCTTGGGAAAGTCGCACTTGGACTTTGACCGGCTCTCTATCAAGCTACGCAAGATGTCTTTCCCAACATTTCAGCGCCAAGTCCGGGAATTGGGCGAAACACTGGCGGAATGCGGAATTCCTCCGGATCGCTCGATTCAAGCCATCAACCGGCTCTTTGAGAGCTGCGTCCCCCATCTTACGAAGCATGAGCGAAAAGCGGCAGGGCACGTCTTGGCACTTTCGCGTCTGCAATCTCTCATGATTCTCCTGATCATTTCCGCGCAGGGCGAACGACGTACTTCAGCGCCGCCAAAACCGGCCGCGAAGGCCTCGCCCGACTCTAATGGAACGCGAAAGCACGATGCTTCGGTATACGTAACCAAAGTCTACGAGGAAGAGCGGAAACGCCTCTCTCGGGATCTACATGACGAAGTGGGCCATGATCTCGTGCTCATGAAACTCTATTTGGAGATGATCGCCCTGGACACCAATAAAAGAGAGTTCCAAACCATCCGGCCCAGACTTAACGAAGCGATTGGACTGGTGTCACACGCGATCGATTCGGTACGGCGGCTGGTTCTGGATTTAGGTCCCGCAGTTTTTGACGAGTTGGGATTTCTGCCCGCGGTTAGAACCTATACCAGCCAGTTCTCCGCGCGAACCAAAATTGCCGTAACGCTTCGCGAAGGGGATCTTCCTGAAAATATACCGATGAGTCATCAAGTTGCGCTTTATCGATTGTTGCAGGGCGCTCTATCCAACGTTCTGAAGCATGCTTCTGCGAAAACCGTAAAAGTGTCCTTGGGATGCATGAAGGACTCAGTCTTAATCCTGGTAATCCAGGATGACGGCCTGGGGTTCGATACCACAGGGAGACCCGGCAGCAGCTCTTTCGGGCTAACCGCCATGCGCGAGCGCGTAGCAGTGTTAGGGGGGCGGATACACATTCAATCTACGCCTGCGGGATCGATGAGCAAAATTCGCGGGACCCGCATTGAAGTGGATCTTCCGCTCTCCGGTGGAATGCAATGAACGAATTGAATCAGGTCAAGAAGCCAATTAGGGTCGTCGTTTGCGACGATCACGCTCTTTTTCGAGAAGGCGTCAAGACGATTCTTAACTCGCAACCCGATATCGAAGTGGTCGGTGAGGCCGCGGACGGTAAAGAAGGCGTCGAGAAGGCAATCCGCTTGTACCCAGATGTCGTTTTGATGGACGTCTCCATGCCGGTGCTAAAAGGATTCGACGCTACTCGCCGGATCAAGAAGGCGCGACCCGATGTAAAGGTTCTTATCTTGACGGTGTACGACGACGAGGACATGGTCGCACGATGCCTCGACGCTGGCGCCGCTGGGTATGTCTTGAAGGACTCTCCACCGCTTCAATTGGTGTACGCAGTGGAAGCGGTCTACCGGGGTCAACAATACATGAGTCCCCGGGTTCTTACGGGCCTGGTGCGGCAATATCTTGCACAACCGACTGAATTCAAAGTCGGTTACGAACTCTTGAGCGATCGCGAGCGCGAGATTCTAGTCCTTTTGGCGGAAGGCCAATCCCTGAAGGACATCGCGACCCGGTTAAACCTGAGCGTAAAAACGATCGACGCCCACAAAGTTAACCTGATGCGCAAGCTCGACCTGCATGACCGCAGCGAACTCATTCGCTACGCGATCCGCAAAGGCCTCGTTGAAGCTTGAAGCGCCGCGGCTGCAGGACGTGATTGATATTCGCTTAAGTGGAATTCGCCTGCACCCTTCAAGGCACTAAGTCCGTCATAGGTGACTGAAAAATCGGGGTTAAGGTAGCCAGAGTGGTTTGGCCTGCATCGTGCATCCCCTTGATCGTTGCGCGCGGTTCATTCTGAGCATCATGACCTCAAACTACGCAATTGAAGCGGCGGCTTCGGGCCTCCGGCCCAAACATGCGCCGTGGCTCCAACTCTTCTCCACGTGCCCTTCGTCGGCGACGGCGCCTGAGAGCTACACCGAACGGATCGCCCAAGTTGCGCGCTGGAGCGAACGCGCCGGTTGCACCGGGATTTTGATCTACACCGACAATTCCATCATCGATCCGTGGATGGTGTCCCAAATCATCGTGCAGAACACTAACTCATTGAGCCCACTGCTCGCGGTCCAGCCAGTTTACATGCACCCGTATTCGGTCGCGAAGCTGGTCTCGACGCTTGGCTTCCTGTACGGCCGCCGGATGTATCTAAACATGGTCGCGGGCGGATTCAAGAACGATCTGCTGGCCTTGGGCGACCCCACGCCTCACGACAGCCGCTACCAGCGCCTGACGGAATACACAACGATCATCCAGCGGCTTCTGGACGCGCCGGGGCCGGTTTCCTTCGACGGGCAGTTTTACAAAATCAATGCTTTATCGCTGAAACCTCCCCTGGCGCCCGAGCTTCGGCCTGGCATTCTGGTATCGGGCTCGTCAGAAGCAGGATTAGCAGCCGCGCGGGCAATAGGAGCCACGCCGGTCAAATATCCTGAGCCTATTGAGGCCGGCGCCGAGCCTAAACCGCGCGAGTCCGACCCGTGCGGGGTAAGAATTGGAATCATAACCCGCCTCCATGACGATGAGGCTTGGACGGCCGCACACGACCGTTTTCCGGCGGATCGCAAGGGACAGCTGACCCGACAACTTGCCTCTAAAGTTTCCGACTCCGTGTGGCACAGGCAGCTTGCAGACCTTGGAGTCCGCGCCAAAACGTCCATGCCCGCGTATTGGCTGCATCCTTTCGAGAACTACCAGACCAACTGCCCGTACCTGGTTGGCAGCTATGACACCGTCGCGGAAGCGCTGTGTGGATACATTGAGCAGGGTTATACGACATTCATTCTGGATATTCCTCCGACAGAAGAAGAGTTGGATCATATTGGCCGCGTCTTTCAAGTTGCCAGTAAGAAAGCGCGCGTGTGAAGCAGCGGCTGCATGATTTACTAAGGGTCCAGGCGGAGCGCCGTCCGGAGGCTGTCGCCGCCGTGTTCCAAGACGTTTCCACCACCTATGGGGCGTTGGAGCAAATGAGCAATCGTTTGGCGAGAGCGTTACAGGATGCCGGTTGCGTTAAGGGCGACCGCATCGCGCTTTTACTCACCAAGTCCACTCGAGCGCTAGTCGCGATGTTCGGTTCGCTCAAAGCGGATTGCATCTACGTCCCGATCGATACCACCAGTCCAATCATCCGTATTGAGCGCATTCTGCAAAAGTGCGAATGCCGGTGTATTCTTGCCGAACGATCCACGGCCGCTGTGCTTAACGAGCTCGTCCAACACGGTGCCGTGAGCGATACGGTTTTCGTGGGTTGGATGGATGAAGGAGATGCGGTTTCCTCCGGCGCGCGCTCGCGATTTGTCTGGAGCGGCGTGGAGTCTATGCCTGACCAGCCTCCCGATTCTATCTCGCATCCGTGCGACGCCGCCCATATTCTCTTTACGTCCGGTTCCACGGGCATTCCCAAGGGTGTCGTGATTACTCACGCCAACGTGATCCATTTCATCCGTTGGGCCGGAGTCTATTTCAAAATGAGCTCGGAGGACCGCAACTCAGGTCATCCTCCCCTGCACTTCGACCTGTCCACATTCGACATCTACGGTACCGTTGCCGCCGGGGCGCAAATCCATCTGATGGCGCCCGAGACTAGCCTGCTTCCGCACAAATTGGCTGACTTTATCCGCGAGAAAGAACTCACGCAATGGTTCTCAGTGCCTTGGGTGCTTCAGCAAATGGCCAAGTTCGACGTAGTCCGGCAGAACGATTTCCCGTCCCTCAAGAGACTCTTATGGTGCGGTGAAAAATTTCCTACGCCGGCGCTTATTTATTGGATGAAACGGCTCCCGCACGTGACGTTCGACAATTTGTATGGACCTACTGAAGCCACCATCGCAAGCAGCTATTACAGGGTTGCCCGCAATCCTGAAGACGAAACCGCAGAGGTGCCCGTGGGGCTGCCGTGCAAAGGGGAATTGATGCTGGTGCTGGATGAGCAGCTTCGCCCCGTGCGGCCCGGTGAGCCCGGCGACCTCTATATCGGGGGCGTTGGCTTGAGCCCGGGGTACTGGAATGATCCCGAACGGACCCGGGAAGTATTTCGACCAAACCCTTATAGCTCGAATCCATCCGATCGAATTTACAACACCGGCGATCTCGCTCGAATCGGCGCGGACGGGCTCATCTACCTGATCGGAAGATCGGATTCTCAGTTCAAGAGCCGCGGCTATCGAATCGAACTCGGAGAGATTGAAGCGGCTGTGCACGCAAACCCCGGCGTGCAGGACGCAGCGGTGGTCGTCATCGATGCCGAAGCATCGGAGGACAAGACGATCTGTTGCGCGTATGTGAGCCGCCCGGGATTGGATCTCGCGCCACTGACTCTAAAACGGCAGCTCACGACCACACTCCCTCGCTACATGATGCCCCAGCGATGGATGGCGCTCGAAGAAATGCCGCGCAATGGAAATGGTAAAACGGACCGCCCGTTGCTACGGCAACAATTCGAGCAAGAAACTTCAGGAGCCAGGCGGCGGCCAGGGGGCGAGGCCCAATCGACTCGGACGGAATTGCGGTCGAACTCGTCGACCTTGGTGCAATGATGCAGAATCTAACGCAAGAAATTGGACAGTTGATCAACGATCAACTTCTGGTTGAAGTGAGCTCTCCCGATGATGATTTGCTTGCTTCAAGTGTGCTCGATTCTTTGACCCTGGTTCAGTTGCTCTTCGATCTGGAGCGCCGCTTTGGAGTGAAAATTCCACTCGAAGAACTGGAAATCGACGATTTTCGCTCGATCAATTCGATTGCGCGTTTGGTCCAGGCGCGCAGCGCCGCGTACCTTGAATCGGCAATGGAGAGAAACGCGAGCTCCTCATGAATATTTTGGGAGTGAGCGGACTGGAAAGGGCGGTCCAATTCAAGAAACAACATTGGCCCGGTCTTGCGGAACGCGAATATCGGATTGTTCAGGGGCAAGACGCTGCTGCCGCGCTTGTTATGGATGGGCGAGTAGTCGCCGCAGCGGCCGAGGAACGTTTTGACCGCGAGAAACATAGCGCCCACTTCCCCACAAATTCGATTCGCTATTGCCTGGCGCGCGCGGGCATCTCCATTCACGATGTGGATGAGATCGCACACTCCTTTGATTACACGCCCTATCGCAAACTGTTCTCTTTGGATCCGGCAAGTGAACGTTTGTACAGCGAGGTCTATTCGAGGGACGCGCTGCTCGCCTGCTTGCATCGCGATTTCCCGAATTTTCCGGCGGAACGAGTCCATCAAGTCAATCACCATCTTGCCCACGCCGCGAGCGCGTTTTACACTTCCGGCTGGGACGATTGTTTAGTAGTCGTAGCCGATGGAATGGGTGAGGCGCACGGTGTGTCCGTTTATAGTGGTTCGCGCACCGGCCTCCAACCTTTGGCGAATATGCCGGCTCTGGATTCCATCGGGATTCTCTATTCGCTGGTAACGCTTCACTTGGGATTTGATTTCAACTCCGATGAATACAAGATTATGGGCTTGGCGCCGTATGGGGATGCGCGCCGCTTCCGCCCGTTCTTCAAGGACACAGTGCAGTTGTGCCCCGAAGGCAGGATTCGCGTCCGCATTTTGCGAAACGATAAGACCCGCGACGAGCGTGAGAATTATATCGCCTCCCGGCAGTATCTCGACAAGCACCTAATGGCGTCGCGCACACCTGAGGATGAAGTCACCGATGACCACCGCGATGTGGCCGCCGCACTGCAGGAATGCCTGAACGAAGTGATGCTGCATATTTGCGGACACTTCAGCGGCGTTACAAACTCCCGTAGGCTTGCTATGGCTGGCGGCGTCGCTTTGAATTGCACCGCCAACGGTTGTTTGATGAAGTCTGGCCTGTTCGATGAGATCTACATTCAACCGGCCGCTGGCGATGATGGCGCGGCGCTCGGCGCAGCGATCGAGCGGGCAGCGCACGCTGGCGAGATTCGAAACCGGCGATTCCCCACCCCGTTTCTCGGTCCGCAGTATTCCGCCGATGATATTGCCAGCGCTTTAGGGGACGCTGACGATCGTATCGACGTTTGCCGCTATTCCAGCGTTGACGAAACCTGTGCAGCAGCGGCTCGCTTACTGGCCCAGGGCCACGTGATCGCTTGGTTTCGCGGCGCAATGGAGTACGGACCACGTGCACTCGGTCATCGTAGTATCCTGGCTGATCCCAGTCATCCCGAGATGCGCGATCGGGTAAACGCGATGGTAAAAATGCGGGAATCGTTCCGCCCATTCGCACCCGCGGTCTCGTTAGAGGAAGTGGATCGGTGGTTCGATGTACCGCCCGGAACACGCCTGCCATACATGACGATGATCGTGGATGTTCGCGAACAAGTCGCAAGTTCGTTGCCTGCCATTACGCACGTCAACCGAACTGCCAGAGTGCAGACCGTCTGTGAGGACGATGATCCCGCATTTCACGCACTCCTGAAAGCTGTTGGGAGGGAAACCGGCCGCGAAATTGTCCTCAACACAAGTTTCAACGTTAAGGGTCAACCGATCGTAAACACTCCCCAGGAAGCGCTCACCACATTCCTAGCTACCGGTATAGATTTCTTGTTTATGGAAGATTACTACATTGCCCGGCGGACCCAGTTAAAACATTTTGAGCAAGTCTTGCGGGAAGAGCCGGTTGGATTGCCGTAAGTCTTGGCAATGCAATTGCAGCCATACGAGGGTCGAGGGAAATGTTCATGCGTCCCATCAAAATTCTGGTTGTAGAAGACAATGACGCAGATACCTTCTACCTCCAGAAGGTATTGGACCGCATGGGCGTCGTGTATACGATATCGGTGTTGGGCGATGGCGAAAGCGCGCTTAATTTTTTGCTTAAGCGCGGTGAATATTCAAAAGCCTGGAATCCCGATCTCATATTCTTGGATCTCAATCTTCCGAAATTATCCGGCGTCGAGGTTCTGGAGGCGCTACCCCCCTCGCCGCGACTTCCATTCTGCATACTTACCGGTTCTACGCTCGAGAGGGACAAATTGAAGAAGAAATTTGGAATCCGGCGAATTGCTTACGTGGTCAAACCCGTCACGCGCGACATGGTTCTCAACTGCTTTCGCTGTTACGATCACTTGGCTCCTCTGGCCGAAGCGATCACCGTTCAGAACACCGGCTACGAAGCGCCTCCTCTCACCCTCGGGCAGTAGGGGGCACCGAGTGCGCTTGTGCCCCCTTTTACCGAAATTAGCGACTTGACCGCGCACTGCGGACTGGTTCTTCGGCCTCCTCGGTCATCGAATCCGAGATAACTTTCCCGGCAATAGTAGACAGCTTTTCGTCGGCTTCCTTTTCTTCATCGAGTGTTTCCTGGAGCAAAGATGCGACGTCGTCCAACCCCAACTCCTCGGCCCACGCTGTCAGAGTTCCGTAACCAGCGATTTCGTAGTGCTCGACTTTTTGTGCCGCACAGATCATTGCTGAATCCGCGAGCGCACCCTTCTCGTTCGAATCGATTTGCTCCTGGGCTTCGCTGATCAGGCCTTTCATCGCCACGCAGGACTTGCTTTTTGGTTTCACGTCCATCGCTTCAAACGCGCGCTCCAGACGTTCCACTTGGCCTTTGGTCTGTTCCAGATGTCCTCCGAAAGCCTCGCTAAGTTCTTCGTTGGAGGCAGCTTTCATCATCTTGGGGAGAGCTTTCACCAACTGCTTCTCAGCGTCGTATAGATCCTGCATCTCCTCGAGCAGGAGATCTCGCATTGTCTCTGCCATAAAAAACCTCTTTCTGTAGTAGTCGGACGCTACTTAGATCCGACCCCATAAACGATGTTTCGCACCGTTTTGAGACCCTCATTGGTCAGGTACGAGAGTCGTTTTAAATTTGGCAAAAGAAATGCAAACACGGACGCCAATGTACCAATCCAGCGAATCGCCTCAGCCTTGGGCGACCGGTGTAGTAGGTCATTGGAGCGGAGGACCTGCACCTTCATCGAGCGAGGTCGACGCCTGCCTCATTGATTCCGTACTGCAAGGACGAACGGACGCCTTCGGCGAACTCGTCACGCCCCATCTTTTGTCCCTAACCAGGTTCGCCCGTATGCGCCTTCGCAGCGATGTTGAAGCGGAAGACGCCGTTCAGCAGGCATTGCTGCAAGCCCTTGATAATCTTGGCCAGTTCCGCAGACAGGCCAGTTTCAAAACTTGGATTAGTAAGATTACTTTCAATGAAATTCTCCACGTGCGCCGGGGCAAGGCGATTGCGTCCATCACGCCCCTTCATCAGACCGGCATCGATAAATTCGCCGATACCCAGACCCTACCCGACATGCAGCTGCAGAAGCGGCAAGAGGCCGCTCGGCTTCACCAAGCATTAGCCCGGCTTCCGAAAAAGTATCGATTGGTTATCGAGTTACGGGACCTTCACGAGTTGAGCATCGCAGCCACTGCTCGTTCGCTTTCCCTAACAACTGCAACTGTCAAAACCCGGCACCATCGCGCACGCAAATTGTTACTGCGCGCGCTTGGTTCCGGCAAGTAGTCTCCCAGAACGACGTGAAATCGCAAATGGAGGATTGCAATGCATTTAAGCTCTGACCAGCGACATCATTGGGGCGTTATCCTGGCGGGAGGTGAAGGCGCGCGCCTGAAGACTCTTACGCGATTCGTATCCGGAGAAGATACGCCGAAACAGTTCTGCCGCTTGCTCGGCGGCCAATCCCTGTTGGCGCAAACCACGCAGCGCATCGGAAGGACGATCAATCCGGATCGCACCGTTTACGTAGTGCTGAATTCACATGAGCGCTTTTACAGCAAGGAGTTGCGGTGTGTTCGGCCGGCGAACATGATCGTGCAACCCGTCAATCGCGGAACGCTTCCCGCCATCCTGTCGAGCCTCATTCACATTATTCGCCAAGACAAAGACGCTGTCGTCGGATTCTTTCCTTCGGACCACCATTACACCGAGGAGGAACGCTTTATGTCGGGCGTCGACCTGGCCTTCAACGCCGCGGAGTCGAACCCCTCGACAGTAATATTGCTGGGTGTGGCCGCCAGACACGCGGAAACGGAGTATGGGTGGATTGAAGCTACGCCAGCCATTTCCACCGATTCCCACGGCGGGCTGTTGAAAGTAAAGCGCTTCTGGGAGAAGCCTTCCGCTCGAACCGCGGCGGAGCTTCTGGAACGGGGCTGCGTATGGAATACCTTTGTGATGATCGGCCGCGCGCAAGCGTTCCTGGACTTAATTCGCGTGGGAGCCACCGATACTTATGACGCTTTCGAGCGTTTACTCGATCTGCCTGAATCCACTTCCATGAATGACAGCTTGAGTACAATTTATCAACACGTTACCTCGGCGGATTTCTCCAAGTTAGTGCTCTCGGGGCAAGCGGAGCGGTTAGGCGTGTGGTGTCTTGGCGACGTTGGCTGGAGCGATCTGGGTGATCCGCGGCGGGTTATGACGGTGTTGGACGAAACCGGAATCAAGAATGAATGGGTGAATTCCTGGCGGACTCAAGCGGTAGCGGTTGCGGCAGGACATTGATTTTCAAGAAGTGCACTTTCGTCATGCGAAGTGCAATAAACGCAAGGAAGTTTTACTGCGTTCATGCACAAACTGCAGTTCCCCTGATGGACTGTGGAACATCGGCGTAAGACAACTCACATATAGGAATCGAAGCCAAAATGACAGAAGTCCTAACGGAATTACGCGGCCGGACCGAATACGGTCCTTCGTCTTCGACGCCTGCGCGCGTTCTGGTAGTTGATGACGACCCGCAAGAGCGGAACGATCTCGCAAAGATTATCAATAGTCTCGGCTATATTCCTGAAATAGCCCAGGATGGAGAAGAGGCTCTCGAGAAGATCGGCGCGGCGCCGGTCGACGCCATCGTTACGGATTTAATGATGCCGCGGATGGACGGATACACCCTCCTGCAAACACTCCTTTCGCGGGGCGATCTGACCCCCGCCATCGTGCTCACAGGACTTGGCAGCATCCGCGAGGCAATGGCCATTGTTCACGACCTTCGCGCCTTCTGGTTTTTAGATAAGCCCGCGCAGCAGGCTGTTCTTGCCCCTCTACTGGAGCGCGCCATCCGGCAAAAGAAGCTGATGGAGGAGACGGAACGCCTGCAACGTCAACTAAGCCTTCACGGCGTGCTGGGCGACATGGTTGGCACGTCCGAATCGATGCGGCGCGTATTTTCCCTCATTCAACAGGTTGCACCCAAGACTGCTTCGGTTCTCATCAGCGGCGAGAGCGGTACTGGCAAGGAGCGGGTCGCCGCCGCCATTCACAAGCTCAGCCCCAGAGCCAACGGACCATTCATCGCTATTAACTGCGCTGCAATCCCGGAGAGCTTGATCGAGAGCGAATTATTTGGACATGAAAAAGGAGCTTTTACCGGGGCCATAGGGCGGCAGGCGGGCTGTTTCGAGCATGCCAGCGGCGGCACCTTGTTTTTGGATGAGATCGCGGAAATGCCGATGCCCATGCAAGCTAAGCTGCTGCGGGTCTTGGAGGAGTCGAAGGTGCGCCGGCTTGGCGGCCATGGTGAGATCTCCGTCGATGTTCGCGTGCTTGCTGCGACCAACCGGCCGCTGGAGATGGCGCTCGAAAAGAAATTGCTACGCGAAGATTTATACTATCGCCTTAACGTTTTCAATATCCTGCTGCCGCCGCTGCGCCATCGAAAGGAAGACATCCCAGCGATTTCCGAAGCCCTCATCCGCATTTTGAATCTGCGGAATGACTGCCGCGTGACCCATCCCGATTCGGATGCCCTGCGCCTCCTGATGAATCATTCCTGGCCCGGCAACATCCGGGAATTGCGGAACATCCTGGAACGGGCCGTGATCATCGCGCACGAGGGCGAGTTGTCTCCTTGTCATTTCCCGCGCGACTTTAACCTCCCCCGCCAGGCTCCCATGACATTCGCGCCGGCGGCTCCTCCTTCCAGCACCACCAGCGCGGCTTCTCCGATGACTTTTGAACCTGGCAAGCCCCTTCAGGAGATGGAAGAAGCCTACATTCGGCTCACCTTGAAATACGCGAATAACAACCGCATGCGAGCCGCGGAGATCCTTGGCATTAGCCTCCGCACGCTATACAAACGCCTAGCCGATTTCGCCAAGGCGGACCAAACATCGACGGCAAACGCAGAAGCTGCATCCGTAAGTAGTCTCGGAGGTTAGAAGCTGGCTATCCAGGTGCACTTGGAAACAACATGACGGGTCCCCGTTTTAATATTATTTTGGTCGAGGATGCCGAACCAGACGTTCTTCTGGTTCGTGAGGCCCTGGAACAATCCGGTCTCGAATTTGAACTTAAAGTCTTTGATGACGGCGAACAAGGCGTGGCCTTCGTAGAAACAATGGATCGGGATGTTACTCTCGAGCGCCCGCATCTTTTTCTTCTCGACCTTAATCTCCCGAAGAAAACAGGGGGGCAAATTCTGGAACGCGTTCGGCAAAGTCCGCGCTGCGGGCAAATTCCCGTAGTCATCCTTACTTCATCCGATTCGCAGAGAGACAAGGCCCAAGCAGCCGATTTGAATGCCACGGGCTACTTTCGAAAGCCTTCCCGCTTAGATGAGTTTATGAAGCTTGGGCCCTACGTTCGCGACCTTCTAACGCGCGAGACCAAAACTCAAGCGGGGAACGGAACCCTCGCCGGGCGTTGACTTAGGCTTTGAGTCCGCGAGGCTAGGTTAAGGAACAACCGTAATCACCAGCGGACTCGGATTGACGAGCGCACCCCCAACGGTCCAAATCTCCGTGGTAGTGCCTATATTCCCCGGATACGCAGCCCCGCTAATGGTGTACCCGCCAAAATCGTCCGTGTAGCCCAAGGCGGCAGACCAAGTCCCGACCGCCACGCCGACTTGCGCATTGGGCACCGCGCCGGTGATGGTTACGGTCCAGGTATCTCCAACAGCCCAAGTGGAGGCACCGGTGGTCGTGTTGGCGATCCGCAGCGAAGCGGGCGAAGCGAACGAATACGCGCCCACGTCTGTAACCGCCGTCAGGGCGCGAACAAGTTCATTAACCAACGAAGCCGCCGTTACTTGAATGCCGGTCCCGATCGCCGGCGAACCAGCACGCAAGTGGAAATCGAAAGGGAAGCTCGACGCATTAATGAAGGCGGGGTCAGCATTCTGTGTGGCACCGACGTTGCATCCGCTGGTATCCGCCATCATCGCGGACGCGCCGTAGATCAAATTGTGATCGATCGAGCAGTTGCCGATAGTTGAACTGTAGCGCGTAATCGCATAGTTCTTCGCATTGTAAAAAATGTTGTTCTCGATGGTCAGGCTGGATTGACTATTCCACAGCATGATCTGCCCGTCTTGCCCTCCTCCTTGCGGGAACGCAAAAGTATTGTTGGCGATCAACACATTGTTGAGGCCATCCGCAGCCTGAATCGACCAGCCGTGGGGAATGTTGTAGAAGAGGTTGTTGGTGATGGTGAAATTCGTGCCGTGCAGGTACAGAGCATGATCCAGCCAGTTCGCGTCGGTTCGCCCGATATCGTGAAAAATGTTGCCGTCGACGATAAAGTCGTGGCAATTCTGGTTGGTATACATCCCGCTGAGCCCCAGGGGACTAGAAGACGAGCGATTCGCGATGTACTCAAAGCGGTTGCCCCGCAGCGTAATATGATGCGCTGAATCGTTGCTATGAACACCTTCCTTATAGCCGCGAGTGATCACGAAATCCTGGATGACGATATAGGAGGCATTATAGAGGTTGATGTAGGCGTCACAGAGCAATTCGCAATCAAGTGTCGCGCCCCACTGGTTCTCGGCCTTGATCGTGATGGGCGCGCCTGGGATTCCCGAGTTGTAAAGTACCACCGGAGTGCTCTCGTTGTCGCCACTATCCCCATCCGTGACCGCGTTTTCGTGCCCATAAGTACCGTCGCGCACCACCACTGTGTCGCCCGCAAGCGCCATGTTGGCGGCTCGTTGAAGGGTGCGCACGGGCGCGGTAGCGGAACCAGGATTTCCATCGCTACCGTCGGTGGCCACGTAATACGTCGCCGCAGTCAAGCCCTGGCAGAGCAGGGTGGCTGTAATGGCCAATCCCGCGAACCTATTTTTTAGAAAGCCTAAATTCAAAACTTAACCTCGCTGTGAAAATGAATCTGGAGTTTATCGAACGGGGCAAACCAGGTGAGTTCTACTCCCGGCGGACATTAGCGGAAATGCAGCGGAAGGATAATTTCTTGGCGCATAAGCCATGGTAGGAGCGAAGGTCCGACGGCTACTATTCGGAAGGGACCCTAAGCCAAAGTCGTTTTCGCCCTAGCGGAGGCGCTAAGGCGACAACCGCGTAGGCAGGCTGATTCCACATCTCACCCTGCAAACACCACCCTGGATTGTCTTGTATTGCTCGCGCGGCGAGCTAACTTATTTCGAATGCGTCAATTCGGTTGCGGGAGGCCGCAAAATCAGCATGGACTCCGGCTTGCAAAAGTGACGACGTTGCCAATGCCGCACGGCGAATGGCGATGACTGCAAATTTGCCTGGAGGCTGACGTTGAAATCACTTACTTTCTCAAAAACACGCTTGGCGGCATTGGCCTTGACCATAGCGCTTATTTCCATACCTAGTTTCGGGGCTGGATTAGGTTCCCCTGACATCAGCTGCGATCCGTCTGCGACCGTACCCGTGGCCGGGGGCTGCACCTGGTATAACGTCCTGTTCTCTGGTTCGGACGGGAGCGCCCAAGCTGGGTCTACGTTCTTTAACTATTACCTCGCGGCGAGCGCTCCTCCGTGGACCGTCACAACTACCGCACCTGCGGTCTTCAGGATGGTCGATGGCGGTCACCAAGGCGATATGTTCGCGGTTTACGACAACGGCGTTCTGTTAGGCACGACATCGGCGAGCCCGATTGATATGAACCATACCTGCGCCAACGATACTACCGGCGAAGGGACGAATCCTGCGGCCTGCTGGAATGATCCCCTCATGAGCAAGGGGACATTCTCAATCGCGCCCGGCAATCACTCGTTCACGATCACTTGGGTGCAGAGAGTCCCGGGAGGCGATAGCTCACTGCAGTGGTTTGAAATCGGTCCCGCTACAACGATTACCTCGAGTTTTCTGGGCTCGATGCCGCACATCGCCACGCAAGAGAATTGGACAACATCTTTTACGCTGGTGAATAAAGGTGGAACTACTCCGGTGAGCACCACTTTATTGGGTTACGACAACAGCGGAGTTCCGCTGCTATTGCCGCTCATCGTCCCACCAGCTACAACTGCAACCAGCACCACAACGTTGACCAGCACGCTGGCCGGAAACTCCGCGCTGGTCGTGCAAAGTACTGGTCCGGCAAATGCTCCGGTTCTTGTCGGCGGGGCGCAGTTGACGTCGAATGGTCCGGCGGATGGATTCGCGATTTTCCATCGCATCTCGGATGGGCAGGAAGCCGTGGTGCCCCTCGAAATGCGTAATGCCAGTGCCTACATTCTTCCCTTCGATAACACGGGTGGGATGGCGTTGGGCGTCGCCATGGAAAACCTCTCTTCGGTCATTGGCAATGTCACGGTGATACTTCGCAATGACACGGGCGCCCAAATTGGGACAGGTACCGTATCGCTGGCGGGGAATGCACACACTTCGTTTGTCATGGCCACCCAGTTTCCAGCGACTGCGAATATCCGCGGCACTGCCGAGTTTGACACTCCCGTCGGCGGCCGGATCAGCCTCTTGGGCATTCGTTTCTCTGCGGCCAACGCGCTCACGACGGTCCCGGTATTAGCGAATGTAGGCACCACCGGCGGCACCTTCGCGCACATCGCATCGGGCAATGGCTGGACAACTACCTTCGTGCTCGTGAACGCCGGCACCAGCGGCGCGAACGTCCACCTCAACTTTTACGCCGACAACGGTAGCCCTCTAACGCTTCCGATATCCTACCCGCAAGATGGAGCCGCGATCATCCAGGCCAGTTCCGTCAATACTGGAATGGGAGTGGGATCCACCTTGCTGATAAAGAGCACGGGCGTAGAGGCGGATCCGCTCCTGATCGGATCCGCACAGCTTACGGTCGAAGGAAACGTCGGCGGATTCGTAATCTTCGGTTATCAGAATGGAAACGAAGCAGTGGTTCCGTTACAGACTGGCAATGCCGGCGGCTATATCATTCCTTTTGACAACACCGCCGGAACGGGTACTGGAATCGCGGTGAGCAATAATTCCGCCCAACCAGCAAGCATCTCGGCAATCTTTCGCAATAGCGTCGGCGCGCAGGTCGGGACCGCTACCATCCCGCTCGCTGCGCATGGCCATAGCGCGATTGTGTTGCAGAGCCAGTATCCGGTAACCGCGAATATTCAAGGCACAGTCGAGTTCGACGCTCCCGCCGGCGTCCAAATCGGGGCATTGGGAATTCGCACTCCCATCGCCCATACCTTCACAACTCTCCCTGCACTAGCCAAGTAAAGGTTGGGCAGGAGTTATCGGAGGAAAAAGCAAAACCCGCGCTCGGCGATTCTGCCGGTGAGCGCGGGTTTTGTATATTCGATTGAACGCACTTTCTGCATCTGTCCCGGCCAAACTCCTCGGGCGAATTCCCACAACCTCATAACCAACCCGCTAAGTCCTTGATGTACCGGCAGCTATCCGATTGAACTGTCTGGTCACACGATTGCATCAGTGCTAGCGGAGGTTCGAGATGAAATATTTCGGTGCATGGTTATTAGGAGTACCCACCGGCCTCATCGTGATCTGGTTCTTGTTTAATCACGTACGTTAACGCGGGAAAAATAACGGGAGGATTTATGAGAAAACTTACATTGTCTATTTCTGCCGCATTCCTGGCGCTGTGCTCCTTGAGCGCATGTAATCGGGCCGCCGACAAGACGCCGGATGTATCGAGCGCCGTGCGTCAATCACTCGA
>Ga0105238_10001904_pt1 | contig 20960 bp, 25 predicted proteins | sample KBSC34metaG_FD_81526 | JGI IMG/M metagenome (GOLD analysis project Ga0105238, IMG submission 81526) | Corn rhizosphere microbial communities from Kellogg Biological Station, Michigan, USA - KBS C3-4 metaG | ecosystem: Host-associated > Plants > Roots > Rhizosphere > Soil | place: Michigan, USA...
CGCCATTGCCGGCGAAGCCGTCGCCGACGGGCAGATGAAGCGCTTCAAGGCCGACCCGAAGAACCGCGGGAAGGTCTGCGACGAGGGTCTCTGGAGCTGGTCGCGTCATCCGAACTACTTCTTCGAATGGCTGGGCTGGCTGGCCTATCCGGTGATCGGCCTAGACCCCGCCCGGCCGATCACTTGGCTCGGCCTCTCCGCGCCGGTGGTGATGTTCGTCCTCCTGACCCGGGTTTCCGGCATCCCGCCGCTGGAGGACTCGCAGCTGAAATCCAAGGGCCAAGCCTACGCCGCCTACCAGCGCCGGGTCAGCGCCTTCTTCCCGCTGCCGCCCTATCGCGCGTGAGGGTCCGATGAGTTTCGTCGCGAGCAGCATCCAGGCGTTCGAGGGCGCGCCGCTGCCCGACCTCATGCGCCGCGCGGCGATCCAATTCCTGGTGGCCGCCGCGCGCCGCCAGGCCGCCGGCGCGGACCCCGACGCCAACGCCCGCTTCGCCGCGGAGATGGCGGCTCGCCCCATCGCCGAACTGCCGCAGGAAGCCAACCGCCAGCACTACGAGGTGCCCGCCGCCTTCTTCCAGGCCTGCCTGGGCCCGCGGCTGAAGTACTCCTCCTGCCTCTACGCCCCCGGCGACACCTTGGCCCAGGCCGAGGACCGCGCGCTCGCCGAGACCTGCGCGCATGCCGGTCTCGCCGACGGCCAGACAATCCTGGAGCTCGGCTGCGGCTGGGGCTCGCTGTCGCTGTGGATGGCGGAGCGCTATCCGAAGGCGCGCATCACCTCCGTCTCCAACTCCGCCAGCCAGCGCGCCTTCATCCTGGCCCGGGCGCAGGAACGCGGCCTCTCCAACCTCGAGGTCGTCACCTGCGACATGAACGATTTCGACGCGCCCTCCGCCGCGTTCGACCGGGTGGTCTCGGTGGAGATGTTCGAGCACATGGCCAACTGGCGCGCGCTGCTCAGCCGCGTGAAGGGCTGGCTGAAGCCGGACGGGCGGCTCTTCATCCACATCTTCACGCACCGCGCGACGCCCTACCGCTTCGACGTCGACGACGAGGGCGACTGGATTGCCCAGCACTTCTTCGCCGGCGGCGTGATGCCCAGCCACGGCCTGATGGCCCAGTTCCCGGACCTCTTCGCCGTCGAGCGCGATTGGCGCTGGAGCGGGACGCACTACCGCAGGACCGCCGAGCACTGGCTGGAGAACATGGACCGCCGCGACGCGGCGCTGCGGCCGGTGCTGCGCGAGGCCTACGGCAAGGACGCGGAACTGTGGCGACGCCGCTGGCGCCTGTTCTTCCTGGCCACCGCCGGCCTGTTCGGCCACCGCGGCGGCGACGAATGGGGCGTCAGCCACTATTTGCTCAGGCCCCAATGAACCAACAAACCCCGTCATCCCGGACGGAGCGCTCGCCGGAGCGCGAAGATCCGGGACCCAGCAGCTCAAACCTCAACGCGGCAACCGTCGGCGCAGGCGCACGGCGCGTCGAGGCGGGACCTGCTGGGTCCCGGATCGTCCCTTCGGGCCGTCCGGGATGACGCTGAGGGGACGATGATCAAGTACGCAACCACCTACCTCGCGACTGGCCTGGCCTTCGCGGCGATGGATGCGGTCTATCTCACCGTCGCCGGGCAGCGGGTCTATCGCCCGGCCCTGGACTATGCGCTGGCCGACACGCTGAACCTGCCCGCCGCCATCGCCTTCTACCTGGCCTACATCGCGGGCATCCTGATGCTGGCGATCCGGCCCAACCGCGACGCCAGCCTGGCCCAGGTCGCCGTCACCGGCGCGATGCTGGGCGCCATGGCCTACGCCACCTACGACCTCACCAACCAGGCGACGCTGAAGGCCTGGGAGACGCGGATCACCCTGATCGACGTCGCCTGGGGCACGGTCGTCACCGCCGTGGGCGCCACGGTGGGCCTGCTGGCTTGGCGGTGGGCCGCCAAGCGCTTCCCAGGATGACAAATTTGACAGACTAAATCCTGACGCTCCATGTCAGGATTGGCGCCGCATAACAACCTCACGCAACTCCAACCGTGAGGCTTCCCCGATGCGCTTCCTCCCCCTCCTCGCCGCGGCGGCCGCCCTGGCCGCGACAGCCGCCAACGCCCAGGTCGCCCCGCCGCCTCCGCCGGCGCCGGCCGTCGTCACCCACGACGGGTCGCACGACTTCGACTTCCTGATCGGCGACTGGAAGGCCCACCTGTGGCGCCTGCCCGACCGCCTGGTCGGCTCGAACAAGTGGCTCGAGTACGAGGGCTTCTCGCGCCACCACAAGATCTACGGCTCCAACGCCAATATGGAGGAGTTCGAGGTCCACGACGCCAAGGACAAGCTGACCATCCGCGCCCAGACCCTGCGCCTTTACGACCCCAAGGCGCATCAGTGGAGCATCTACGGCCTGGACGTCGACAAGGGCCAGCTGGGCCTGCCGGCCACCATCGGCGAAGGCCGCGCGCCCGGCCTGATCGAGCTCTACGACATGGAGCCCTGGGACGGCCGCATGATCCTCGTGCGCTATCAGTGGCGAAGCGTGACGCCGACCCACAAGCACTTCGAACAGGCCTTCTCCGCCGACGGCGGCAAGACCTGGGAAGTCAACTGGATCTGCGACCTCACCCCCGAGCATCCCTAGCCGCGCAAGCCCCGCCGCGCGCCCCGGCCGCCGCTCCATGGGTCCACGAACCACACGAACCACACGAACGGGCGCGCGTCCCAAGACTCCGCGGCAGCGGAGGCTCCGTCATTTGGAACCACGGATTACGCCGATTTCGCCGATGTCGCGTGGCAAGCGATGCTGCCCCGAGCGGATCCGCGCGATCGGCGTAATCCGTGTAATCCGTGGTTCTTGAATCGAGGGCCTCCGCTGCCGCGGAGGCAGAGGCGGCCACCCTGCTTCGTGTGGTTCGTCTGGTTCGTGGACAATCTATCGCCCCTCGCCGCGCCGCCGAGCCTGACGCACGCCCCGCCCGATTGTCGCCTGCATCCCGGCGTGGGATGGTGGCCGCAACGGTCGCCGGGTCGTCACGCGCGGATCATTTCGTCCCTGCGTCCGGCTGGCTGGAACATTGCCAGTGAAGCGCCGCTTGATCGGGCGCGGGGAGGATTTCGATGAGTGACGTGGCCGAGCGGGTGAGCCTGGAGGACCGGCTGGCCGCCGCGGCGATGGACGGCATGACCGTCGCCGCCTGGGCCGCCGAGAAGCCCGACGCGCGCTTCATCACCGACCCCGACGGCAAGACCCACACCTGGGGCAAGGTCAACGCCCAGGCCAACCGGATCGTGCGCTTCCTGCGCGCCCAGGGGCTGAAGGCCGGCGACGCCGTCGCCCTCGTCTGCTCCAACCGCGCCGAATTCGTCGAAGTGCTGGCCGCGACGCTGCGCGCCGGCTGGCGGATCACGCCGGTCAACTGGCACCTGACCGCCGACGAGATCGCCTACATCGTGAACGACTGCGAGGCGAAGGCGGCCTTCTTCGACGCCCGGGTGGCGGTGAGCGCCGAGGTCGCGGCGCAGTGCCCCGACCTGAAGGTCAAGGTCGCCATCGGCGGGCCGATCCCCGGCTTCGCCGGCTACGACGCGGTGCTGGCCGGCCTGGACGGGCGCGACATCGACGACCCGACGCCGGGCAACGCGATGATGTACACCTCGGGCACCACCGGGCGGCCGAAGGGCGTCTATCGCGCCAACCCGCCACCGCCGATCCCGCAGGCGATGTACGCCATGCGCGGCTACGACCACGCCACGTCCGTGCAGCTCTGCGCCGGCCCGGCCTACCACGCCGCCCCGCTGGCGTTCGACGTGCGCGGATCGATGGGCGCGGGCTGCGAGCTGGTGTTCTACGACAAGTGGGATTCGGAGGGCGTGCTGAAGACCATCGCCGAGCGGCGGGTGAGCCACATGCACCTGGTGCCGATCATGTTCCAGCGCCTGCTGGCGCTGCCCGACGAGGTGAAGGCCGCCCACGACATCAGCCACGTGAAGTACATCATCCACGGCGCCGCGCCCTGCCCGCCGGAGGTCAAGCTGGCGATGATCGAGTGGTTCGGCCCGATCGTGAACGAGTACTACGCCGGCTCCGAGGGCGGCGCGGGCTTCGTGATCAGCGCCGAGGAGTGGCTGAAGAAGCCGGGCAGCGTCGGCAAGCGGCCGGAACTGCTGGGCTCGAAGATCCTCGACGACGAGGGCAACGAGTGCCCGACCGGCGTGCCGGGCAAGATCTACCACCAGCTGCCGCCCGGCGGCGGCTTCACCTACTTCAAGGACGAGGCCAAGACCGCCAAGAGCCGGGTCGACGACTACTTCACCCTGGGCGACGTCGGCTACTACGACGAGGACGGCTACCTGTTCCTCACCGGCCGCGACGCCGAGACGATCATCTCCGGCGGCGTGAACATCTACCCGCAGGAGATCGACAACGAGCTCATCAAGCACGACGCGGTGGACGACTCGGCCACCGTCGGCATCCCGCATCCCGAATGGGGCGAACAGGTGCGCGCGGTGATCCTGCTGAAGGAGGGTTTCTCCCCGTCCGAGGAGCTCGCCGAGGAGATCCTGGCCTTCGCCCGCGCCAACCTGCCGGGCTTCAAGGTCCCGCGCGGCCTGGACTTCGTGAGCGAGCTGCCCCGCTCCGAGGCCGGCAAGATCATGCGCAACAAGGTCCGCGCGCCCTACTGGGAAGGCCGCGCGCGGCAGATCTAGCCGGACCCTAGAGCAGGGTCACCTGGCCGTCGTCGAGGTCGTAGCGGGCGGCCACAACCTTCAGCTTGCCGCCGGCGAGGTGCGCCTTCAGCACCGGGCTCTCGCTGCGCAGGCGCGTGGCCTGGCCGCGGGCGTTGGCGACGACGGCGGTGTCCAGCCGCTGCGGGCCGGCCGGCGCCGAGCGGGCCGCCGGCATGATCGCCGCCGCCAGCGCGCCGATCCTGGTCTCGCGGTCTTCCGCCGAACCTTTGCCGTCGATGGCGTCCAGCGTCGCGGTCACCGCCCCGCACCGCTCGTGCCCCAGCACCATCACCAGCGGGCAGCCCAGGTGCACGACGGCGTACTCGATCGAGCCCATCACCGCGTCGTCGACGATGTTGCCGGCCACGCGCACGTCGAAGATGTCGCCAAGGCCCTCGTCGAAGATCAGCTCCGGCGCGACGCGGCTGTCGGCGCAGGCCAGCACGGTGGCGAACGGGTGCTGGCCGTTGGCGAGGCTGGCGCGGCGCACCAGGTCGGCGTCCGGGTGGATCGCCTTGCCCGTCACGTAGCGGGCGTTGCCCGCCATCAGCCGCTTCAGCGCCGCATCGGGCGTCATCCCGGCCGCCGGCGCGTGGGTCTCCGCGGCGCGCGCCACGATCGGCGCCAGCGCCAGGGCTCCGCCGCCGCCCAGCAGCAGGCGGCGCGATAGGTCGGTCATGGCGGGTCTCCCGGACTGCCGGCCGGGAAGCCTTGCGGATCGCGCCGGCCGCGCCATCGGGCGTGCGCCGGAGCCCGCGGGTCGGCTAGCGCTGAGGCGGCGCGGGCGCGGAGAAGACCGACGGGACACCGCCGGACGGCGGCGCGGGGCGCTGAGTGGGCTTGCTCCAGTAGGCCAGCGCCACCATCGACACGGCCAGCGCAGACAACACCACCAACGTCAGGAAGCCGCCCAGCACGCGGCCGGCGAACACCGCCACCGGGCTCTCCCGATCCTCCGGGACCGACAGGTCGTCGGTGGTCGCGTCGCTTGCGTCGCGCATCGGGCGTCTCCGCCGGTCTGGGCTGGACCCGCAGAGATCAGACCCGACGATCGCGCCGCCCGCCCTGACTTCGATCAAATGCCCCGCCCGGGCCGATCCGCCTCGCAACAGAGCGACACCAAGCGTGTTTTGGCGGGCCGGAGCGACGCATGGCATAGGCGCGCCGCTCACGGTGTAGAAGGTCCCCATGATCCCGTTCATCGACCTGCAGGCGCAGCGCAAGCGCCTGGGCCAGCCGCTGGAAGACGCGATCCTCAAGGTCGTGCGCTCCGGCGCCTACATCATGGGCCCCGAGATCGCCGAGCTGGAGCGCCAGCTGGCGCAGTTCGGCCAGGCGCCCTTCGCGCTGAGCTGCGGCTCCGGCACCGAGGCGCTGATCCTGCCGCTGATGGCCTGGGGGATCGGCCCCGGCGACGCGGTCTTCTGCCCGTCGTTCACCTTCGCCGCCACCGCCGAGGTCATGCCGCTGGTGGGCGCCTCGCCGGTGTTCGTCGACATCGATCCGGCCACCTACAACATGGACGCCGCCAGCCTCGAGGCCGCGATCGAGACGGTGAAGGCCAAGGGCGAGCTCACGCCCCGGGCGGTGATCGCCGTCGACCTCTTCGGCCAGCCGGCCGACTACCCCGCCATCGCCGCCGTCTGCGCCCGCCACGGCCTGAAGCTGATCGCCGACTCCGCGCAGGGCTTCGGCTGCACCCTGGGCGGCCGCCACCCGATCTCCTGGGCCGACGTCGCCACCACCTCGTTCTTCCCCGCCAAGCCGCTGGGCTGCTACGGCGACGGCGGCGCGGTGCTCTGCAAGGACGAACGCCTGCAGGACATCTTCGTCTCCCTGCGCGTGCACGGCCAGGCGGTGAAGTCCGACCTCGAGGGCAAGACCTTCGACCACGATCCGAAGTACCTGAACCTGCGCGTCGGCATGAACGCGCGGATGGACACCGTCCAGGCCGCCGTCCTCATCGAGAAGCTGAAGATCTTCGCGGACGAGATCGCGGCGCGCAACCGCGTCGCCGACCGCTATGCGCAGGGCCTGGGCGACCTCGTGGGCGTGCCGGCCGTCATCAGGGACGGCGTCTCCGTCTGGGCGCAGTACACCATCGAGCTGCCGCAGGGCGCGGCGGGCCGCGACGGGCTGGGCCCCTACCTGCGCGAGCGCGGCGTGCCGACCGCCGTCTACTACCCGATCCCGATCCACCGCCAGGACGTCTATTCGCGCTATCCCACCGCGCCCGACGGCCTGCCGGTCACCGACGCCAAGGCCGGCCGCGTCATCAGCCTGCCGATGCACGCCTACCTCAGCGAGGACGACCAGGACCAGGTGATCGCCGGCGTGCGCGCCTACGTGAAGACCAACGCCTGAGGCCCTCAAGCGGCCTGCCCACCGCGTCCGACGACTGGCCCGGGACTTGCGAGGTCCCGGTCAGAATTCTCGTTGCGGGACGCCTATGGACCTCAATGCATTCGCCTCCGGCGGCCTCGCCGTCGTCGCGCTTCTCCTGACGAGCCTTCTGGGGAGCGCGGCGGTCTTGGGGGTTCGCCGCAGTCGGGCGATCGCGGCCGCCCAGTAGTCGCCGCGAACAAGGACTGCTCTCCGTCTGTGACTGGGCCGCCCTTCGGGGCGGCCCTTTTTCTTGCCCGCCGACTCCCGGACCGCTCTACTCGCCCGACACGAATCGCCTTTCGAGGCCGCATTTCAGTGCGATCAGGGGGTTTCATGCGTTTCAAGACGATCTCAGCCGCGGCCGGCGTCGCGGCGATGCTGGCGTTGGCCGTCACGGCGCCGGCCCGGGCCGCGGTCACGCTGTTCGTCAACTTCTCCGACGACGCCAACGGCTCCCTGCAGTCGTCCACCGGCGACCAGTTCAACCTGCTGGGCCTGAGCGGCGGGGTCCTGCTGAGCGACGGCCTGGCCCAGGACGTCGACGTCCTGGACGTCGAGCAGACCCTCGCGGCCAGCTGGGACGACGCGCCCTACAGCGAGATCGTGGGCCACACGCTGACGCTGAACGGCGTCGACGGCATCTTCTTTTCGCCCTGGGACGTCTTCGACCACGTCGGGCCGTCCAGCGACGTGGGGGGCGACGGCCCGATCGTCTATCACGTGGCGGGCGGCACGATCACCGTCAGCATGAACGCCGGGTCCACGGCGCCGCGCGCCAGCGACGGCTCGCAGGGCCACTTCAGCGCCAACCTGCTGTTCCAGGCGGGCGGGGCCGCGCCGGAGCCGGCGACCTGGACGCTGATGGTCACCGGCGTGGCCGGCGCCGGCTTCGCGCTCCGCCGAGCCCGCCGCGCGAGCGCCACGGCCGCCTGAGCCAACGCCCGCCCTTGTCACGGGGCCGCGCTTCGGGGCGGCCCGTTCGGCGCTAGATCCAGTAGGGCGCGAGCTGCGCCGCATAGGCCTGGCCCTGCGCCAGCCCGGCCTTCGCCGCGCCGGGCCGGCGGCGGAAGTCCATAAGGTTCGGCCCGAAGCTCTCGATCGAGGCGTCGTCCGGCGTGATGGTGATCACCGTCGAGCCGCCCCCCTTCAGCGTCTCGATCTCCTCCTCGAACCGCTGGGCGATGCGCTCGCCCAGCACGCCGCCGGCGCCGCCCAGCCGCACGGCCACCACGACCACCAGGTCGTGCCCGGCCGCCATGTCGGCGTTGGTCGAGGAGCGCATGCCGCCGTCGATGTAACGCCGGCCGTTCAGCGTCACCGGCGGATAGATCCCCGGCACCGAGCAGCTCGAGGCCACGGCGCGAACGACGCCGACGCCGGCGTCCTTGGTCCACAGCTGGAAGGCCCCGCTCTCGGCGTCCACCGCCGTGCAGGCGTAGCCCTTCTGCGGCCAGGCGTCCGGCGGCAGGCTTGAAAACGAGTGGCCGAAGCTGTCGATGAACGCCTCCTCGCTCATCGTCGGCTGCGCCAGCGCCCAGGCGCCGATCTCGGCGCACGCCTCGCGGGGATTGCGCGTGCCGCCCTGCGCCTCGGCCATCAGGGTCATCAGCTTGGACAGGTCCGGCGGGGCGGCCGAGGTGGAGGTCGCGGCGCTGCGCGGCCGGTTCTCGTCGCCGGGGATGCGGTCGGCCAGGATCGGGTCGGCCAAGGTCTTCGGGTCGTGGCCCAGGGCCAGCCGCGCGCCCACGAAGGAACCCGCCGAGGTGCCCATGGTGAAGTCAGCCTGGCCGAGGTCGCAGCCGGCCTGCGCCAGGCCCGCCACCAGGCCGCTCTCCCAGGCGATCCCCACCGGTCCGCCACCGCCCAGCACCACTGCCCGCGAGCCCATCGCCGCCTCCCTCACGTCCGTACGGCGGCCAGCATCGGCGAAAGGCCCCCGCCGTGTCCATGGCGCCACGCGGCCGGCGCGCAACGAAAAGCGCCGCCCCGGAGGTCCGGAGCGGCGCCTTGACGTCTCAGTCGATCGCTGGGGTCAGGCCGCAGCGGCCGCCGTGCGGCGACGGCGCACCATCGCGCCCATCCCGCCGAAGCCGACGATCATCAGGGCCCAGGTGCCCGGCTCGGGCGCCGAGGAGGAGAACGAGAAGTTGCCGCCGCCGTTGGCGCGGAAGTTCTTCTCCGCCTTGGTGCAGTTGCCGCCGCCCAGCGGGCAGCCGTTGGCGCCGAAGGCCGGCGACGCGGCGAGGAGGTTCATGGCGAACTCTTCGCTGCCCGCGATCGCGTGGGTGAAGTTCTCGAGCGACGAGTTCATCGTCAGGCTGCCGCCGTTGATGGCCGCCAGGTTGAACGAGCCCGAGCCGCCGGCGCCCTGGATCCAGGCGTCGGTGAAGACGCCGGAGAGCAGGTTCTGGCCGTGCGTCAGGGTGATGCCGCTGCCGTTGAAGTTCGCCGTGGTCGCGCCGCTGTAGACGAAGCTGAAGTGGCCATCGACGTTGGTCTGGGTGAACACCCCGGCGTTGTTGACGCTGGCCGGGTGGCCCGAGGTCGCCGAGGCGTCCAGGGTGAAGGTCGTCGGGATGAAGCCCAGGCTGCTCAGCGACGGATCCAGGAACTGGAAGTGCGTCGCCACGCCCAGCGCGGTCGTCGAGCCCTGGTTCGAGGGCGTGATCGTGAACAGGTGGCCGCCGGTGCCGCTGTTGCCGCCGCCGTTGTTGATCCAGCGGTAGTCCATCGCCGACTTGTCGGGCGTGAAGGACGCGAAGACTGCCGCGCTGGCGGGCGCCGCCGTGACGGCCAGGGCCGCCGCAAGGGTCGCGGCCGAGAGGAGGGTCGCAAAGGCTTTCATCGTTCGTGTCCCATTTTCAGACTCCCGCCGCAGGGCGAGCAATTCGCGGGCCACCCACACGGACAACCCCAGGTGTTGACCGTGGGGCCGCCTCGTGCGGCGGGATGCCGCAGCACTCGAGAGGGTTATGCGCATATCGTCGGCGCCATTCCCAGAGCACGCAACCACTGGGCGAAAAACAACGCTCACCGTTAGAACCGTAACGGCCGCGCTTCACTTGTCACGTGCAAAGCGCGCGGCAGGCGCGAATTTTAACCTTGAGGGGCCGGCGCGCGGCTGATCGCCAGGCCCATCTCGAGGCTGCGGCCGATCATGCGGGCGCGCTCGGCGAACAGCGCCGCGGCGGCCGGCGGGCAGACCTCCCCCGCCGTCGCGGCGAACAGCGCCAGCCAATGGCGGAAGTGTTCGGGCGTGATGTCGCCCACCGCGGCGTGCGCCGCCATCGGCCGGCCCTTGAAACGGCCGGTCATCAGCATGACCGACGACCAGAAGTCGGTGAGCTTGGCCAGGTGCGCGTCCCAGTCCTCCACCTCGCGGTTGAAGATCGGCGCGAGCTGCGGGTCCTGACGCACCCGGCCGTAGAAGGTCTCCACCAGCGTGCGGATCATCGGCTCGGTGATCCCCGCCGCGACGCCGGGCGCCAGGTGCGCGCGCGGCGACGGCGAGGCGGGAAGCGCGACGAGCGCCTCGGGGATCTCCAGGGTTCTGGCCATGGCGTTCAGGTAGGGGCCGGAGGCGCCGGCCTCAAGCCGCCGCCTTCCAGTTCGGCAGCTGCTCGGCGTGCGGCGGGCAGGGCGCGACCGGCGTCGCCTCCTGGCCCCGCAGTTCGTTGGCGAAGCCGTGGTTCACGTCGCGGTGGTGAGCTTCGTCGGCGCGCACCACCAGCACCACGTCGCGAAGGGTGGCGTCGTCCGCCAGGCCCCAGTAGCGCTTGGCGATCCCCGGCGCCGGCACGTTCGCCGAGCGGCCCTCGTCGATCTCGGCGAGGTAGTGGGTGTAGCTGATCACCGCCTCCTCCTCGAAGTAGCCGACCACGCGGTGGGCCGTCCGCGGCGAGACCAGGTAGAGGCCGAAGAACAGCAGGTAGAAGACCCACTGGGCGGCGACGACCACGACGCGCTCGAACAGCGTCGGCTTGCACACCTCGATGAAGGTCATCAGGTGCATCCGCTCGTTCTCGGCCTCGTCCATGAGCGTCTTGATCCAGCCCCTGTCGTCGCACATGCGCCGCAGGCAGCGCAGGTGGTTCAGCGTGGCGCCGACCATGCCCGGCACGGCCGCGACGGTCTCCAGCACCACCGCGCGATGGCCGTAGCGTTTGGCGAAGAAGGTGTCGGCGCAGACCCGCAGAAGCTTCACGAAGCCGTAGGCGACGTGGTCGCGCAGGCCCTTCGGCTGGTGATGGACGCTGGTGTCGACAAGCGGAACGGACATTGCCCCGTACTCCTGCAGAAACGCCGGCGGTTCGGCGCGAGGCGGTACGTACGACGTGCGGCGGGTCCGCGGCATTCGGGGGTTCCGCGTACGTGAAAACCCGTATGGCGCGCCGTCAGGAGGCCGCCAGCGAGCCCACGATCGAGGCGCGCTGCGACAGCTCGATCCAGTTGCCGTCGGGGTCGCGGATCATCGAGATGCGCGCGGTCTGGCCCAGGGTCAGCGGCGCCATCGCCTCGCGCGCGCCGCGGGCGAGCGCGCGGGCGTGTTCCTCATCCACCTTGAAGACCTGGAAGGTGATGTAGCGCCAGCCCCTGCCGCGCATGGCGGCGTCTGCCGGCGCGTCCGGGTCCTGTTCGAGGATGATCAGCGTCTCGCCGGCGCGGAAAACGCCAGGCCGGTCCTCCGGCAAGCCCAGCGCCTCGGCGTAGAACCGGCGGTGGGCGGTAAGGTCGCGGCAGCCGATGCGGATCGCCGCCTGGGTCACGCTCTCCCAGCCCGGCGGGACCAGGCGCACCCGGTTGCCGTCCGGGTCGCGCAGCGCCTTGGGCGCGCTCAGCCCGTCCCGCGCCACGATCAGCTCCAGGTACCCGCTGGGCGGCGCGTCGGGCAGCGGCTCTGCGTGGTGGTTGATCTTCAGCACGCTGCCGTTGGCGTCATGGCGGTGCTGGCCGTGTCCGGGGCGGATCGGCAGCAGGTGGTCGAACGCGATCCCCGCCTCGCCCTGCCAGAACGCCAGCATGGGCGGAAGGTCGTTGGTCGACAGCCCGATGTCGACCCTGGGCTTGGCCAGCTCCACCCGCGCACCCCGCTCCACGAACTTGCACCGCCACAATCGCCGTGGGATGCGTGGAGTCAAACAGGCGTTTGGTCCTAAAGCGGTGGCGGGAGCGGTGCGATGAAGGCGGCGGTCTACTACGAGAACGGCGGCCCGGACGTGTTCCGCTACGAGGACGTCCCCGATCCCGAATGCCATCGCAAGGGCGTCGTGATCCGCGTCGAGGCGGTCTCCATCGAGGGCGGGGACACCCTGAACCGCTTCCGCGGCCAGCTGGTCACCAAGCCGCACATCGTGGGCTACCAGGCCGCCGGCGAGGTGGTCTCGGTCGGCGAAGAGGTCGACCACATCAAGCCGGGCGACAAGGTCGTCACCACCGGCGGCTTCGGCAGCCACGCGGAGCTGCGCGCCGTGGCCGCGCGCACCGCCTGGGTGATCCCCAAGGGCATGGACGTGAAGCAGGCCGCGGCGATCCCGGTGCCGTTCGGCACCGCCCACGACTGCCTGTTCGAGTTCGGCCGCATGCAGAAGGGCGAGATCGTGCTGGTGCAGGCCGGCGCCTCGGGCGTCGGCGTGGCCGCCATCCAGCTCGCCGCCCGGGCCGGGGCGTCGATGGTGCTGGCCACCGCGTCCTCCGACGAGCGGCTGGAGCGGCTGAAGCCCTATGGCCTGACCCACGGCATCAACTATGCCCGTGACGACGTGGTGCAGGAGGTGGGCCGCCTCACCGACAAGCACATGGCCGACGTGATCGTCGACCCGGTCGGCGGGCCCACCCTGCAGAGCTCGATCCTGAGCCTCGCCTACCGTGGCCGCGTATCGATGGTGGGCCAGGCCGGCCGCGAGCCGATGAAGGTCGACGTGGGCTCGATGATGGGCGGCAACCGCTCGCTCTCCGGCGTCTTCCTCGGCGCCGAGATCGCCACCGACCGCGTGCACGACACCATCCAGCAGCTGATCGAGGACGTGCACAAAGGCGAGCTGAAGGTGCTCATCGACAAGACCTTCCCGCTGAAGGACGCCGCCGAGGCCCACCGCTACATCGAAAGCCGCCAGGCCGTCGGGAGAGTGCTGCTGATCCCCTAGGCCGACAAACGCGTGTCATCCCGGTTTCGCCGCAGGCGAAGACCGGGACCCATTAGCGGAGGCGTCGCAGAAGGCCCGCAGCGTCGCCGCCGAGCATCCGTCGGTTGGGCCGAGTCTATGGGTCCCGGTCTTTCGCTGCGCGAAAACCGGGATGACAGTGGAGAGGAAGGAACGCCCATGCCCCGCGCGAAGAACGGCGCCGTCGAGATCGAGTGGCAGAGCTTCGGGGACGACCAGCCGGACGCGATCCTGCTGGTCAACGGACTTGGCTCGCAGATGACCCGCTGGCCGGAGGCCTTCTGCGAGAAGCTGGTGGCCAAGGGCTATCGCGCCATCCGGTTCGACAACCGCGACGTCGGCCTCTCCTCGCGGCCCACGGAGCACTACACGCTGAAGGACATGGCCAGCGACGGCATCGCCGTCCTCGACGCCGCGGGCGTGCGGCGCGCCCACATCGCCGGCGTCTCGATGGGCGGGATGATCGTCCAGCGCATGGCCATCGACCATCCGGACCGCATCCTCAGCATGACCTCGATCATGTCGACGACCGGCGCGCAGGACGCGTTCAAGTCGACCCCCGAGGCGGCCGCGGTGCTTGAGGTCCCGCCGCCCGATCCGGAGGCCGACTTCGAGGCCTTCGTCGCCGACCGCATCCGCAACATGCGCACCATCGGCAGCCCGGCCTATCCGTGGACGGACGAGGAATGCCGCGAGCGGGTGATCGCCGAGCACAAGCGCGCCTTCTACCCGAAGGGCGTCGCCCACCAGCGCGCCGCGGTGGGCCAGGACGGCGACCGCACCGCCGAGCTGAAGCAGCTCAGGCTCCCCGTCGTCGTGCTGCACGGCGCCGACGATCCGCTCCTGATGCCGATCGGCGGCGAGGCCACCGCGGCGGCCATCCCCGGCGCGGAACTGCGCATCATCCCGGGCATGGGCCACGACCTGCCGCCCGGCCTCTACGACACCTTCGTCGACGCCATCACCGCCGCGGCCGCCCGCGCCAAGACCGCGGCCTAAGGGAGACCTCGATGGGACGCCTCACGGGCCGCACGGCCGTCATCACCGGCGCCGCCAGCGGCATCGGCCGCGCCGCCACCCTGCTGTTCGCCCGCGAAGGCGCCTGTGTCGTCTGCTGCGACAAGGCCCCCGAGATCTCTGAGACCGCCGAGATGGTCGCCAAGGCCGGCGGCCGCGCCGTGGCGATGGAGGGCGATGCGGGGTCCGAGGCGTTCGTGCAGGCCTACATCGCCCGCGCCCAGTCCGAGTTCGGCACGCTGGACGTGGTCTGGGCCAATGCCGGCATCTCCGGCGGCTACCTGCCGCTGCCGGACCAGACGCCGGACTACTGGAGCGAGATCCTGCGGGTGAACCTGATCGGCCCGTTCCTGGCGGTGAAGCACGCCAGTCACGCGATGATCCCTCAAGGGCGGGGCTCGATCATCTGCACCGCCTCGGTGGCCGGCATCCGGTCCGGCGCCGGCGGCCCGGCCTATTCGGCCTCGAAGGCCGGGGTGATCAGCCTGGTCAAGACCACCGCCAACGAGCTCTACGGGACCGGCGTGCGCGTCAACGCCGTTGCGCCGGGGCTGATCGAGACCGGCATGACCAAGCCGATCTTCGACGCCAGCCGCGCCCGCGGCACCGAGGGCAAGATCGGCCAGCTGAACCCGCTCACCCGCTACGGCGTCCCCGACGAGATCGCCCACGCGGGCCTGTTCCTGGCCAGCGACGACGCCAGCTACGTCAACGGCCAGACCATCGCCGTCGACGGCGGCCTCTCGAGCAGCCACCCCGTCGTGCGCCGCCAGAACATTGCGGTCCTGAACGAGCGCAAGTAACTCCGCCCGGGTGATCTACCTCGTCCGCCACGGCCAGACCGAGTTCAACCGCGAGCGCCGCATCCAGGGCCACGTGGATTCGCCGCTGACCGGGCTGGGGGTCCGCCAGGCCCAGGCCGTCGCGGGCCTCCTCGCCGACCTGCTGCGCGGCGAGCCGGACTGGCGCATCGTCTCCAGCCCGCTGGGGCGCGCCGCCGCGACCGCCGACGTGATCGCCGCCCGGCTCGGCCTCCCCGTCCAGTTGGACGAGCGCCTGAAGGAGATGAGCTGGGGCCCGCACGACGGGCGGCTGCGCCGCGAGCTCGAGGCCGAATACCCCGACACCTTCGGCCGCACGAACTGGGCCTTCGACGTGCCCGACGGCGAAACCTACGAGGACGTGGCCGGCCGCGTCGGATCCTGGCTCGCCGACCTGCCGCCGGAACCGCAGCGGCGCGTCATCGCCGTCAGCCACGGCATCACCGGCCGGGTGCTGCGCGGCCTCTACGCGGGCATGGGCCGCGACCAGGCCGCCACCCAGGACGTCCCGCAGGACGCCGTCTTCCGCCTCCAGCACGGCACGGTCGGCCGCATCGACTGCGAACCGGTGGAGTAACCTTCTTCCTTTCCCGCCTGCGGCGGGAAAGGAAGTCACAAACCCGCCCCGCAAAACGCCTTTGCCCCGGTGCAGCCCAAGTCCCATGCTCCCCTCGCGCCTGGAGGAGGCGGTGATGAACGTGCGCGTGGCGCCCCAACGGTTCGTGCCGACGCATCCGCCGCGGCCCGCCGGGCCGGCGCCGGTCTGGAAGCTGTTCGTCGGCGAGATGGCGAGGAACCCGATGGCCGGCTGCGCCGAGCCCGGGTTCGTCAACCTCTACGGCAGCCGCAACATCCTGGGCGTCACCTACCACCTGGTCAGCGACCCGGACGGCATCCGCCGCATCCTGCTGGACAACCAGCCGAACTACGTGCGTCCCGCATTCCTGCCCAAGGTCCTGCCGCTGCTCGCCGACGGCCTGTTCGGCGCCGACGGGGCCAGCTGGAAGAGCCAGCGCCGGCTGATGGCGCCGGTGTTCACGCCCTCCGCCGTGGAGGGGTTCATGCCGCTCTTCCAGGCCGCCGCGCGCCGCACCGCCGACGCCTGGACGCCCGGCGTCATCAACATGGGCCGCGAGGCCACCAGCCTCACCTTCGAGATCATCAGCCAGGCGCTGTTCTCCGGCGAGCACGGCCTCTCCGGCGACGAGGCCGCCGTGCTCGTGGCCCGCGCCCTGGCCGACGCCGGCACGCCCAAGCCCACCACGATCATGGGCCTGGCGTGGCTGGACAGGCTCGCCAGCCCGCAGTCGCACCGCAGCCAGCGGATCATGCGCGAGCGCATCGCCGCCTTCATCGCGCGCCGCCAGGCCGACCCGCAGCCGAGGCCCGACTTCATCACCCGCCTGATCGAGGCCTTCGCCGCCGAGCACGGCCCGGCCGAGGCCCACCGCCTGGTGCTCTCCAACGCCATCACCTTCCTGGTGGCCGGCCACGAGACCACCGCCAACGCGCTGGCCTGGACGCTCTACCTGCTCAGCGAGCAGCCGCAGGTGCAGGACCTGGCCGCCGAAGAGGCCCGCGCGGCGCTCAGCGCCGGCGACCCCGCCGCGGTGCTGGAGAAGCTGACCCGGCTGCGCTGGATAATGGACGAGGCGCTGAGGCTCTATCCGCCGGCGCCGCGCATGGAACGCCAGGCCGCCGCCGACGACCAGATCGGGCCGCTGCGCATCCGCAAGGGCGACCTCGTGGCCGTCTGGCCCTGGATCGTGCATCGCCACAAGGCGCTGTGGGCCGATCCGGACGCCTTCGATCCCGAGCGCTTCGCGCCCGAGGCCCGCGCGGCCCAGCACCGCTTCCAGTACATCCCGTTCGGCGCCGGCCCGCGCATCTGCATCGGCGCCCAGTTCGCCACCGCCGAGGCGCTGTTGGCGCTCTGCGAGTGGCTCTCCCGCTACCGCTTCGCGCCCGTCCCCGGCCACCGCGTCGAGGTCGCCTCCGACATCACCCTGAAGCCCAAGGGCGGCCTGCCGCTGATGGTCAGCCGGCGCAGCTGATTTCCGAACCCGCCCGGCGCGCGCTAGGAAGCGCCATGGCCGACGTCCGACCCGCCTTCCTGTTCGAGCAGGACGCCTACGACATCACCAAGCCGATGCTGGTCGGCCGCCAGGTGGCGAGCCACGGCTTCCTGCGCGCGGCGGTCGCGGCGGCGGGCGGCGCGCCGGTCACCGGCTACGGCCCCGAGCCGCTGGGGCCGTCGTTCGACGCCCTGGTCCGCAGCCTCGACCCCGCCGCGTCCAGCGCCTGGATCCCGCAGGACCACCTGGAGCGGCTGGCCCGCCAGGGCCTGGCCCACCGCCCCGATCCGCAGATCGCCCAGGAGGCGCGTCAGCGCCTGCGGGTCGGCGCCGGCGCCTATGGCCTCACCGGCGTCGTGCACACCACCGCCACCACGCTGGACACCTTCGCCCGCCTGGTGGCCGAGCCGCTGACGCCCTGGGATGCGCTGATCTGCCCGACGCAGGCGGCGGCGAAGAGCCTGCGCAACGTCTTCGACGAGGCCGCCCGGTACTACCGCTGGCGCTTCGGCCCGCAGGCCCAGGTCGCCCAGCCGCAGCTCGCGCCGATCCCGCTGGCGGTCCACTGGGCCGACTTCCAGATCGGGCCGGACGAGCGCGCCGCCGCCCGCCAGGCCCTCGGCATCGCCCCGGACGAAGTGGTCGCCCTCTTCGTCGGGCGCCTGTCGATGATGACCAAGGCCCATCCGCTGCCGATGTACCTCGGCCTGCAGGCCGCCGCCGAACGCACCGGCAAGGCCGTGGCGCTGATCCAGTGCGGCTGGCCCGGAACGCCGCCGATCGCCAAGGCGATGGACGCCGGGGCGCGCGATTTCTGCCCGTCGGTGAAGAGCCTGTTCGTCGACGGCCGCACGCCCGAGCCGCTGCGCCGCAGCTGGGCCGCCGCCGACCTCTTCGTCTCGCTCTCCGACAACGTGCAGGAGACCTTCGGCCTGACGCCGGTGGAGGCCATGGCCGCGGGCCTTCCGGTGGTGGTCAGCGACTGGAACGGCTACCGCGAGACGGTGCGCGACGGGATCGACGGCTTCCGGGTCCCCACGCTCGCGCCGCAAGGCGGGACCGGCGACGACCTCGCCCGCGTGCGCCAGTCCGGCATGCTGCACATGGACCTGGCCTGCTGGGCCGCCTCGGCCGCCACCGCCGTGGACGTGGCCGCCACCGCCGACCGGCTGACCGCGCTGGTCGCCGACGCCGACCTGCGCCGCCGCCTGGGCGAGGCCGGCCGCGCCCACGCCCGCGAGCGGTTCGACTGGCCGGTGGTGTACGCCGCCCACCTGGCGCTCTGGGCCGAGCTCGACGCGCGGCGGCGCGCCGCCACGCCGGACGAGCTGGCCTGGCTCGCGGCCGCGCCCCGCAGCACGCCGGGCTTCGACGACTTCTTCGCCACCTTCGACCACTACCCGACCGCCCTGATCGGCGGGGCGACCACCGCGGCGCTGGCGCCCGGCGCGACCTTGGACGGCTACCGCGCGTTCGCCGCCCACGCCCTCTTCCCGATGGACCCTGCGCCGGAGCGGTTCGTGGCCCCGATGTGGGCGGCGCTGGAGGCGGGCCCGCAGCCGCTGGCCGACCTCGCCCAGGCCTCAGGCGTGCCGCTGCGCCGCGTGATCCTCACCGCCGGCGCGCTGGCCAAGATGGGGCTGCTGGTGCTGACCTAGAGGTCCGCCGCGGTCCGTCGCCGGCGCACCGTTATCAGCGGGTCGACGAGGTCGGTGAACGCCAGCACCGCCAGCACCGAGAGCGCGCCCAGGGCGAAGCCGCCCAGCGCCGCGGCCGACACGCCCAGCGGGCCCATCGTCATCGGCGGCTTGTCCATCCAGTGCACGATCTCGCCGCCATCGCCTTCCGCCAGCGCCGGGCCGACGTCGCTCAGCGACTCTTCCATTGCGTCTTCGCTCATGGCCATCAGCCTCCGCCGCGCCTTCGCCGCCAACCCCTTGCGCATGGCAGGGGTTCCGAACCCGGCGCGCGAAGGCTAGAAGCAGCGCCTCCGAACCACCAGACCCCGCGATCCATGGCCGGCCATTCCAAGTTCAAGAACATCATGCACCGCAAGGGGCGCGCCGACTCCGCGCGCTCCAAGGCGTTCTCCAAGCTCTCCCGCGAGATCACCGTCGCGGCCAAGGCGGGGCTGCCCGACCCGGCGATGAACTCGCGCCTGCGCCTGGCCGTGGCCAACGCCAAGGCCGAGTCGATGCCCAAGGACGTCATCGAGCGCGCGATCAAGAAGGCCAGCGGCGGCGACGCGGACACCTACGAGGAGATCCGCTACGAGGGCTTCGGCCCGGCCGGCGTCGGCGTGATCGTCGAGGTGCTGACCGACAACCGCAACCGCACCGCCGGCAACGTCCGCTCGATCTTCACCAAGCACGGCGGCAACCTCGGCGAGACCGGCTCGGTCAGCTTCATGTGGGACCGCCTGGGCCAGATCGTCTATCCGCCCTCCGCCGGCACGGAGGACAAGGTCATGGAGGCCGCCATCGAGGCGGGCGCCGAGGACGTCGCCTCCGACGAGGACGGCCACACCATCTACTGCGCCTTCGCCGACCTGGCCGAGGTGGCCCAGGCCCTGGAAGGCGCGCTCGGCGCGCCGCAGTCGGCCGGCCCGGTCTGGCGGCCCAAGGCCCAGAGCCCGATCACCGGCGACGCCGCCGCCAGCCTGCTGAAGCTCTTGGAAGCCCTCGAGGACGAGGACGACGTGCAGAACGTCTACTCCAACGAGGACATCGACGCCGCCGAGCTGGAGAAGCTGGCCGGCTGAGCGCTAGCCGCGCTTCAGGTTCTTGCTCAGCACCGCCCAGATGATCAGCAGGAAGGCCGCCAGCCGCAGCAGGTAGGCGCCGCCCAGCATCTCGTCGGGAATGCCCAGTAGCAGCGGCGCGGCCTGGTTGGCCGCCATCAGCACGAACGCCGCGGCGAAGGCGGCGAACAGCCGGTCCTTCGTGCGCAGCCAGAAGCGCAGGAAGAACAGCGCCGCCACCACGAAGCCCGCGGTGATCGCGCCGGTGACGAAGCCGGTGATCAGCGGCTCGCCGCTCATCGCTCGGCCTCCCAGATGAAGCCGCAGATCAGCACCACCAGCGCCGCGGCCGCGGCGACCTGGCGCCAGACCCACAGGTCGATGCTCGGGAACACCACCATGTCGGCGACCAGCGCCAGGTTGTTCAGCGCCAGGAAGAAGAAGCTGACCGCCGTCCACAGCAAGAGCCGCGTGCGGCTGCGCCGCCAGGCGCGGTACAGCAGGCCCGCGCAGATCGCGCTGGTCGCCAGGCACAGCAGGTAGACCGCGACGGCCGGCACGATCATTCGCCGCTCCCCTTGAGGCGGAATGCGTCGGCCAGCGACTGCACCGGGTCGCGCGGCTGGGCGATCATGTTGACCACCGCCACCGGCCGCGCGCGATAGGCCGCCTCCAGCCGCGCACAGAGGCTGTCCAGCAGCGGCGTGGCCGGGCAGTAGCGATGGCGCGCCTCGGCGTCCGGCTCGGAGAGCCCGCCGCGGGCGAGCCCCGCCAGGTTGTCGATCACCAGACCCGGGCTGGCCCGCAGCTCCTTCACCAGCTCCGGCGCCGCCCAGCGCCGCTGCGGGTCGCGCCGCAGCAGCAGGAGCAGTTCCAGGGCCCAGACCGAACGCACGTGCTGGCGAACGAAAGCCAATAGATCGGCGTCTTCGGTCAAGCCAACCTTTCCCCGGGGCTGCGTGCGGGCGGACCCTCGCAGCCGAAGATCGTCAGTTCAAGGTGGGCCTTGGCTTCCGCAGCGTTGCATGGCCAAA
>Ga0105238_10001907_pt1 | contig 20951 bp, 26 predicted proteins | sample KBSC34metaG_FD_81526 | JGI IMG/M metagenome (GOLD analysis project Ga0105238, IMG submission 81526) | Corn rhizosphere microbial communities from Kellogg Biological Station, Michigan, USA - KBS C3-4 metaG | ecosystem: Host-associated > Plants > Roots > Rhizosphere > Soil | place: Michigan, USA...
CTGCTGATATGAGCGAGTCAGCCAAGTCTACTCGATCAGAAGCTGGCAGGGAATAAGACAGAGGATGAGCTCCCAGTCGGCTTTGGGGTGGAGGAGCCGGCACATTCACTCGCCCGATAAGCAGCATTATCGGAACTGTCCGCACTAGCTCCAAGCTCGCAAAAAGGCCATTCTAGCGACGTTTGATTTGCAAGGCGGCGATTTTCGAGCTCAGAGTCGTCGGACGCATGCCTAGGATTTCGGCGGCACCGCCGGGACCGTAGATCTTGCCGCGACTGCGTTGAAGCGCTTCCATGATGCTCGTTCGTTCGAATTCAAGGAGTTGCTCGCGGGTTGAAACGGGAGTCGTAGCCTTAAGCCCGACAGTCGCTGGATTCGCTGATTCATGCAGACTGAAGTGAAGGGTGCCGCCTCCTGCCAGGATTACCGCCCTCTCGATGACATTCTGGAGCTCGCGGATATTCCCCGGCCAGGCATAGCGCGTGAGGTCCTCCAAGTCGTTCCGTGTCAGGATGGGGATGGGACAGTGCATCCGTTTTGCAGCTTGCGCAAGGAAACTACCAGCCAGGATCGGAATGTCCTCTAGGCGGTCTCGCAGCGGGGGCACCTTGAGTGGGAAGACGCTCAGACGAAAATAGAGGTCCCGACGAAACCTGCCCGCTTCCACCTCTTGCTCCAGGTTGCGGTTGGTAGCGGCGATCACCCGAACACTGACCTGGCGCGTACGATCGTCGCCTACTCGTTCAAATTCTCCTTCTTGCAAGACGCGGAGCAGTTTGGATTGTGATTCCAGCGGAATTTCGGCGACCTCATCTAGGAATAGGGTGCCTCGGTCGGCAAGCTGAAACCGGCCTACGCGGTCGCGCAATGCGCCCGTGAACGATCCTTTTGCATGTCCGAAGAATTCGCTTTCAAAGAGGTCGTGCGGGATGGATGCGCAGTTGACCTTGACCAGGGCCCGACTGGCGCGGCCGCTGCGATCGTGGAGAGCTCGCGCGATCAGCTCTTTTCCGGTACCCGATTCGCCGAGGATCAGCACGCTCGCCTCAGTCGAAGCAACCAGTTCGATCTCCGAAAGAATCGTCTTTAGAGCAGGGCTTTCGCCGAGCAAGCCGCCGAAATTCTCGTTTACTTCGGCCCTGAGGTAGTCGTTTTCCTGTTTCACCTGCTGGTGCAGCGCATGGATCTCCTCGAAGGCTCGGGCATTCGCGATGGATACGGCAGCTTGATCGGCGAATAATCGGAGCCATCTGAAGTGCTCGTCGAGAAATGGCTTGCGCCCGAATGCCCCGAGAACGCCAAGGACTTCTTCGCGGAAAATGAGCGGATGGCCGGCGAAGCCGTGGATGCCCTCCTGGCGTATCCAGTCTGGGTGCGCCGTCAATTCTGGCTTCAAATCAGCGTCTTCGATAAGAAATGAATTGCCAGTAGCAGCAACTTGACCTATTTTGTGTACGCCCAGCGGAATACGACGGAAAGCGCCTTCGATTCCGTTCCACTCCTTTCGATCCAACTGAGAGCGGCCCGCACTGGCGGCGAGATGCAGACAGCGAACCCGCGAGGGACATTCCCCGCGCATTGGACAGGTCGCACATATATCGCCCGGCCCGATCAACCAGATGCGGGCCAGGGCGAAGTCGGCCTTCTCGACGAGTCCGTCGACGACCATCTTGAGGACAGACTCCACAGTTCGCGCCTGGCTCACGGCTAGGGAAATCGACTGCAGAAGTTCCAAATCCACGCCTTAGCCTACACCCGTTCACTGTCGCAACGACGGTTCGTCGTTGCAAACCTTGAACTCGTCGTTATCAGGGGGGCACCGAATCCTCGTTTCAATGGTTTAAGGTCGCCTGTGGAGGGTACGGGAAGTGCTGTATAGAGGTCGTGATAAAAAGCGCCACAGAAACCGCAAAGAAGCCAGACACGAATTGCTCTTATGTCCGGATTCGATTTATCGCGCCGCGGTGCGGTCGAAATTTGCGGAGGCTTACGGCTGCTGCTTGCGAATGTTTTCAGTCGGATGTTTGCAAGGAACATCATAATAGCCGGCCGGCAGCTTTGAAATGCCTCGGTCGGAAAGGAAAGGACAATCATGAAAATCGTAGTAATCGGCGGTAGTGGACTCGTCGGAACAAAGCTTGTCAACAAGCTTCGTGAGCATGGGCACCAAGTGGTAGCTGCATCGCCCAGTTCCGGCGTCAACACCCTTAGCGGCGAGGGACTGGCCGAAGCGCTGAAAGGCGCCTCGGTGGTCGTTGATGTGTCGAACTCCCCCTCCTTTGAAGACGCGACAGCGCTGAAGTTCTTCGAGACATCAACCCATAACCTCCTCACCTATGAGGTGGCCGCAGGCGTGAGACATCACGTTGCGTTGTCGGTTGTGGGAGTTGAGCGCCTACCTGAATACGGCTACTTCCGTGCAAAAATCGCTCAGGAGCAGTTGATCAAGGGGTCATCGATCCCCTACTCAATCGTCCGCGCGACGCAGTTCTTCGAGTTCATTGGCAGAATCGCCTATGAGGGCACCGAGGGCAACGCGGTCCGTATGGCATCTGCCCTCATCCAGCCCATGGCGGCAGACGATGTCGCCAGTGAGGTAGCTCGGATCGTGGTGGGCACGCCGGTCAATGGGACCGTTGAAATAGCGGGGCCGGAACAGTTTCGTCTCGATGAACTCGTTCGACGAGACTTGGCGGCAGACAACGATCCGCGCGAGGTTATCTCTGACCCGCACGCGCGCTACTTCGGCGGGGAGCTGAGCGAGAGAACACTTGTTCCGGACAATGACGCGAGACTCGGCGAGACGCGTTTCGAAAGCTGGCTCAGTCAAATTGCACGCCAGATCCCGAATACGAGCCCGCAGCACGCGGCGGCTACGGGGCGCCTGGAACAACCTTTGACGAGCTCCAAACCAATTTTTGCGCTGGCAGTTCTCATAGCCATCACTCTGATTTTAACCGGCACTCTGATGGCGGAGGAAACGATCACGCCGCTTATGTCGAATGATCTGGCAGGAGTTTCCGGCAAGGAAGTTCTGATGTACACCGTGGACTTTCCGGCGGGCTTTTCGAGCCCTATCCATCGCCACAATGCGCAGGTGTCTGTTTACGTGCTGGAAGGCTCCGTCGTGATGCAGGTGAGAGACGGAAAAGAAATCACTCTGAGCCCAGGCCAGAGCTTTTATGAAAGTCCCAATGATATTCACGTCGTTAGCCGGAACGCAAGTAGTACCAAACCGGCAAAGTTTCTTGTGTTCCTGATTAAGGAGAAAGGCGCCCCGCTGGTGATACCGGCAAAGTAAATCTCACGGGCCGAAACCGGCGACCTGGAACGGGCGGATCTGCCGCCTACTCGATACGGGTTGTCCCATCGGCCCGATCTCCGGTGGCTGCTTTACCGCGATCGTCTCACCGCAAGGAGAATTGATGAGCAAGCCTCTGCGTTCGGGCGAAGGTGTCGTGATTGGAGATCTTGATTTCTCCTTGATCGATAAGCGTAAACGGCTGATGGATTCGCGCGGCCACTATAGTCGCCCGGAATTGCTGAGCCTGCTGGTCGATCGCACGTCTACTGCCTATGCGCATAAGCGCAGCACGAATTCCTTTTCGGTTGTCGAGGATGTCGATGATTATTGCGCCGTAGCTAAGGGAGAATCACGATAACCGAGAGAAGTCCCCTTCAATAGAAAGTTCAATAGACAACTCATAGGAGCACGTATTATGACCACAACGAAAGCACCAAGTACCCTTGCAGTCCTTGAAGCCGCCTTCAAGATTATTCCGGGGAAAGAAACCGCTTTTCTCGCCTATCAGGCTTCGGTGGTGCCGCTGGCCGCGGCACAGCCCGGTTTTCGGGCTGCCTACAGCGGCCCGGTTCGGGACACGAAATGGGTCTACTTCGGAGCGCGCTTTGACAGTGAGGAACAAATGAATGCCTGGCACGGTGAAGCCCAGCATCGGGTGATTCAGAAGTCGGCACCGAACTGGTGGACATCCCTATATCTCAGAAAGTGGCGCCCCCCGATACCGGGCGAAGCGCTCGGCGATCGTCTGATGTCGGAAACCAGCATCCTCGTTGATACCGCTCTTGACGACACACAGCTACAATCGGTGCGGCGGGCGCTCGCAGAGCTAGGCGCCGCCGGAGCGCAACCGTTTGAAACCCTGTCCGGAGAATTCGAGGAGCACCCCTACCAGTTTTCCGGTCCCCTCCTCGTTGTGCCGGCTACCGATAAAGTGCCGTATTTGGTGACTACGCACTGGTCTTCCGTTGATGACTTCAATGCATGGAAATCCTCGAGTTCGTATCGTGCATTGAAAAGCCTGGGTGACGTGTCGAGCGAACTCTTCGTGGCACTCGTCGAGACGCGGACGCGCGAGCACCTGCGGGACGACAAGCTGCAGCGGGATTGGGAATGGATGCCTGAAGATCGTGGCGTTAATGATGATTGGAGACCTTGATTTCTCGTCGATCGACAAGCGTAAACGGTGCGAACCCCGTTTCGGCTGTCGAAGGGACCGATGATCAACGTGTAGTGACCTAGGAGAATTACGATGACAACTTCTAATCCGCGAGAAATCCCCTTCAATGGGGTCCGCCTCAGATTCGGCAGTAATAAATCTTTCGACGAAGTCGTGACGACATCGTTGGCCGTCGTCGGCGAGAAGCCACTGATGATCGACGAGTTGCCGGCGAAATTCGACAGTTGGGAATCGTACAAGGCGGAAGTGGAGTCTCAGGTGGGGCCCAGCGGCTTCATCCTGTTCGCCGCAATGAATCATGGCGCCTGGATCAAGAAGGTCAATATTCGAAAGAAAGTGTTGCGGGTCGTGATCGGAAACCCATTGCTAGCCATTACTATGCTGCGTCATGATTTGACGGCGGGGCTTTTCGCGCCGGCGGAGTTCATTTTGATCGAAGAGGACCACGTAAGGCCCTCATCGTTAATGGTTATCGAGACAAATGAACCCCTGCTCGCGGCCGCCAAGGAACTTGATGCGAAGCTCCACGCGCTGGCGGCAAAGGTGACGATGGCGTAGGCTGACCAGCCTCCCTGTCACAAGGTCCCTAGGAGCCGCGAGTTTGGTTCCTGATGGAGGTTGCGCTGGGATGCTGGTGAACCGACGAAATAAGGAGACTTTCCATGATTTTCCATGAAACAAAACACACTGCTTGCTATTTTGCTGGGCTTCTATTACTGGCCGCTCAAGCCAGGCTGCTAGCTCAGTCGTCGCCGGATGTTACTCGGCAAATTGTCGATTTACAGAGCCAAGGCCCGAGCGGAAAGGCGAAGCAGCGCTTCGTGCATGCGAAAGGCGTTGTATGCCAAGGCTCTTTCCAAGCTTCTCTCGGAGCTGCCGCAGTTTCGAAAGCCGCTCATTTTGGTGGTGAAGTTGTACCCATAAGGGTACGCTTTTCCGATGGCGCGCCGGATATGAATGTATCGGACAGTTCTCCCGATGCGAATCCGCGTGGCATGGCTATTCGGTTCGACAGCGGACAAGGCACTGATATCCTTGCAATTGCGCACAATGGCTTCGTCGTCGGCACAGGCGAAGAGTTCCTCGCGCTATTGAAGGCGCAAGCAGCAATGGATACATCCAAACCGCATCCCTGGCCCATTGAGACTTTCCTGGGAAGCCATCCCAACGCACGCAAGTTTGTCCAGGACGCCAAGCCGGTTCCGGCCAGCTTCGCGACCGAATCGTTCTATGGCAACAACGCTTTCACATTCATCAACAGTAAAGGACAGAAGCAGGCGGGGCGCTACCAGATTATTCCTGTGGGTGGCGCCCAGTACTTGGACGACGCCACTGCGAAGGTGAAGTCTCCCAGTTTTCTCAGCGAAGAGCTTCAGCCTCGACTCTCGAAAGCTCCCGCCAAGTTCCGTCTGTTGTTGCAACTCGCTGAGGCGGGCGACCTGACGAATGACAGCTCGGAAGTTTGGCCCGACAGTCGCAAGACGATTGAATTAGGCATCATTACCATCGACTCGGTCGTCCCGGACTCGGCCGCCGCTGAGCGGGACCTCGCCTTCGATCCTACGCGGCTCGTCGACGGCATCGAATTGTCGGATGACCCCTTGCCCACGCTACGCTCGCGTGTTCACGCCTACTCTGTAGCCGGACGCCGCAGTAAATAGGTGAAGTGAGAAGCAAAGGCCCAAGACAGTGCTCAGGACGGACTGTTCTTGCGGCCTCGGGAAGAGTTCGGCTTCCGCTCCTGGCGGGGCTTGGACAAGTTCATGCGGGGATTGGAGTAGACCCCGTTCTAGTGGCAACGAAGTGAGAACCGCGAGGGCAGGTTCCTTGCAGGAAAGAGAAGAACACATCATGAGCAAGAACATTGAGGGGAAAGTAGTCGTCATTACTGGTGCGAGCAGCGGCTTGGGCGAAAGCACAGCGCGCCACCTCGCCCACCTTGGAGCCAGCGTAGTGCTAGGTGCACGCCGCAAAGACCGCCTCGACTCCATCGTGAAGGACATTACAGCGAAGGAGGGCAAGGCTCTGGCTGTCCAAGTTGATGTCACTAAGCGCGAGCAGGTAGAGAGCCTTATTCAAAAGGCATTGAAGGCATATGGCAAGTTAGACGTGCTTGTCAACAACGCCGGAATCATGCCTATTGCGCCTCTTGCGGCTCTGAAGATTGACGAGTGGGAGAGGATGATCGATATCAACATCAAGGGGGTGCTATATGGCATTGCCGCAGCCTTGCCCGTGTTTACAGAGGCTAAGAACGGCCACTTCATCAATCTGTCCTCGATTGCCGGCATCAAAGTGTTTGCACCCGGGGGATCAGTCTATAGCGGCACAAAATTTGCTGTTCGCGCCATCTCCGAAGGACTGCGCATGGAAACGCGTAAAGATAATATACGGGTGACGATTCTGTCCCCGGGCGCCATCGACTCGGAGTTGAAGGAAGGCAGTTCAGATGAATCAGGTTCGAAGAACGTGAAGGAGTTCTACAAGATCGCAATCCCGGCGGATTCCACCGCAAGGGCAATTGCCTACGCAATCGAACAGCCTAGTGACGTAGAGATTGACGAAATCGTCGTGAGGCCGACCGTTCAAGAATTCTGACGCGGGCGGTGCGGTGTCTATAATCGCCCTTGAAACTGCGGTGCCTGCTGTTCGTCGTAGTCGCGCTATATCTTCGCGGCTCGCTACGCCTTCGCCTTGATCAGGTTCAGAGAGCTGCCGGTTACCCCCACGTCTTAAAGACACACTGGCGCAACTCTGATCCCCCGAGATCAGGATATTGGCCTTACGTCCACCTGGGCGCGTCGTCGGCAAACCGTCGAAGTGACCGGACTGCCTGATGTCCAACATTATCGATAGTCATTTTGGCCGCAATCTTACCGTCCAAGCGCGTACCATTACTTCGGCCCGCGACCGAGGATCGTCGTGCTACTTCGCTGTATCGACAAGAATGAACGTTTTGCTTTGGTCTTCGCCAGCCTCGTTGGACCATTCGACAGTCGTACTGTTTTTCTCGTCGCCCTTGTCACGAAAAGCCATGCGTCTGCGCGTTTTCGTATCAATGGTAGACCCGGCAGCTTCGGGTGCCAGTTTCTTGTAATATGCAATGACCTTGTCGAAAGAATCTGACGTGAAGTATTGCTTCAACTCCGACTTTGGATTTCTCAAATGTTCGCGTTCAAATTCTTGATCTAACTTCGCTCCCGGATAAAGCGACAGGGGGGCGGCCATGAGGATCCAAAACGTGGAAGCGACCAAGATGGCCATTCGAGCCGCCAACATAACGCCTGTTCGCCTACTCATGAACTGTCTCGGATCGATTGTTTTAGTTCGCATAATGCTCCTCAGCAGCTCGTTCATTCTCAACAGCGCCGCGCTTATCGTAGCACGCCTCGCGTTTAGACTCTGAGATGCAGCGATGACAGCCTGTGAAAGACGATCCACGCCCGTTATCAGTAAGTCCGTTGTGTTCACTCATCGGAACCCTAAGGCTCTAGCTCCTGTAAGTGTCACGTCATTATCCGAACGTTTCAGGACACTGCTCATACGGTTCTGTGTTAGGCTTGGCTAGCTTGAAAATCGCTGGTGAATGAGTTCAGAGAGCAATCCACAATCGCAAGATACTGGGTCTGCTTACGGGGAGGAACTACTATGATCAGATTATTCAAAGCCTTGACCGCGAACTCGGCTCTAGCGATTACGCTCTTTAGCCCAGTTGGGGTCTTCGCTTTCCAGGCTAAAGATGTACCCAACAAGACCGCTGCAACCCCAGGCCCCTCCGACAAGGCCATTGGCGCAGCCAAGGCCAGAGGACTGGTGTGGGTGGGCAAGAACACAAGGGTATATCACAAGGGCGGCGAGTTGTACGGCAAAGGAGATGGTGAATTTATGCCCGAATCTGAAGCGCAAAAGGCCGGTAATCGTGAACAGAAACCGGCGGAGGAAAAGAAGTAGAATTTTCTGTCAGGTTGCTCGCCGTGATAATTCCTATTGGAAGCTAGTCCCTATCGCTCAGCGGTCAATCTGCGGCGTTAACGTTCGCACCTATGTGCGACGTGCCGAAGTTTAATTTCTGCAAGTCCAAAGTCTGATGTGTCACATTATAGGAACCCTCGTCCGAGCTTTTCGGCCCGAGATCTCTGTTCCGTGCGTGATTAGGTCAACAGCGAACATACTTACTCGCTTGTCTTCCCAAAGAACATCTACCATTTGATCACCATCAATTGGACCGGCGATCACTTTGAGAATCGTTCGGGCAGGAATGGTGACCCGGAGACGAATGCCATTGAAAATTTCAATCGCGAGCGCCGACTTTCTCAGCTTGAATCGTTGTCCCGTCAACATAAGACTCTCTCCAACCCGGCGCGGATGGAGCGGACCAGGGCCGACGCTGGGAACCGAGTACCGGTTGCCCAGCGACCCCAGGACCCACTCCTCCGAGGGAGGGTCTACTAATTTCGATCGAGCAGTATGAAGGAAGGTTTCACAATGAAGAAATTCACGGTACTGCGTAATGGGCGTACTAAACTCTCGGGGAGGACATCATTGTGTAACGGCTTCCCCCGTAGAAACCGCGACGGCGGAACGCAACTGTAGTTTTGCCGGCCGCGGATTGGGCCAAGCTGAAAAAAGACACACACTTTCTCCTGCTTCTTTCCGTGCCGGATAAAAACAAAAGCTCCCTCCCGCGTGCAGGCAGGAGGGAGTTGGAAGGAACAGACGGAATAGGAGAGTATTAACGGTTCGTCCGTTTGCCTTCCCTTTCGTTGGGGCTGCGCTGCGCGGGCTGGCGTTCTCTTAGGTCGCTCACGCCCATTCGCTGAGAATTTACAGGCTGCCGCTCGGTAGGACTCTGCGCCGGCTTTGCTTGACGCATGCCTCGCCAGCTCATTTGGTTTTTCACTCGCATGATTTAGTTCCACCCAGACTCGGTTTTGACACCAGAAGAAGCTCGCTCCCCATCGGAGGATTGGGGGGAGGGATCTGGTTAGAGACGCCGCTCTAACCTTTATCGGTTCTGGTGTTCCTTCTGCTTTTCGTTTTGGTCGTGCGGAGTGCCGATGACCTGCCGCTGCTGGCCTTCTTTGGAATCGTTCAGGCCCTGTTTCTGGGGCCGCTTATTCTGGGGATCGTTAGGATTCTTACCCCTCTTAGGCGGCTCGTTCTGATGCCCGTGCTGGGCGTCTTGCCTGCTTTGTTGATTTTGGGTTTCGCTCATCGTGGAACTCCTTCCATGTAGGAGATGCAGTACCAGGCCCAAATATTGCATGAATCACTGAAGCGCGAAGATTTTTTGGTTGGCTTCCTCCTGGAGAGCATGTGCAACTTCTGCAAGTTCCTCGGTGGAAAGTGAGGCAATGGTTTCAAGGAGATGTTCGTCAAACTCGCCTTTTTTGAGGCGTGGGATAAAGTCCTGAAAAATCCAATCGTCCATCATTGGGTTCTCCCTTCGCCTGTTAGATTCACCGGGCAGTTACTATCAGCAGGGAATGATTACCGTCGGTGTCTAAATCTATGGGCAAGAATCGGATTGACGCTATTTCTGCACACTCATAAGTTCGCAAACCCCCACGCCAGTGCAAACCCTGCTACGAAGCAGATGAGGTCTAGATCATTGTTTGAAGTGATCGCCCTTACTTGGCTGCCGCACGGGAGTTGGTGTGCTAATCGCTTCTATTTGACTGCCGAACGGAAATCCTCAACCCGGTCCGAAGTCTTTACGAGAGGGAAAGTCGCCGGTTGAGGAGAAGTCGCCCCTCGTCTGTTAATTCCTATTATCGGACAGCCGCACAAAGAATCAGAGCCGTTCTTCCAACTGCACCTTATGCGGCGCGCACCCGAAACGGATTCACGCCGGCCTCACGCACGGAACTATTCATCAAGCTATTGACTTGCGGACAACTGCACGGGCGTCAGCGCGTTCGGCGGAGTCGTCTGCGACATCCCCTTGAGCACGAACCTCTGCGCACGGTTACCAGGGGCCACTTCTGCCGTGTAGAGATTGCCTTTCGAATCCACCGAAAGCAGATGCGGCGACTGAAAATCACCGGGCTTGGTGCCTTTGCTTCCAAACTGGTACAAGACCTTGAGTGTCTTACGAGTCAGCACGGCTATGTGTGCATTCCCGAGATCCGAGACATACAGAAACTGCTGTCGCGCATCCGGCGAGAACGCGATCCCCGCTGCGGTACCTGCCGAAGGTATCGTGCGGTTGATGAAGACCTGCGTTACGTACTTTCCGTCGATTGTGAACACTTGAACGCGCCGGTTCGAGCGGTCGGCGACGTACACCAAACCGTCGTTCGCAATCTTGACTGAATGGACAGGATTGCCGAATCGCGGCGAACCCGGCCCCTCAGTAGGGAATGGCGTCTGGGCTGGCTCACCGCCCGCACTCGTAGAAGGCGGTGCGCTGTCAGGTGGGTTGCCAAAGGCTCCCCACGTGCGTTTAAACGCACCCGTCTCAGCATCGAGTACGATGACGCGCCGGTTGCCGTACCCATCGGACACAAACACTTCGTTGGTCTTGTTGTAGATAGATGCGTCGGACGGTCTATTCAAGGCTAATGTGTCTGCATTACCTTTGCTCCGACCCCTTCCAAAAAACTCCTTCAAAAACTTACCCTGAATAGTAAACTTCAGCAAGAAGTCATCCGTAACGCCACTGCCGCCGATCCAGACAACGTCTTTGTTGTCCACCGTAATCCCATGTTCGGTGAGGGGCCAATCGTATCCTTGCCCCGTGCCGCCCCACGCATTGACAAACCGGCCATTGGCATCGAATTCCAGCACCGGCGGGGCCGCCCGATTTTTGAGTGCGTCTGGCACGCTGCGAGGACGTTGCAGGATCCAAACATGGTCACGTCGATCTACGGTCACTGCCGAAACGACGCCCAGCACCCAGTCGTTCGGAAGTTTCGGCCACGAGGTATCAACCTCGAAAACTGGCATGTCCAAAGACTGTTTCGATGTCTGCGCAAGACCTGCGAACTCGCCCCAGCCGAGAGCGGCAACCCCAATCAGGCTGAGCCCGACGAAACGCACTATTCTCTTCAGCATGATTTTCTCCTAGTCAAAAGAGATTCACGCTTAGTATAAACCGCCTCACCGTTCGCATTTCTGACATCGCCGACCACCGTCACGCCCCGCCAATCGTCAGTGCCATCGACCCATCGACCACGAATCGCATTTTTCAGCGAGATCGTCCTGAGGCCCGATAATCATCATGGTAATTATCCCTTGACAGTAGGTACTCCATTTTGCAACTCTGGGCGGTGGGAGCTGCGTTATTCTAATCGCGGCGACCCTTATAGTGTCTGGAGGCCAGAATTGCCGCGCTTAAAAGATGAGGCGATGGATTGCGTTATTTATCTATACCCGACCGTGTCTTCTGCGGAAAAAGGGGTGGCTGCTGGAGGGACTGGGTTGCTCGTCGCTATTCCATCAAAGGAAATGCCTGATACGGGATCTTATACCTACGCCATCACAAATAGTCATGTAATTAAAGGCCCATCCCCGGTCATCCGTCTTAAAGGGAAAGAGGGCGGGCATGTAATAGTCGATACCTCTGTTGATGATTGGGTACATCATCCAGCGGGTGACGATGTGGCAGCCTGCGCCATCAACCTACCAAAGACAGCACGATTCGGGTGGATTAAAAACCACATGTGGGCCACCAAGGAACTCGTTGAACGACACAACATAGGTCCGGGCGATGATGTCTGTATGATCGGCAGATTTATAAACCATGAAGGCAAGGAAAAGAATATTCCAACAGTACGCTTTGGAAATATCTCGATGATGCCATGGGAGCCAATTGAAAACTCAACGGGCGCGATGCAGGACAGCTATTTAATCGAGTGTCGATCACTTCCCGGATATAGTGGCTCACCGGTTTTCGTATATGAATCAGCGATACACCTTGGTAGTCCGCGAAAAGAGAGGATGCCATTCTTGCTTTTGGGAATTGACTGGTGCCATCCTGCTAACTTTCAGAAGGTAATGGAAAGGGATGGGAAGACGCCAGTTCCAGGTGGATGGAAAGTTGATACGAATAGCGGCATGGCTGGCGTGATCCCGGCTTGGAAGATACAGGAATTACTTGAGGGGGAACCATTTGTGACACAGAGGAGAGAAAGCGAAAAACGGATTGCGGAAAGGAAAAATTCGGCTACCGTTGCGTTGGATGTAGCGGAGCCACATGACGAATCGTTCACTAAAGAGGATTTCGAGAACGCCCTTAAGCGGGCGTCTCGGCGGATTCAACCTTCGCCACCTGACGAAGGAAAGTCAGGAACATAGGCTCGGTATCGTGCCGATGGCTGTAGCGGAAAGCATATTCATCGAGGTAGCTTTGTAGAAACTTTCGACTGACTGAATGATACACGCCACCTATCCCGCGCTTGATGAGGCTCCAGAATCCTTCGATTGAATTCGTGTGGATGTCGCCCATCACGTAAATCTTCTCGCTGTGATTGATTCGGCGATGAGTGTACTGCGGCGCTCCCGTGAGCGCCTTGTACGAAGGATATTCATCGGTGTAAACCGTGCTGGCAGGCAAAACATATTCGTGGACCGATCCTACCAATGTCTTAGCGGTGATGTCCGTAACCACCTTCGCAATTACTTTCCCTTTGCGTTCCACCAGTCCAAGGACGGGCGTCTTAATCAAGTCGCCGCGCAACGGTCGCCCAGTTCTGCCTTTAGCTTTCCCGCCCATGTAAGTCTCATCAACTTCAACCGAACCGCTCAAGGTTTTATCTTCGTCGAGCAGAGTACGAATCTGCTTAAACATCCGCCAAGCGGTTTTGTAGGTAACGCCAGTCTCTCGCTCGATCTGTTTTGCCGAGATTCCGCAGCGCGTGGAGGCCATGAGGTAGATGGCATGGAACCAAGTCTTAAGCGAGGTGCTGGACTTGTGGAAGATGGTTCCGGCAGTCGGATGGACATGATGGCCGCACTGATCACAAGAGTAAGACGGGCGGCTCACGGTGCGGTGATGCTTAGTCACGCGCTGGCACAGCTTGCAAAAGATGCCTTCCGGGTAGAGGTAGTTCCGAAGCCATTCAAGGCAGGAGGCGTCATCCGGGAACATTTGTTCGAAGTCCTTGTAGGTAAATCGTTGCATCTTAGGATGTTTTTGCCGTTCCATGAATATAGGTTACCAGAGTATGTACCTACTGTCAAGGGATAATTACCATCATCATTATCGGCGCGCCGCCAGACAGACCGGCGCGGTCCTAATCAAAGATCTTACTCAGATCCATTTCCAACAGCGGGTTCGCGATCTGGAGGATTTCGCCCTTGAACTCGCGGAGCCCATCGGTTTTGGTGACGGTATAGGCGCGCTTAAAACCGGGGAGCAAAAGCCATACCTGGGCAATGCCTTCGGCGATGTAATCGTTGCAGCGTTTTTGAACCTCGGAGAAACGATCGTCATGGATGATCTCGATACACAGGAGCGGGACCCGCGGCGGTGGTTCTTCCAAATTGAACTGCTCGCGCAGTAGACGCAGATTCTCACGCTCTTTCCGTTCTTCGTCCGAATAGAACCGCGCTTTATCGAATTCATGATTGGCGATTGCGTTTTCCATTCCCGCGGTGATGAAATCGATCCGCTTCTGAATCTGCGCGAGCTTTTGGGCGGGAGAATCCTCGCCTTTTTCGTTTTCTTTCGGTGGATCACTTGCGTAAAGGGCGAAGTGGGTCGTCCTGTTCGCCACGCGCTCGCACTTGACGGTCCAGATGCCACCCGGCGCTTCACGCTCAGCGATCCAACGGTTGAAACCAGCGATGGAGGCAGATTGACCCTGGGCAAGCGGGGGCTCTGATTGCTGCGCCTGCTCCCGCACCAAATCCAGGGTGAGGCCTTGTTCGCGCAGCAGTTGAGCGCCGAAGGATTTCTCCTCGCGAAGCAGGCCGAGGAGGAGATGCACCGTGCCGATGTGTTTGTGGTTCATGCGTTCGGATTCCTCGGCCGCGTAGACCAGCGCTCGCTTGGATTCGTGGCTGAGCGGCAGATCTACCGACGTTGAGACCTTGGCGCCGGTCGTGCCGCGCTGCGTGATGGAATGACGGATGGCTTCGGATGCCAGGAACTGGTTGGCCAGCGCTTTATCCTCGCGGAACACGCCGAGCACGAGATGCTCCGTTTCAATGCACGAGCAGCCGAACTGGCTAGCTTCATAGCGGGCGAAAAAGATGGTTCGCCGGGCTTTTTCGGTGTAGCGCTCGAACATATCCGCACTTTACTCCAAAATGATCGTGCACGGGGGAAACCGCGATCTCGTTGGAGGGTTGATCGAAGCCGCGCCGCGCGGGCGGGTGAGGCGGCCTGAGAGTAAGACACTTGCGTGTCCTGATGTCAGCCATTATCGGAAGCTTGCGAAGCGCCGGTTCTCCGGTTCGGCCATTACATGGAACCGCTCGCGACGTGTGTCCCACTGGCTGAGTTCCTGGGTCGATCGTGGCTGCTCGCTGCTGTTCCGTCTAAAGGGTGATATCCTGCATGGATCGTAATCATGCGCCCCCTGCCCTCATCAGACATAAGCGGACCCAGCGGCCGGACTGATCTCGCGCGGCAACTCTCATTGACCGATTCCATCGCTATCGTTGCCGGATGCATGATTGGGGGCGGTATTTTTCTGGTTCCGAACCTGGTGGCGCGCAGCCTGCCATCGATGTCAATGATCATGACAGTGTGGCTCCTTGCGGGTGTGGTGTCATTAGCCGGAGCGCTGGCCTGCGCTGAACTCGGCGCCGCTTTTCCCGCCACAGGCGGCCAGTACGTTTTCCTGCGCGAGGCGTACGGACCGGCGGCGGCTTTCCTTTGCGGTTGGTCGCTTTTCACTGTGGCGCGTAGCGCGCAGGTGGCCTGGCTGGCAGTAGTGTTCTCGATCTATGTCGGTTACTTCGTGCCGGTGGGAAGTTTTTCGAAGCCGCTCAGTCTGGCTGTTCTGGCTTTATTCACCTGGGTGAATTACCGCGGGGTGAAACTCGGGGCGATGGTGCAGAACAGCTTTACTCTGGCGAAAGTTGTGGGCATCCTCATCATCATTGCCGGCGCCCTCCTTCTGAGCGGGCACGCGGCACAAAATGTAGTGTCGACAGCTGGCGCGCAGGATGTTTCCGGAAATTCATTCAGCAGTTTTGGGGTAGCACTCATTGCATGTTTGCTGAGTTATGACGGTTGGGTGCAGTTGAGCTTCGTGGCGGGCGAGATCCGCAATCCGCAGCGCAATGTTCTGCGTGCGCTTACTTGCGGCACCTTGCTGGTCGGCGCACTCTATCTGCTTGTGAACCTTGCGTACATGCGGGTCTTATCAATTTCCGCGATAGCGGCCAGTGAACATGTTGGCGCCGACGCCGCGGCAAGAGTATTTGGCGCAGCAGGCGGCAAGGTGGTCTCGCTGCTCATCCTTGTTTCGGTTCTGGGCACTCTGAACGGCTGTTTTATGACCAGCCCGCGAGTCTATTTTGCGCAAGCCGCGGACGGACTCTTCTTCCGCAGATTTGCCGATATACACCCCGTGAACGGCACTCCGGGCTTCGCCATTCTCGCTCAAGGCCTTTGGTCTGCCGTCCTGATCCTCTCGGGTACTTACGAATCGCTCATCGATTACTCGTTGTTTGGCATCTGGGTCTTCTACGGTCTGATGATTGCAGCAGTAATGGTTCTGCGGCGCACACGGCCCGATCTGCCGCGGCCATACCGGATGTGGGGCTACCCTGCAACGCCGCTCGCGTTTCTCGCGATTACGCTCTGGTTCCTGATCAATATGCTGGTGACGAGGCCGGGCGCTTCATTCGCGAGCCTGGGCCTGATGCTGACGGGTGTACCAGCGTACTTCCTCTGGCGACGCCGGGGGCAACGTGCCGAATTAGCGAAGCGAGCGGCAGCGCTCGTTTAGTTCAAAAGATCCATGGACCATCTGCTCGAGTGGCGTAAAGAATTTCCCATCCTCGAGAAGACCATTTACCTCGTCAGCCACTCACTCGGCGCCATGCCGCGCCGCACCGCGGATGCGCTGCAGGAATTCGCTGAAACCTGGGCATCGCGCGGAGTTCGCGCGTGGGAAGAGGGCTGGTGGGAGATGCCCGTCAGCGTCGGCGATCTCGTCGGTTCGATCATTGGCGCGGGGCGTGGCGAGGTCGTCATGCACCAAAATGTTTCGATCTGTCAGTCGCTGGTTACTTCCTGTTTCAATTGGCATAGCTCGCGCAACAAGCTCATCACGGACGGCTTGAACTTCCCTTCGAACGACTACATTTATTACGAACTAGAGCGGCAGGGAGCGCGCATATGCCAGGTCCCTTCACCCGACGGCATCACGGTGCCCCTTGAGGGGTTGCTTGGGGCAATCGACGAACAAACTCAACTTGTATCGGTTTCGCACGTTGCCTTCCGCAGCTCGTTTGTGCAGGATCTCGCCGCCATTACCCGGCGCGCGCACGAGATGGGAGCGCTTGTGCTTGCCGACCTCTACCAATCGGCCGGGACTTTACCGGTAGACGTTCGCGCCCTGGACTTAGATTTTGCAACCGGCGGATCTGTGAAATGGCTGTGCGGCGGCCCGGGTGCAGGCTATTTATATGTGCGGGCGGATCTGCGGAGTCAATTGCGGCCCGCTGCTACAGGATGGATGGCCCATCGCCAGCCGTTTGAGTTCGAATCCGGGCACATCGACTTTGCCGACGACGCATACCGGTTCCTGAATGGAACACCAAATATTCCTGCGCTGTACTCGGCCCGGTCCGGCTACGAGATTGTTAACCGGATCGGCGTCGAAGCCATACGTTCAAAGTCGGTCCGTCAGACACAGCGCCTGATCGAGCTCGCGGACGAGGCTGGTTTCGCTGTGGGTTCCTGCCGCGATCCTCTGACACGCGGCGGTGTGGTCGTTATAGATGTTCCGACTGGAAAGGAGGTCACACGTGAGCTAGCGCGTCGTGAGGTGCTGGTGGACTACCGGCCGAACGCCGGAATCCGCATTGCTCCTCATTTTTATACTTCGGATGATGAACTCGATCGAGCGATGGCTGAGATCCAGTCCGCTGCGCACCTGTTTCAGCGCGCGTAACGGCTTTTGAGAGCCAAGGGACCGAGCGTTGACTTGTCCTCCTCTTCATTTTGTAAAGAGTGAACGGCGCACTCCGAAACTTGACCTGATTCTGTCTAGATCAGCCCTGACAGCGCAGTGTTTACCAATCCACATGAGCGTGTAGTCGGTATCTCCGAAAAGTGCCCGGTTAACGGCCCGATAATTGCCATTAACGGAAGTCATCCTCGCGTCGCTTTAGGGCCGATATGGCTCCCACGATTCACTTGTACGGTTTGCCTACAACCAAGCGGGTAGGCGAAGCCAAGCACGTTTCTCGTTCCGTATTACCGGAGACCATGCGATCGGGTTTGATTCGCCGTCAGCATCCGCTAATGCGCCAGAAACTCCCCATCCTCTCCGAACAGGAAAGTATACCGGCCTTCGCGAACATAATCCAGAACGCGAGACTCGGTTCCAGCGCCTTCAAGAATGTCACGGACGAAAAATGCCATAAGCTGGCCGAACTGCTCCCGACGAGGGTGTTCGAAAAACGCAATCTCTTCTGGGATGATGGCTTCGATGTTGTAGTCGCCTGTGCGGAGGTCGATATTTGAACGGTACTTCGGACGCGGCTCTATGCCTAGGTTGCAATGGCAGAACCTTACGAGCAATTCACGGCTCTGCAAGATTGTCATAGGGCCTGTGATTTTCCCGAGGACATCGCTTAACCCCTGCGCGGCGAAGCCGGAATCATTTAGCACTGCAAGCGCTATGACGCGATCAATTCGGATGAGGATCGGAGCTGCCGGCAGTAAATTGGCGAAATCGAAACTATCCGAATCTTCTACGTTGGTTGCCGGCCACACAAATAGTGAAACCGTACACTTTCGGATCGATCCTCGCGCCTGTATAAAACGAGCGAACGACACAATGGATGTGATGCAGCTGCGTCCAGTCGTACGCTTCAGATATCCTTGTCTCCCCGAGTTGTTGGTGCAGATGCCAGCGCAGCTCTCGGTGCTTTAGATGCAGCTTCAGGAAAATCAACGCCAGCCAGCGCCACAGGATAGAGGCCCCACCCCCTCGCATGAAGTTCGCCACGCCTTCATAACCTTTCGCAAATGCCTCGCGGATCGGCCCCTCGAACTCGGTCGCCATGCTCTCGTTGCAGTCCTTACAGCAGGGCACAACGTAGCGGCCATACATGAAAGCCGCCTGATTAGGCAGGATGAGTTTACTCGAATGGAGCCCGCGATCCCGGAGTACCCAGTCGGGGATTACATGCTCGTTATTGAAATGTTTGGTGCTTGCCCTAGCACCGCAGATAAAGCATCCATCGCCGTCTCGGATCTCAGCTAAGAAACGCTCCAGGCTGAACAGGGCGATTCGGCCGTCGTGGGATTCTACTGAACCATCTTGCGACACTAAGAGCGGCACAGCGTCCACCATAACCTACTTATGCAGGTTACGCGGTGCGGTAACCACGTACCGTATTTGATCCCGAACAGTCGGCTTGTAACCGGTAATCTTGGACAGCGTTGTCAATGGACGTAAAACGCGCAAACCATGCAAATGGCGAAGTTCCCGCTCACTAACGGTGACTTCGGTCCTGTTAATACTCATTATCGGTAGGCATTTCCAGCCGCGACCGGTCATTGCGCCGGCCACTGGGTGGCGCGAGTTCGGCTGCGATCCGTTTCAACCGGCGCGAGAGATTCCGGCTGCTCACTTCCTTGACGCCTCCATAGCGCGTTCCAACCCAGCCACCCGCGCCTCGATATCCTCAATCTCAATCGATTTCGTCGTGTGGTTCAAGATGCTGTCCGCAGCTCTCACCTTCGTTGCGGGTGGTGTCGCCGCATCCAACATGACCTTGCCCAGCGTCGAAACCGCGGCACTCGATAAGTAATGGAGCCGGCCGATAGACTGTCCGAAAGCCGCCCGCTTTGCGGCGCGAAAAGCGGCGTCAAACTCTGGCTCCTTTTGCCATCGCAGGATCGTCTTGGCGGAGACATTGACTGCACGTGCGGCTTCCTCGGTGGTGCGCGTCGTCAGCAGGGCGACGATGGCCTCCTCCTTTTTCCGTCCGAATTTTGTGCCATGTCCGGTCATCTGAGGACATTTCCGGACATCTGCGCTTGATTTAACCAGCCAGTTTCGCCCGGCGAGGTTGCGCCTCCTGTCCCACCCTGCTTCTGACTACCGCCGAAACCGCACGTCTCGGCGCCGTTTTTCCGCAGATACTGCTCCAATTCCATGGCATTCAGGCCGTTCGGAACCCCGAAGAAGTTCAGCACGCCGAAACGGGTGTTCGGAAGATAGCCGCAGTCACCGAGGATCTCAATACATCTGTGCTGGTCTAAGGCAAACTCGGCACCCGCCAGGACCGCGATCCAGAAGTGCTGCGGTTGCCCGTTATCCGGGCACAATCGACCCTGAAGGCGGCGAATTCTGCTATCGATGCCTTTCATTTGCAGATTCTTCCAGAATTGACTTGCATCTTCTGCGCACCAGAGTGATTCATGTCGTCACCGCGGCGATTACCGCGAAAGGAGATCACATGAACACAGCCATCGAAGAAACTGGAACCGCCCAAGCGGCCGAGAAGCCGAAGGCCAAGAAGAAGGCCGGTGTTGGCGCACACGGCGCGCACGTTGCGTCCAAGAAGGGGAGAGCGGCCAAGAAGGCCAGCCCCGCAAAGAAAGCCCCCAAAGCCATGAAAAAGGCGGGCGAGGCCCGGGAAGGCAGTAAAGCCGCAACAGTCCTCGATTTGTTGAAGCGGCCCGACGGAACCACGCTGGCCGAACTGATGAAGGCCACCGGCTGGCAGGCGCATAGTGTGCGCGGCTTTCTCTCTGGCACCGTCAGCAAGAAGCTGGGCTTCGCTGTCGCTTCGGCCAAGGCTGAGAGCGGGGAACGTTCCTACTCCGTCAAAGCCTAACTCTCGCCCATCTTTTTCACTTTGCGCCGCCGGGTACCAGCCTGGCGGCGTTCCTCGTCTTGAAGGATGCGGAGTTCCGCATTCCAGTCCCTCAGGGCCACGCATAATCCGGGCAGGTCGGGATTGCCGGCGAGGATCTCCGCCTCGATAGCCGCAATCTCCCGCCGGCAGCGTTCCATTCACGCCCTAGCTCCTGCGCGCTCCAGCGCGACTTCCTCGAACGTATGGCCCTCGCCGTCAAGCACAGCCTGTTTACCCGTGTATTCCTGATACCGGCGAACGATGCAGTCAGCGTACTTCGGATCGATCTCCATCAGCCGCGCTTGGCGGCCTCGCCGCTCGCACCCAATCAGTGTTGACCCGGAACCTCCGAAGAGGTCGGCGACCACGTCACCCGATTTGCTGCTGTTTAGGAGAGCACGCTCGATGAGTTCGACGGGCTTTGCCGTTGGGTGGATGCGGTTCGCCGCGGGCTTTTTCTCCTGCCAGAGC
>Ga0105238_10001908_pt1 | contig 20949 bp, 14 predicted proteins | sample KBSC34metaG_FD_81526 | JGI IMG/M metagenome (GOLD analysis project Ga0105238, IMG submission 81526) | Corn rhizosphere microbial communities from Kellogg Biological Station, Michigan, USA - KBS C3-4 metaG | ecosystem: Host-associated > Plants > Roots > Rhizosphere > Soil | place: Michigan, USA...
CACGTCGGCGCGTGCCTCGACCCGCAGCTCGCCGTCCGGCCCGTCGCGCAGGACCAGGCAGCCGCGCTGGGCGCCGGCGTTCTCGATGATGGTGGACATGAGCCGGGCGTAGAGCCGCTCGGGCTTCACCTCACCCGAGATGGCCTGGGTCGCTTTCACCACCGAGGCGACGTCGAGGCTGGCGCCCAGGTGGTCGCTGACGCTGGTGCGCGCGGCCAACGTGGATCCCGTCGCCGGGGCGGAGGTGAAGACGCGGCCGCTCGACTCGAAGCTGGGGCCAACCCACTCGGGGTGCAGGCGCTCCATCTGCCTCAGCTTCGCGCGAGCGCCCCAGCGCTCGTAAGTGAAATAGGCCTCCTCGAAGAAGACGCGGGCGATGCGGGGCTGGCGCTTCCCCTCCCAGTAGCTCGCCTGCCGTTCATGGGCGAGGGCCCGAACGTGCGCGTGGTCGACGCCGGCGGCGCGCACCGCCTGGCCATAGAGCTCCGTCACCTCGTCGGCCGGCGCCCCGTCGAGGCGAGCCAGCTCCGCCAGCAGGAAGAGGTGCTTGTGCGCGAAGTTCTCGGGGCAGCCGGCGGCCCAGCTCCCGAGCTTGTCGGCGTCGGCCTGCACGGCGGCGCGCAGAGCCGCCCGCTCCTCGGGCGACGCCTCCGACCACCGATCCACGCGCCGCAGCGCCCGGAAGAGGACGAGGAGCGGCATCTCCTGCAAGCCGGACCCGGCCATCGCCATCTGCTCGGCGAGGGCCTCCCAGCGGTCGGCCTCGTCCCCCTTGCCGAGCAGGAAGCACACCAGCGCCTGGCGCTGACCGTGCATGAACAGCGCCGGGCCGTTCCCCATGGCGCGCAACCGATCGGCGAGCGCGTCGGGTGACGGGGCCTCGTTCCCGTCGCCGGACGCGGCGCTCTCCCCGTCGGCCCCGGCCCCATCGTCTCGAAGGCGGGCCACCGCGCAGGTCACGGTCTCGGCCCAGGCCACGTGGCCGACGGCGCCGGCCTTCTGCATCTGAGCCACGGCGCTGCCGCTCTTCGTCCGGCACTCGTCGAGATCACGCCCGGCGGTGAAGGCCAGCGCCTGCTCGAACAGCAGCGCGAACATCCGGTGGGGGACGTCCCCCGTCTGCACGGCCAGGCGCTGCGCCTCCGCCAGCTCGGCGAAGGCTTCGCGCAAGGGAGCCCTCCAGGCGGAGACGTTCCCGCCGAACACGAAGTGAACCCCGGCGGCGAGCGCGCTCGGCTCGTACCGCTTCATGAGCGCGAAGGCGGCCCGGGCCAGCGCGTACGCGCGCTCGGTGTCGCCCAGCATTCCCCCGAGGACGATGCCGCAGTCCACGAAGTTCTTGCACGACACCTCGGTCACCCCGCGGGTGAGCGCCAGATCGAACATGATGAGCTCGGTCAACACGAAGAGCGGCGGATAGACCTGGATCGCCGCCACCACCAGCCGCGACAGCAGGCCCATGACGAGCAGCTTCTCCTCGTCGGCCATCTCGGGCAGCTCCGGGATGCGGGCGATGGGGACGCGCCCCAGGTGAGCGAGCATGGTGCCGATCCCCTCGCCGATGCGGCGATCGATCTCGGCGGGCTCGCGCGGTAGCTCGATCCCAAGCTCGGCCAGCGCCTGGCGCAATGTCTCGATCACCTCGGGCATCCGCGCCTGGTACTCGAGGATGAGCGCGCGCAGCCCGTACGCCTGAGCGCGCGATCGGCGATCGGGCGCGCGCGCCGCGAGGCCGTCGCACATGACGAACGCGCGCTCGACCTCCCCGGCCAGGAACAGGCACAGCGCCAGCTCGCGCCGGGTCTCGAACGGCTCGCGCGCCGACGGACCGGCCTCGTCGCCGGCGCGCAGATCCAGGCTGGCCTGAAAGTACGACGCGGCGATGGCGTAGGCGGTGGCCCGCTTGGCGCGCAGGCCGGCCGCGTGGTCCAGGCGCGCCAGGTCCAGCCGCTCGGCGGGGTCGTCCATCAGCGCCCGTCCGAGATTCAGGTGGTTCACGATCTCGAAAATCGTCGGGTCGATGGTCGGGTCCACGGTCCGATCGACCGCCTCGTCCCCCGGCGCCCGGCGCAGCAGCCGGCCGATCTTCAGATGGGCGCGGGCCCGCTCCTCGGGGTCGAGCAGAGAGTAGGCCGCCTGCTGGACCCGGTCGTGCTGGAACCGGTAGCGCACCGCCAGCGACGCCGCCGCCCCGGCGCCTGGTCCCTCGACGCCCTCGACCAAGCGATAGTCGCCCCCGAGCGGCACCAGGATCCGCGCCTCCACCGCGTGCATCAGGGCCGCCGCCACCGCCGCGGCCGGCTGGTCGGCGAGACGGGCCAGCGTCGCGAGCTCGAGCTCGGCGCCGAGGCACGCCGCCCAGCGCAGGTGCTCGACGGTCTCGGGCGGCAGGCTCCGCAGCCGCGCCAGCATCAGCTCGAGCACGTTGCCGGTGACGGCCGCGCCCTCGACGCGGGCCCGATCCCAGGACCAGCGCCCCTCGTCGGCCAAGAAGCGGAAGGCCCCCTGCCGGTGAAGCAGGGCCAGCAGCTCGTTCACGAAGAAGGGGTTGCCTCCCGTCTTCTCGGCCACCAGTCGGCCGAGCGGGGCGCTCGCCGCCGGATCGCAGCGCAGCGTCTCGGCGATCAGGCGGTTGACGCTCTCCTCGTCGAGCGGGGGCAGCCGGAGGCGCCGCACCGCCGCCGGCCGCTCGGCCTCCAGGCGCCGCAGCGCCGCCACGAGCAGATGGCCGTCCGAGACCTCGTTGTCCCGGTAGGCCCCGATGACCAGCAGGTGGGGGACCGGATCGGCGCCCAGCAAGCTCACCAGCAGCTCGGGCGTCGAGGCGTCGGTCCACTGCAGGTCGTCGATGAACATCACCAGCGGGCGATCGGGCCGGGCCATGCCCCGGACCAGCTCGCGAAACACGCGCTGCAGGCGCTCGTGCGCTTCCCGCGGGTTCAGCTCGGCCACCTTGGGCTGCGGCCCGATGACTTGCTCGAGCTCGGGGATGAGATCGGTGAGGACGCGCCCCTCCGAGCCGAGGGCCGCGCCGAGCTCGCGACGCCACCCCTCGAGGCGGGCCTCGGGCTCGGCCAGGAGCTGCCGCACCAGCGCCCGCAGCGCCTGCACGACCGGGCCGAAGGGGACGTTGCGCTCGAGCTGGTCGAGCTTGCCGGAGATGAAGCTGCCGCGCCGGCTGACGATCGAGCGCTGGAGCTCGTTGATGAGCGAGGACTTTCCCACCCCGGAGTAGCCAGACACCAGCATCAAGGCCCCGGCGCTCTGGCTAGCCGCCGCGAGCGCCTCCTGGAGCGCCGCCAGCTCCCCCTCGCGCCCGAACAGCCGCTGCGAGACTTGAAAGCGCTCGGGGACGTCGCGCCGGCCGAGCTCGAAGGCCTCGATGCGGCCGCCGGCTGCCCACGCGCTCCGGCAGGTCTCCAGGTCCGCGACCAGGCCGTGCGCGCTCTGGTAGCGCTGTCCCGGATCCTTGGCCATGAGCTTGCGCACGATGAGCGCCAGCGCCTCCGGCAGGGCCGGGTCGAGGTCGCGCACGTCGGGGACCGCGCGCGAGAGGTGGCAGTGGACCCAGCCCATGGTGTCGTCAGCCCTGTAAGGCAGCGCGCCCGTGAGCAGCTCGAAGAAGGTGACGCCGAGCGAGTAGTAGTCGGTCCGATGGTCGAGGTCGCGGTTCATCCGGCCCGTCTGCTCCGGCGAGATGTATGGCAGCGATCCCTCGAGCGGGGCGGCCAGGCTCATGTCGCGGTGCTCGGAGGCGAGCTCCGAGGCGATGTTGAAGTCGATGAGCTTGACGTCGCCGGTCGCCGGGTTGAGGAGGACGTTCCCCGGCTTGATGTCCTTGTGAATGACCCCGCGCGCGTGGACCTGGCCGACGGTGCGCGCCAGCGGCAACGCGACGGCGAAGAACCGATCCAGATCGCGCCCGCCCCCGGGACGCAGGGCCTCGCCGCCGAAGTCCTCGAGCACCATCACGCGCCGGTCGCCGTCGCGCTCGAGGTCCCAGGCCTGCACCGTGCCCGGCAGCGCCAGCTTGCGCAGGATCCGGTACTCAAACTCGAGCTGGCCGATCTCGTGGCGCGAAGGGTAATCGCGGGTGAGGCTCTTCAGGACCACGCGGCAGCCGTCGCTCTTGCGCCGGGCGCGCCGCACCGTCGTCCGCGGCGAACGGGCCACCGTCTCCCCGATCTCGTACCTTTCCAGACCCGCCGCCGCTTGGATCATCGCTCCCGTAACGACAGATCGGGCCCGGGCCTTCAATGACCAGATCTCGCGGGGCGGCGAGGCGTTTTTTGGGGCATCGCGCGACAAATCGGACCGTCTGGAGGCAGTTCCCTCGCCCCAGCACGCACACCGACCCCCGCTCACCGCTCGACGCGACCGGCCGTTGTGGGCGGGCGCCCCTTCGACGTAAACATTCCGTCACGCGCACGGTTCGCGGCCGTCCATCTCTGGAGGAACGATGAAAACCCGCTTCTTTTTTTGGCAGGGAATGGTGACTCTGGGCGCCGTCCTGGCGCTCTCGGCCTGTAGCAGCGGAGGGGACGCCGATACGGAGAAAGGCTCCGGCGGGCGAACCGGGAGCGGCGGAACCTCTGCCGGCACCGGCGGAGCGGCGTCAGGGGGTGTCAGCGGCGGCAGCGGCGGCAGCGGCGGCAGCAGCACGGGCGGTACCGGCTCCGGCGGGAGGATGGAGGGCACGACCGGTTCTGGCGGCGCGACCGGGTCCGGAGGCTCCGCGGCCGGCGACGGAGGCCGTGGCGCTGGCGCGGGCCGCGAAGGAGGAGCCGGCACCTCGGGCGCGAGCGGCGGCGTCAGCGGCGGGACGGGCGGCAACGGCACCGCCGGACAGTCCGGCCAGACCGGCGGCCGCGGCGGACAGGCCGGCCGCGCCGCGGGCACGGGCGGCGGCGCGGCGGGCGCGCCGGCCGGCACCGGAGGTCAGGCCGGCGGCAGCTCCGGATCGGCGTGCAAGATGACGGGGACGTGGCCGGCGATGGACCCGTCCGTCGCGGGGCCCTACCCGGTCACGAGCGAGTCGAACGTGGGCCCGATGGCGGGGAACCCGGACCCGAAATACAACAATGCGATCCCGAAGTTCAACGTCTACCGCCCGACGACGCTCGGGCAGGGCGGCGTCTGTCACCCGATCATCACCTGGGGCAACGGTCACGGTGATCAGCCGAAGACCTACGAGGTGCTCCTCAAGCAGCTCGCCTCGCACGGCTTCGTCGTGGTGGCCTCGCTCAGCTCCATCCCGTCGCAGGGGACCCCGCTGCCCCAGATCGCGGGCGTGAACTGGATGCTCCAGGAGAACGACGATTCCGCCAGCATGTACTACCACCACCTCGACACCGACCACATCGGCGCGACCGGCCACTCCGAGGGTGCCGGGGCGACGGACGCGGTGGGCGCCGACGCGCGCATCAAGGCCATCGTGCCGATCGCCGGTGGGGGCTCCAACACGACGTTGCACGGGCCCGCCCTCTTCATCTGCGGCGGCAAGGACACAGTCGCTCTCTGCAGCAAGATCATGACCACCTTCGACGGCATCACGGCCGTTCCGGCGATGCTCGCGCAGAACGTGAACGCTGACCACGGGAGCTGGCTGAACCAAGGGGGCATCAAGGGCCCCAGCATCGTCGCCGCCACGGCGTGGATGCGGATTCACCTGATGGGCGACAGCTCGCTGCGCAACATGTTCTACGGCTCGACCTGCAAGCTCTGCACGGACACGACCAACTGGATGATCCTCGGCAAGAAGATGATGGATCAGTAGGCGGGCGTTCCTTCTCACTCCACCGACGGCGATCTCGAGCGCTTCGCGGAGCGGGTGCTCAAGCACGCGGTGACCATCGGGAGGTGTGACCCGGCTCTATCCCGCCGTGAAGGTCAACGCCGGCTGGGCCTTCTGAGGTTGCGAACGGACGACATCCAGTTGGCGACGGCTGACCATCACGGAGACATCACACAGAGGCGGACAATGGCTTGCCGCCCGTCATCAAGCCTTACGGTGAATACGAGCTGACCCTGACCTCGAAACGCGTTGAGGCTGATCCACGTGACCGTCGAACCGAACAAGCGGTCGCCAATCTGAAGAATGGTTCGCCGAGCGCCGTTCGGTGCGATCAGCGCGAGCTCGCTGTCGCTACAGAGGGCGATCGCGCCGGCGTCATCCAACCGTACGACGATGTCGTCCGGCCGGTCCAGGACAGCCCGCAGGACGACGGGCGCTGCGCCCCCCGTGAAGAGACCGTAGCCGCTCACGCCGTCCTGCTCATATCCCCCGACGAACGCCGCCGAGCCTACGTCGTTGAACGTGACTCTGAGAATGGACACAACGCCGTCCATGCCTTCCGCCGCCACAATCCTCGTCTGACCAGAGGTTCGGACGATCAAAGAATGGAAGCGCTCTATGCCAAGAACATCCTGGGCTCCGAAGAAGAGGTCGCCCGCGTCGTTCATCCAGAGATACCGGTAACCGTCGGGCTCCTCGATTGGCGTCAGCGTCATTCCATCACTTTCGTAGACCCTGCTCGGCGCCTCCGGATTCGTGAAACGGCCGGCGCGGAATGCGACGTTGCCATTCCCGTCGATCGCGACGGGCCCGACAGGTACTAGGTCTTGCGTGGAGATCTCGCGAGTCGAGGACCCATCGTAACGAAAGACCGACCCAAAACCGGAGGGCGCAACGGTCCCGCTGAACGCGATCATTCCCGTCGAGCTCACCGAGGGCGTTTCCCAAATAACAAAGGCCTCACCTATCGGGGTGACGGTCCGGTTCTTCGACCTGTAAATCGTCGCTCCATGACCGTTACTTAGCGAATAGACGACCGCCCCGTCGGGACCGATGGTCACCGAGTCCGGAGTCGCGGGCGCGAGGAGGATCACCTCTACCCCACAGTCGCAGGCGTGAAGACCAACGCAGGAGCTGGCAGCACATGCGCCGTTCGTGCAGACCTGCCGGGACACGTCGCAGGCGTGCCCGCACGCGCCGCAGTTCTGGACGTCCGATTGCAGATCAGAGCAAATTCCTGGGGAACACTCGACCGTGCCGGATGGACACGCGCACCCGCCGTCGACGCAGGTCTGCTGCCGCGCACAGGCGTGCCCGCAAGCCCCGCAGTTTTCCCGGTCACTTTTCAGGTCGCTGCAACTCCACTTGCACGACACAGTCCCACGGGGGCACATCTCGCAATCTCCGTCCGCCCCGCACATTGAACTGGGAGGACAGAACTTGCTGATGCAGGAGAAGCCACACAGCCCCCCCCAACAGTCTTCTGGCGGGCCGCAAACATGGCCGCAAACGCCGCAATTTTTGGGCTCGCTGATGCTCTGGCAGACGCCGGGCGCGCATTCGGCGGAGCCGGCGGGGCACACACACGAGCCGTTGCTGCAAACCTGCGTGCTCCCGCAACCGGGGACGCACGTGGAGGGACGGTCGCCGCCCGCGCCGCCGGAGCTCCCGACTCCGCCCCCGTGGCTGCCGGGGTCACCCCCGCCCCCGACCCCGTCACCACCCGCGGCCGGCGGCCCGTCAGGCGATCCGATATCCTGGCGGTCGCAAGCCGTCACGGCGGTGAAGACCAACAGTATCGCGGCCGCTAACCGCTCGAGCCGGCTCCTCGTGGGATCCATGGGCACTCCTTCCTGCGGGTGAGTGGCATCAGCCGGATCCGATTACGAACGAATCGAAGAATTCTGAAGCAAGGAGGCGCCGCCGGAGACTCACCAGTCGATCGGCCGCCCGTCGCGAAAGAAGCCGCCCGTCGGCCCGTCCGGGGGCAACATCGCCGCCCAGACCACGCCCGCCGCGCCCTCCTCGACGGGGCGCGGGGCGCCGCTGCCTCCCATGTCGGTGCGGACCCACCCGGGACACACGGCGTTCACCAGGATCCCGCGGGCGGCGAGCGACGGCGCCAGGAGACGAACATAGGTGTTGAGCGCGGCCTTCGACACGCGATAGGCGCTGCCCGGCCAGCCTTGGCGCTCGTGCTCCTGGCGGCGAACGGCGTCGACGAACGACGCGACCAGCGCGTCGAGCGCCGGCCGATCGAGCGCGGGATCGAGGAAACGCGCGCGTAGAGACGGCGCGAAGCCGGAGAGCTCGCCCATGCCGCTCGACACCATCACCACCCGAGCGCCCCGCGGCATCAGGGGCACCAGCGCCTCCGTGACCCTCACTGCCCCGAAGTAGTTGACGTTCAGCGTGGCCGCGACGCGATCGACGTCGAACCCGTGCAGGGATACGCCGGCGTTGTTGATCAGCGCATGAACGGGCGTGCCTTCGGCTTGTAGGCGCGCCGCGAACGCGGCCGTGGAGCCCGCATCGCCCACGTCGAGCGCCCATCCTTCGGCCCGCGCCGGGCCGCCGTCCTCCGCCTCGAGGCGGGCGGCCGCCGCCTGCGCCTGCCCGAGGTCGCGGCCCGTCAGGATGACCCGCAACCCCCGTCGCGCGAGCTGCCGGCACGCCTCGAGCCCGATCCCGCGGTTGCCCCCGGTGACGACCACGCATTCACGACCGTCCATCGACGAACCATAGCAGCGCAGGCTTCGACAGACTTCCGCCGCCGCCGCTATAGTGCAGGTCCGATGATTCGGGCCCGTCTCCTGGCGGCAATGACGCTGATCGCCGCCGTCCCGGCCGCCGCGTCCCCACGGGCGTACGCCTTCGCGGGAGGTCGGGGCGCCGTCGGAGATCGCGCCGCCGTGTCCTCCGCGGGCGCGCCCGAGCCTTCGAACATCCCGGACTCCCAGGGCGCGCCCACCGACCATGCGACGAAGGCCCCTTCGGCGGCGTCGGTCCGTGAAGCGACGGCGACGCCCCCCGAGGTCCCGCCCGCGGCCCCGCCCGAACCGACGCCCGGCGAAGAGGCGCCCGAGCCCGAACCACGGCCGGCGTCTTCCGATGAGACTTTCGACGAGGCCCTCGCGCCGTTCCGCGATCCCGAGTTCGGGCCGCGCTACACGATCGAACAGGTGATCGTCCGCGGCAACCGCAAGACGGCGACCGTGCTGATCCTGGGCGAGCTGGGGATTCGCGCCGGGGACACCTTGACCGCCTCCGACGGCCGCGTCGAGGCCGCGCGCATCCACCTCCTCTCCCTCGGCTTCTTCCTCGACGTGCGGCTGGCTCTGAAGAAGGGCGCCGCCCGCGGCGGCGCCAACCTGATCGTCGAGGTCGAGGAGCGCGGAACGATCATCCTGAACGCGCTCTACTACGGGACCAGCCGGGCGACGCCGTTCTGGGGAGGGCTGGACATCGCCGAGACCAACCTGGCGGGCCGGGGCATCTCCCTCGGCGCCGGGTTCGTGGCCGCCAGCCGCCCGGAGGTGACCGAGTCCACCCGCGAGCTCGGGGCGCGGGTGCGCGCACAGGTGCCGCCGCTCTTCGGGACGGGCCTGACCCTGAGCGGCACCGGGATCCTGCTGACCGGCGACGAGCTCTACCGCGTGTCGGGCTCCGACTCCGACAGCGATCCGCGGCGCTTCGTCGCGCTCGGCTTGCGGCGCGTCGGCGGCGTGGTGGGCATGGGCCGCGCCCTGACCTCGTTCGCTCGCTTCTTCGTCGATTTCCGCGAGGAGGGCGTGACCGCCACCTGGCCCACCGAGCGCACGCGCCTGCTCCCCGACGGAACGGCGCAACCCATCGACTTCGGGATTCACCAGGGCTTCTCGCGCGTCGGCTCCGTCACGGGAACGCTGGACATCGACACGCGCTCCGATCCGTTGGTCCCGCGCGCCGGCATCCACGTCGCGGTCTCCGCCGAGGGCGCCATCGAAAACCTGGGGTCGAGCTATCAGTTCGCCAAGCTCGTGTTCCAGGGCTCGTCGTACACGCCGGTGCGGCGCGGTCACATCTTCGGGATCCACCTGTTCGCGGGCGCGCTGTTCGGCGAGGCGCCCCTCTTCGACCGCTTTTACGTCGGGGACATGAACCTGCTTCTGCCCCCTCGCGCGCTGGGCCTCAGCTTCTCGACGCAGCCGTCGCCCAACCTGCTGGGCAGCGCCATCGCCGGCCATCGCTACGACAACTTCGCGACCCGCGTGATGTTCGAGTACGCGGTCCCCCTGTGGCGGCGCCACACGTTCGTGTACAGCGGCGACGCCTTCGTCGCACTCGGCGCCTTCGCCATGGGCAGCTCCGGCAACTTCCGCGATCCGGCGCGCTCGGGCCTGTCGGCCTGGCCCATCGACGTGACGGGCGATCTGGGCGTGCGGCTCGACACCCAGATCGGCGTCTTCACCCTCTCCATCGCCAACGCGCTCGGACGCGTGCCTCTCTGATGCCGCGGGCCCCGTCAGCCGCACCGACGCGCCGTCAGGCGCTGATCGTGCCCGCGCTCTCGGCGGCGACCTCCGCTCTGCTGGCGATCGGCGCGCCCCGGCGGGCGCGCGCCGACGAGGACCTGCCCGAGCGCAAGATCGGCCTTGTGCTCCAGCCTCGGGTGCTTCACGTGTGGGTCGGCCTGCAGGACCTGTTCACGGATGCCTCGCGCGAGCGCCTCACCTCGGGCTTCGCCACGCGCGTGCTGGTGCGCGTCCAGCTCTTTCGACACGGCGACACCGAGACGCTGGCCGTCGGGTACCAGCGCGCCGAGATCGTCTACGACATCTGGGACGAGAAGTTCCGCGTCCGCATCACCAGCGGCGCCGGAGGCGAGCACGAGCTGACCGTGGCCAGCGCCGCCCAGGCCATCTTTGCGGGCACGGCGCTCGTGCGCTTCCCGGTCGAGCTCCCGATCTCCCTGCAGCCGGGGGCGCGCTACAACCTCGCCTTCCGCGGCGATCTGAACCCGCTTTCGCCCGAGCTGGTGGGCGAGGTGCGCCGCTGGCTGCGCCAGCCGGCGGGCGCGCAACGCCGTCCGGGCGTGGGCGGGGGCGACAGCTTCTTCGGAAACTTCGTGACGGTGTTCGTGAACCCGCAGATCGAAGACAGCGAGCGGCAGGTCCGCTTCCTGTCCCAGTCGTTCGAGGGACCTCGCCCATGACCACGACGACGACCACGACGACGACCACGACCAGCTCCCCCGCGACGGGCCCGACCTCGGGAGCCGCGCCGCCATCGGGCGGGCCACCGCGGCCACCGCCCGCCGGGCCGCCGTCGCCTCCGGCGCGCCCGCGACGGTCATTCTCGCTGCCCGGTCGGTTCGAATGGAAGATCATGGCGGCCGTGACCATCGTGGCGACCCTCCCGCTGGGCGCCAGCGCGCTCTTGCTGTCGCGCACCTTGAAGACCGTCTCGATCATCAACACCCGCCATCAAGAGGACGTGCGCCAGTCGCTCGGCGACGCCCTCGAGATCTACCGGACCACCTTCGCGCAGCAAAAGGACGCCTTCCGCCAGCGCGCCGAGGAGATCGGCGCGCACGGCCTGGCCCACGCGGCCGATCTGGCCGACGAGCCGGCCCTGCTGCGCGCGCGCATCCTCGAAGGGACGACCGTCGTCGACTCGTGGGAGCTGCCGCCCGAGGAGCAGGCCCGCGCGCGCGAAGCCCCGCCCAACCTGGTCGAGCTGCCGGGCTCCCGGCCGGGCGCCCCGCGCATGCTCGAGCTGACGTTCGGGATCGAACGCCAGCTGTACGCCGACTTCCTCTCGCTGCGCCGGGCCGTCGAGCAGGAGCGCGAGCTCGACCGGGTGCTGCCGCTGCTGTTGCCGGGCGTGTTCCAGAGCGTGGCCATCGAGATCGTCATCGTGCTGGTCATCGCCACCGGCATCGGCCTGTTCGTCGCTCGTCGCGCCACCCGCCGCGTGAGCACCCTGCGCGCGGCCGCCCAGCGGGTGGCCCAGGGCGACCTCTCGGTGCGGGTGGCGCCCACCGGGCGCGACGAGCTCGACGATCTGGGACGCGCCTTCGACCGGATGGTGGGCGAGCTCGACGACGCGCGCGCCCGCCTCGAGTACCTGCAGAAGGTCTCGGCCTGGCAGGAGGTGGCGCGGCGACTCGCCCACGAGATCAAGAACCCGCTGACCCCCATCCAGCTGGCGGTGCAGGAGCTTCGCTCGCAGTACCGAGGCGACGATCCCCGCTACCAGCGGCTGCTGGCGACGGCGGCCGAGATCCTCGACGAGGAGATCGGCTCGATCCGGCGGCTGGTCGACGACTTCTCGGCGTTCGCCAAGCTCCCCAAGGTCGAGCCCAGCCCGATCGATCTGGGCGGGTTGATCGAGGACTTCGCGCGCGCCCACCCCGAGTGGAGCGAGCACCTGCGCGTCGAGCGAGCGGCCGTCCCGCTCCGGGCGCTGTGCGACAAGATGCTGGTGCGCCGCATCCTCACGAACCTGGTCGAGAACGCGGTGCAGGCGGCCTCCGGCGCGGGCCGCCGTCCGGAGGTGCGGCTCAGCGTTGCGGCTGGCCCCGGCGCCGGCGTGGCCTCGATCCGCGTCGACGACAACGGCCCCGGCATCGCACCGGCGGACCGGCAGCGCGTGTTCGACCCCTACTTCACCACGAAGGATCACGGGACCGGGCTGGGGCTGGCCATCGTGCGCAAGATCGCGATCGATCACGGCGGCGACGTGACGATCGGCGAGGCCCCGCCGCCGCTCGCCGGAGCGCGCCTCTCGGTCGAGCTCCCGCTCGAGGCGCGCGCGCCGTCGTGAGCCACGCCGAGGCGCGCCCGGTCAGGCCCGGCGCGCCAGCGGAAAGACGCGCCCGCCCAGGCGAAGCACCGGCCGGGACGGATCGCCTTCCACGCCCTCGGCGACGATCAGGGCCGCCGAGCTGGTGAGCCGCGCCTCCAACCGGCCGCCGCGCACGCGGCAGCGCATGACTCCGGCCGCGTCGACGTCCAGCGTCTCAGGATCGAGCGCCTCCTCGCTCCCGTCGGAGAGCCCCAGATAGATGCGCTCGCCGTCGCGCCGCGCCGAGCGGGCCACGAGCGGCGTGTCGTCGACGTCCACGTACGCGAAGCGCCGCTCGTCGAGGCGCAAGATGGTCCGCCCGTCCTCGCCGCGATCGAGCCACCGAAACAGGGCCTGGCGCAGCCCCTCGTGGCGCACCGGCTCGCCTTCGTGCTGAAACTCCCCGTCGCGATCGATGCGGATCCCCGAGCGGCGCAGCCGCTCGAGCACCTCGGGATCGAGGGGAGGACGGGCGGGCCCGCCATCTCCTCGCCCCTGCGCCGCCTTCAGGCCGCCTTCGCCTGGAGCGCCAGCGCCGCCATCCGATCCTTGCTCCACAGCTTTTCCTTCTTGAGGCGGGCCCGCTCGACCTGCTCGTCCGCCGTCAACGAGAGATGCCGCTCCAGCTCGGCCAGCCTCCGCTCTATGTCCCGGTGTCGCGCTTTCAACCGTATCATCTCGCCCGCCACGCCCTGTTCCATGCTGCCCTCACCCGTGCCGTCGAGAAAGCGCTCCATGCGGGACCTCCAAGCGGCCAGTCAGGCCGTCAATCCAAGGATATATCCGGCTTTCCGCGGATCAACTAAGCAACGCGCGACGCTTCGAACTTCCCGATGTCGGCGTCGCAGGACAGCAAGAAATCGAGCTCGTCCTGGCCGTTCATCAGGCAGTATCGGGCGAAGGGGTCGATCGGAAAGGTGACCTTCTTGCCATCGGGGAGGGTCAAGGTGCGGTCCTCGAGGGACACCGAGACGCTCGCGCCGGGGCTGGCGAGCAGGGCGCGGTGCGTCCCGCCGTCGACCACGATGGGGATGAGCCCGTTCTTGAGCGAGTTGCTGCGGAAGATATCGGCGATCGAGGTGCTCACGATGGCGCGGAACCCATAGTCGTAGAGCGCCCAGGGCGCGTGCTCGCGCGACGACCCGCAGCCGAAGTTGTCCCCCGCCACCAGGACCGCGGCCCCCTTGGCCTCGGGCCGGTTCAGCACGAACTCGGCCTTGGGCTGGCCGGCGGCGTCGTAGCGCCAGTCGGCGAACAGGTGGGCGCCGATCCCGATCTTGCTGGTCACTTTCAGGAAACGGGCCGGGATGATCTGATCGGTGTCCACGTTCTCGATCGGCAGGACCACCGTCTTCGATGCGAACGTTCGGATGGGCTCCATGATGATGTCGTCTCCGTCTGGTGCTGGATCGTCGAGTAGTAGAAGAGGAAGCGGCGGCTCAGCCGAGGAGCTGGCGCGCGTCGGTGATCTTGCCGGTGACCGCCGCGGCGGCCGCCGTGAGGGGGCTGGCCAGGAACGTGCGGCCGCCCGCGCCCTGCCGGCCTTCGAAGTTGCGGTTGCTGGTGCTGACCGCGTACTGCCCGGGCTTGATCTGATCGCCGTTCATGGCGATGCACATCGAGCACCCCGCCTCGCGCCACTCGGCGCCCGCCTCCAGGAAGATGCGGTCGAGCCCCTCGGCCTCGGCTTGCTTCTTCACGCGCTGCGATCCCGGAACCACCATGGCCCGCACGCCGCTCGGCACCTTGCGGCCCTTGAAGACGGTGGCGGCCTGGCGCAGATCGGAGATGCGCGAGTTCGTGCAGCTCCCGATGAACACCACGTCGATGGCCCGCCCGAGCAGGGGGCTGCCGGCCTCGAGCCCCATGTAGCCGAGCGCCTTCTCCATGGTGGCGTTCTCGGCCCGCGGCACCGCCGCCGAGATCGGGATGCCCATTCCGGGGTTCGTCCCGTAGGTGATCATCGGCTCCAGGCTGGCGGCATCGAACCGCTCCTCGCGATCGAAGGTCGCGCCCTCGTCGCTCGGCAGTCCGCGCCAGGCGGCGACCGCGCGATCCCAGGCGGCGCCCTGAGGCGCGCGCGGGCGGCCCTTCAGGTACTCGAAGGTCACCTCGTCGGGCGCGATCATCCCGGCTCGCGCCCCCGCCTCGATCGACATGTTGCAGACGGTCATGCGCTCTTCCATCGACAGCGCGCGGATGGCCGAGCCGCGGTACTCGATCACGTAGCCGGTGCCGCCGCCGATCCCGAGGCGCGCGATCACCGCCAGAATGATGTCCTTGGCCGTGACTCCGGGACGGACCTTTCCCTCGACCGTGACGGCCAGGGTCTTGGGCCGATTCTGGAGCAGGCTCTGCGTGGCCAGCACGTGCGACACCTCGCTGGTGCCAATCCCGAACGCCAGCGCCCCGAACGCGCCGTGGGTGCTGGTGTGGCTGTCGCCGCACACGATCGTCATGCCGGGCTGGGTCAGCCCCAGCTCGGGCCCGATCACGTGGACGATGCCCTGCCCCTCGCTGCCCAGCGCGAACAGCTCGATGCCGAACTCGCGGCAGTTGGTCTCGAGCTGGCCGATCTGGGCCTCGGCCTGGCGATCCAGGATCTTGAACTTGCCGTCGGCCCCGCGCGGCGTGGTCGGGATCGAGTGGTCCATCGTCGCCACCGTGCGCGACGGCTGGCGCACCTTCAGACCGCGCTCGCGCAGCCAGGTGAAGGCCTGGGGCGACGTCACCTCGTGCACGAGGTGCAGATCGACGTACAGCACGGCCGGCGTGTCGGAGGTGGCCGGACGGACCAGGTGGCTGTCCCACAGCTTGTCGAAGAGGGTGCGCGGCTTGTTCGGCGTCATGGTCCCACTGTGCGGGGCCCCCGCCGGACGGTCCAGTGACAATCCGTTGCGACCATCGTTAAGTATTGCTTAAGATTCGCGGGACCATGGACGCCGCCCTCTTGCCCGCCTTTCACGACGTCCTGGTGGTGGCCCAGACCGGCTCCGTGATCGAGGCGGCCCGCCGCCTGCACAAGACGTCGTCGGCCGTGTCGCAGCAGGTCCGGCGCGTCGAGGACCGGTTCGGCGTGAAGCTGTTCGATCGGGTGGGCCGCCACCTGCGCCCCAGCGCATCGGGCGAGGCCCTGCTCGGCGCGCTCACGCGCCTGTTCGCGGAGGCCTCGTCGGTGGAGGGGCTCCTGGAGGAGCTCGCCTCGGCGCGCGTCACCACGCTGCGGGTCGCCGCGGCCGACTACCTGGGCGAGGCGCTGCTGCGTCCCGTCCTGCGCCGCCTCTTCGACGACCATGTCCCGCTGCGGTTCGAGATCACGACCATCAATTCACCGGAGGCGCGCCGCCTGGTCGCCGCCGGCCACGTCGACGCGGCCGTGGTCAGCACCGATCGCGCCATCGCGCCCGACGAGATCGCGCTCTGCCGCCAGTCGTTCTGCTGGGTGGCGCCGCGGCCCCGCCACGGCCGCGTCCGCACGCCCACCGCCTTGCTGGGACGAGAGCCGCTCCTGCGCCTCGGCGCCGGCAGCCAGGGGCGCCGCCTGCTCGACGAGTTCCTCGGGCGCTCGGGGCTGCGCGCCGCTTCGACCATCGACGTCCCCAGCGTGTCGCTGCTGCTGTCTTACGTGCGGAACGGGCTGGGCGTGGGGTTGGCACCCCAGCTGGCGCTGAACCGCAACTGGATCGATCGCTCGTCCGTCCTGGTCCAGCCGGCCGACGTCCCGGAGGTCGACGTGCGGCTCATGCTGTATCCGGCGCTGAAGCGCAGCGCGCCCGTCCGCCGCTTCATCGACGAGCTGGTCGCCGAGGCCCAACGCGCGCCGAAGACCGGGCGCGCGGGCGCGACGGAGACCGACGCCGGCGCCGCGGCTTCTGGCGCCGATTCCCTCAGTCCGCCGCCGTCAGGGCCGCCGCCGGAGCCATCGCGGCCTCCCCTTCGGGCGCCCGGCTCGGGGACGTCGCCGCCGTCGCCGGGGACGGCCCGTGCGCCACGACGGAAGGGCTCGCACCCTCGTCGCGCGAGCGGGAAGACGCGGTCCGCGTCGCGCACCTGAGCGTGAGGACCGTGATCTCCGGTCGCACGCCGATGCGGATGGGCGGCCCGGTCGTGCCGAGCCCTCGATTCACGTAAAGGGCCGCGTCGCCGCTGCGGTAAAAGCCGTTCGTGAACCGCGTCATCACGCGGGCCAGATTCAGGCGCCGTGAGAGGTACGGGATCGCGACCTGTCCTCCGTGCGTGTGCCCGGAAAGCGTCAGCTCGACGCCGCGCGCGGCGATCTCGGGGAAAAGCGCCGGATCGTGGGCCAGCAGCAGCGCCGGTGCGCCGGCCGGGCGCCCCGCCAGGGCCCGAGTCAAGTCGTGCCGGCGCGTCCAGGTGTCGTCGACCCCCGCCACGTGCAGGACCGCACCGCCGCGGCGCACGTCGACGCCGCGGTTCCGGAGCACGGTCAGCCCGGCGCGCTCGAGCGCCGCAACCAGGGCCTCACCGTCCTCCGTGAAGTAGTCGTGGTTGCCCATGCTGGCGAACACGCCGTGCGGCGCCCGCAGCCGCGACAGGGCCGCCGCCACCACCGGCACGAACCGCGAGCCGCTGGCGATCAGGTCGCCCGTCACCGCGATCAGGTCGGGCCTCAGCTCGTTCACCGACTGAACCCAAGCGGCCACACGCGCCCCGTCGGCGAACGGCCCGCAGTGCAGGTCGGAGATCTGCGCCACGCGAAACCCGTCGAAAGCTTCGGGGAGGCCCTCGATCGGGACGTCATGAGCCAGGACACGCGGCCGCTTCCAGAACGCCCCGGCCGCGCCCGCCGCCGCTACCGCCAGCCCCACCCCCAGCGCCGTCCGGTGCGCCATCGACGACACCTGCTCCAGCCCCAGCGCCAGAGGCAGCACGAACAGGAAGAGCAGCGCGACCGTGAACCAGAAGAAGAACGGCCACAGCACGCCGTACAGGCGAAAGGGTCCCGGCTCGCCCCACACCGAACGCGGCCCGGCGACCCCGAGGATGAACGAGATCGTCAGCGCGGCGGCGCCGGCGGCCACCAGCCCCGCGTGCCCGGTGAGCTGCCCCAGCGCCGAGACGAGCGGCACCTGGATCCCCACCGCCAGCCCGATGGCGATGGCCAGGAACCGCGCGCGCCGAGACCGACTGACCGAGCGACCGCGAGGTGGTGCTGCCACCGCCTTACTGTGACGCACGACGTGACCGCGACAACGAAAAAGATCAGCGGCTCCGTGAAAAAGAGCGAAGGAGCGTCCCCGCCTTCCCCCTCGACAAACGCACCTCCTACACCATCCCTGCTCGACCACTTGCATTCGGCGTGCTCAACGCCGCCTGGCATAAGGGGAAGACGACCGGCAATGGCCAGGACATCCAGGGGTGCTGATGGGAGTGCTCAACGCCGGACTGGCATCACAGGGAAGGCGACCTGGGCACACGACGGCGGCGTGACGATGCCGAAGTCCGGGTGCTCAACGCCGACTGGCCACGGCGAAGGCGACCTGTACGTGTTCCCGCCGTTCGTGAACGAGTGCTAGTGCTCAACGCCGACTGGCATCACCGGGAAGGCGACCTGGGTACCGCCGTTGCCCCCCGCGGCGCACATCCAGTGCTCAACGCCGACTGGCATCACCGGGAAGGCGACGAGAAGGAATACGGGCGCTGGGCGAAGCGCCTGGCTGAGTGCTCAACGCCGACTGGCATCACGGGGAAGGCGACCGGACAGGAAGTACCTCCTGAGCCGGGCCCGCCAGGTGCTCAACGCCGACTGGCATCACGGGGAGGCGACCGCTGCAACTCCGGCGGCGATCAGAATGGCGATTCCGTGCTCAACGCCGACTGGCATCACGGGGAAGGCGACACGGCGATCCGCTGTGCATGTATCACGTTCGCTAGTGCTCAACGCCGACTGGCATCACGGGGAAGGCGACCAGCTCGGCCATGGACGCGAGGATCGTTGCCTCGCAAAAGTGCTCAACGCCGACTGGCATCACGGGGAAGGCGACATGGAGGCCGGTCGCCCCGAGGGGGGCGTGGCGTCGTTGTGCTCAACGCCGACTGGCATCACGGGGAAGGCGACGGCGCAGGGCCGGCGTCGGTTCCGTCGGCCTTCTTCACGTGCTCAACGCCGACTGGCATCACGGGGAAGGCGACCGCAGACGGCTCGCCCGTGGTCACGCAGGAGACGGTGCTCAACGCCGACTGGCATCACGGGGAAGGCGACCCGCTACTGCCCCGTGCAGCGGTCCTACCTGCTCGAGTGCTCAACGCCGACTGGCATCACGGGGAAGGCGACACTCGAAGCGCACCAGCAAGCGAAGGAAGAAGGCCTGACGTGCTCAACGCCGACTGGCATCACGGGGAAGGCGACCATTCGAAGCCCTTGGCCTTGGCCGCCTTGGCCATGTGCTCAACGCCGACTGGCATCACGGGGAAGGCGACCTCATCACGTCCGAGGTCCTCAACGGCATGGTGTCGGAGTGCTCAACGCCGACTGGCATCACGGGGAAGGCGACGCGATGATTTTCAGCGTGAGTTTTCCGGTCAAAGGCGAGTGCTCAACGCCGACTGGCATCACGGGGAAGGCGACGGTAGTCATGGAGTGCTCCTGCGAGGCAGCGCTCGGTGCTCAACGCCGACTGGCATCACGGGGAAGGCGACCTTTCGAGGCGAACCACATCGCCGCGGGCAAAGTAGCGTGCTCAACGCCGACTGGCATCACGGGGAAGGCGACCCGCGATGGGGTCCGACGCCTTCGTGATTTTCAGGGAGTGCTCAACGCCGACTGGCATCACGGGGAAGGCGACACGCCGGTGGCTCCGGCAACGCAGACCGCCCCGGCGGGTGCTCAACGCCGACTGGCATCACGGGGAAGGCGACCCGGGAACAAGGGAGCGTGCTCGATGCTGTACGGAGGTGCTCAACGCCGACTGGCATCACGGGGAAGGCGACACGGCGCGCGCAGAGGCCGAGGCGGCGCGGAAGCTTCCGTGCTCAACGCCGACTGGCATCACGGGGAAGGCGACACGTCGCTCGTCGCGATGGACGCCAACAAGTGGGTGTGCTCAACGCCGACTGGCATCACGGGGAAGGCGACCCTCGCAGCACCCCTTGCCGACCACTGCCAGGCCGACGAAGTGCTCAACGCCGACTGGCATCACGGGGAAGGCGACGCTGGTGGCACAGGTGCGGGCACGCGCCGCACGGATGTGCTCAACGCCGACTGGCATCACGGGGAAGGCGACACTGGTACTGGAGCGTGTCGCTCGGGTCGATGTCGTGCTCAACGCCGACTGGCATCACGGGGAAGGCGACCCAACCCCAATGCGCTCGACGAGCGGCAGACCGACCTGTGCTCAACGCCGACTGGCATCACGGGGAAGGCGACGGGACAAGCGGCGCGAGCTTCATTGCGCCAATCACGCCAGTGCTCAACGCCGACTGGCATCACGGGGAAGGCGACCGGGGACGTCCGTGGCGGTGACGGCTGGGTGCGCCTTCGCGTGCTCAACGCCGACTGGCATCACGGGGAAGGCGACTTCGCCCGGCGCTCACCGTCCCACTGACGGAAGAGCGGGTGCTCAACGCCGACTGGCATCACGGGGAAGGCGACCTTGCATTCTTTCGACGATTCGTTCACGGTGGACTGGTGTGCTCAACGCCGACTGGCATCACGGGGAAGGCGACCCAATCCCAGATGCCGTAGCCGCCGACGATCCCCGTGATGTGCTCAACGCCGACTGGCATCACGGGGAAGGCGACGGACAACGTTTCCGAGGCGCGCACCGACTTCGAGTGCTCAACGCCGACTGGCATCACGGGGAAGGCGACTCATCCTCAACGGCACGCCGATCGCCACGCTGGCGACCGGTGCTCAACGCCGACTGGCATCACGGGGAAGGCGACGTAGGCGTCGACGTCTCCAGGAGCGACGGAGCCGGGTGCTCAACGCCGACTGGCATCACGGGGAAGGCGACCCCGCATCGGCGACGCCGGTGGCAAGGGCGACGTGTGCTCAACGCCGACTGGCATCACGGGGAAGGCGACCACGAAGATGCTCCCCGACGTTGGCACGGACCGGCGGTGCTCAACGCCGACTGGCATCACGGGGAAGGCGACTGACGCTGGAGTTCGCCTGATGGGCAAGCTGGCGGACAGGTGCTCAACGCCGACTGGCATCACGGGGAAGGCGACCCTTGTGGATCTGGATGTCGTCGGGGGCGTGCTTGTGCTCAACGCCGACTGGCATCACGGGGAAGGCGACACCACCGCAGACGGGGACCAGGAAGCCGCCGGGGGGGTGTGCTCAACGCCGACTGGCATCACGG
>Ga0105238_10001913_pt1 | contig 20909 bp, 17 predicted proteins | sample KBSC34metaG_FD_81526 | JGI IMG/M metagenome (GOLD analysis project Ga0105238, IMG submission 81526) | Corn rhizosphere microbial communities from Kellogg Biological Station, Michigan, USA - KBS C3-4 metaG | ecosystem: Host-associated > Plants > Roots > Rhizosphere > Soil | place: Michigan, USA...
CCACTATTTCGGCAGCTACAAGGGAGCGCGCGGCTTTGCTGAAGCTTCCAATGCCTTCAGGCAGCCGTATCCCGCCAACACAACGGCGTCGCCAGCGGGCGTGCTCTATCCCTTCCATCTCGATACTTCCAAGTGGAACGCGTCTTGCACGCACGACATTGACCACGGATGGGTGACGCAGCATAAGAGCTGGAACAACGGGGCCAATGACGGCTTCGTCACGGCGCATGTTCCCATTAATGCGAATGATGCAGTCCTGACGATGGGCTACTACACGCGGGCAGATTTGCCGTACTACTATGCGGTCGCGGATGCGTTCACCCTCTGCGACAGCTACCACTGCTCTGTGATTGGGCCTACTGACCCCAACCGGCTTTACACGATGGCGGCTTCGATCGATCCCGACGGAAGAAACGGCGGGCCTCTGCTGCAGACGCTGATCACCAATCGCAGCAGCATGTACGGCCGGCTGACGTACACGACGATGCCGGAACAGCTGCAGGCCCGTAACATCTCTTGGAAGATCTACAGCGCGCCGGACTCGAGCGTCGGGAATGGCATTCTGTCTGACAACGTCCTGCCTTACTTCAAGAACTTCCAAGATCCGACGACGCAGCTCTATAAGAACGCCTTCGGGCAGCAGTTTCCGACGGACTTTGTGGCTGACGCCATCTCCGGAAATTTACCTCAGGTCTCGTGGGTCATCCCGTCGGTTGTGGAATCCGACCATCCGCCGGCGCCGTCTCTTTTCGGCGAGCTGACTCTCGCGTCCATTGTGAATGCGCTGACGGCGAATCCCGCCACGTGGGCGAAGACCGTTCTGTTTGTGACGTATGACGAAAATGGCGGATTTTTCGACCATATGCCCCCGCCTACCGCACCGCCTGGCACTCCCGGCGAGTACATCACCGCGAGTCCGGTTCCGGATGCGTCGGTCTTAGGTGGAATCGGCGGCCCCATCGGCCTGGGCTTTCGTGTGCCGATGATGATTCTGTCGCCGTTCACGAGAGGCGGGTTTATATCGTCCGACATCTTTGACCATACTTCGGTTCTACGATTTCTGGAGACTCGGTTTGGCGCTGAGGTACCGAATCTCTCTGCCTGGCGGCGTGCCACCGTTGGGGATATGACTTCAGCATTCAATTTCTCCAAACCAGACACCTCGGTGCCGATTCTTCCCACACTCAGTGCTGCCGATCCAGCGTTCATCACTGGCTGCATTACTTCGCTTACGGGTACGGTGGCCTATCCGATCCCCAATCCACAGAGCCTCCCTACGCAGGAACTTGGCAGCGCGGCCCGCCCAAAGTCGACCTGCTAACGCAGCCCTCCGGGAATCGTGCTGGACGTGCGCGGGTCAGCCCGGACGGACTATGATGGAGTCCTTAGCCTGACAGGTGCGCCTGAAACGCCAAGAATCCCACGAAACCCCTGTACGGAGGAGAAGCATGTCTGAGTACCGCAATTTTCTGGCCATGAGCTATGACGAGCTCGAAGAGTTCAACCTGAAGGCCAAGGCCGACCGACTGAACCGCGTCGACGCGGGCAAGATCCAGGAGGAGCGGGTCAAGTTCCTGACCGACCAGAAGCACATCAAGGCCGTGACGGTGATGTTCTCCGACCTTGAAGGCCGGCTGCACCTGCTGGACTACGACAAGAAGTTCCTGGTTAAGAGCTACGACAACCTGACGTTTGACGGCTCATCGATCCGTGGCTTTACCGCGCAGCATGAGAGCGACCTGCGCCTGGGCATCGACTGGAGTGCCTTCTACATGGTGCCGGCGGACGTCTTCGGCACGGGCAAGGCGCTGGTCTTCGGCACAGTAATCGACAAGGGCGGCGAGCCCTACTCCGGCGACATGCGGGGCGTGCTGCAGCGCTTCTCCGACAAGCTGTACAAGGAGAAGAACTGGACGCTGAACGCCGCCAATGAGATCGAAGGCTTCCTGTTCGCCGGCAAGGACGCTGAGCGGCACTTCCATCAGACCGGCAAGTTTGAATTCGTCAACACGGGCGGCTATTACCACTCCCTGCCCCTCGATCCCCTGCGTCAGTTCATCGACACCGCCGCCGAAGTACAGCGCGCGATGGGCTTCGGCAATGAGAAGGACCATCCGGAGGTCGCGCCCAGCCAGTTTGAGATCAACTACGGCTATGGTGAGGTCGTCTCAGCCGCTGACCAGATCCAGCTCTACAAGCTGCTGTGCCGCCAGGTGGCCAACAACATGGGCTATACGGCCAGCTTCCTGCCCAAGCCCGTGGTTGGCGTGAATGGCAGCGGCATGCACACCAACATGTCCATCTCCGAGGGCAAAACCAACCTGTTCTGGGACGAGAAGGGGCAGGAGAAGCTCTCTAAGGTTGGCTGGGATTACGTGGACCGCATCCTGACGCACGGCCTTGACCTGTGCCTGATGCTGAACCCCAGCGTCAACGCATACCGCCGGCTGGACCCGCACTTTGAGGCGCCAAATCAGTTGAAGGCTTCGGCCGTGGATCGCGGCTCCATGGTGCGCATCCCCATCGGCAATTCGAAGTCGATGCGCGTTGAGGTGCGTTCGGTTGCGCCGGATGCGAACCCTTATCTGGTGCTTTATTCCTTGTTCAAGACAGGCATCGAAGGCTCGACCTCAAACGAGAAGAACCTGCGCCAGGCCGAGCGTTACCTGCCGGACAACATCTACGACGCCATCGCGGACTTCCGTTCGGCGGACTGGACCAGCAAGATCCTGGGCGACGACGTGAAGGGCCGGTACGCCGACCTGAAGCAGGCCTCGGCTGATCGCTGCGCCCGCGCGCTCGGGACGTTTGTAAAGGGACCCGAGGTGCAGTTCCACCACGAGGTCTACAACCAGAGTCTGTGGAACTTGTTCTAGTTGATAGCTGCTGATGGTTGGTTGCGAGTCGGGAAAGACAGAGGGCCTGCCGGAGATGGTAGGCCTTCTGTTTGCCATTTTAACTATTTATAGACCAGCTCAACTCATAAAACGCTTAGTAAAGAACTTCCGCAGTCGGCACAGAATCAACACCGAATTGCGGAGCGTTACTGTGGCCTCCCCCTACAATCAAGATGCGCCCGTCACCTAAAGCTGTGGCCGTGTGCCAAAAGCGCCCGTCGCTCATGCTTGCGGTAAAAGTGAAGGAGTTTTTAAGCGGATCGTACACTTCCGAAGTTGGGGTAGGAGCATACCCAACGTAAACCTGGGGTACCAGAGGTATCCCTCCTGCTAGTACCACCTCCCCATTTGGCAGTATTGCCGCGGCGTGACTAGTGCGCGGCATATTCATCGAAGGCCCTGCCAGAAACTGCCCTGCCGCGGGATCGTATATCTCAGTGCTGGCGAGCACACCAGAGTTCGCCCCTCCCGCAATCAGGACTGTCCCATTGTTCAACAAGGTCGCCGTATGTCCGGTCCGCGCGAACGCCATTGTTCCCGCAGACGTAAAAGCTCCGAGCCGCGGATCATAAATTTCGCTGCTGGAAAGGGCGTTCATGCTCAAAATCGGCTGCAAATAATCGGCCCTCCCCCCAACGATCAGTACCCTGCCGTCGGGGAGCCTCGTTGCGGTGTGCGAGTTCCTCGCTGTGGCCAGCGATCCAGTTGAAGAAAACCTTCCCGTTGCAGGATTATAGATTTCAGCCCGGCTATCTGACGAGCCACCGACGATGAGCACTGTTCCATCATTGAGCAACGTCGCAGTATGACCAATTCGGGAAATGCTCATACTGCCCGTCTGCGAGAAAGAGTTGGTGGCCGGGTCGTATAGCTCTGCCGAGTTCAACTTATCTCCGCCGCCAGTGATAAGAACTTTGCCATTGGGCAGAAGTGTTGCGGTATGAAATTCACGTCCAGTCGACGTCTCTCCGGCCGCAAAGAACTTGCCGGTAGATGGATCGAATATTTCCGCGCTCGATATTGGTGTCAGGGTGTCGTCAATGTCGAAATATCCGCCATCTACCATCAGAACCATGTGATTAGGCAAGAGTGTGGCCGTGTGTGCGGCTCTCGCCACGGCCATATTTCCGAATAAGCTGAATCCGGACTGTTGATTCACACTTACAGTTGCGTCAGCAGTGGCGTTACCGATTATCGTTGCGGCGACTATGTGATAGGTACCTGCTGTCGATGGAGCTGTGTAGTCTCCACTTGGCGCGATCGAGCCGCCTGATGAACCTTCCTGAACTGACCAAGCGACCTGGACATTCGGCGCCACCCCGAACGTAAATCCTTGCCCAATTCGCACGTAGGCGGTCTGCGGATTAATAACGATTGTGTGTACGACGATCGAGGTCGACGCACTTTCCGCTGTATCCGCGACACTGGTTGCGATGACATGGTAAGTGCCGGGCGCTGCCGGAGCCGTAAAAAGACCATTTGGTGTGATGCTGCCGCCACTCGCACCCTCTTGAATGCTCCATGTGACAGATGTATTGCTAGAGCCAGTGACAGTCGCCGTAAGTTGCACGGTGGCGTTAATAAAAATGGTCGGCGAAAGCGGAAAGACAGATACCAGCACGGTTGGCGTCTGTGTAGTACTGGACGTGTTAGCTGCTTTTGTGCCACATCCAGCGAGCCCTAACTGGAGCACGATCAGTACAGATGTGACGACTTTTTTTCGTTTGTCCAAAGTGGACGATATTTTATCAATAGGCTTTGAATTCAGCCGTTCAGTTCACTGTTCCGCCGGCCAGCTCCGCATCGGAGCCGAGGACGTTTTCGGCGAAGCGGTAGCCGACGTAGGCGTCGGTGAGCAGGTAGCGGGGGTCGGAGGGGTCGGTCTCAATCTTCTTGCGCAACTGACGGATGAAGGTGCGCAGGTAGTCGACCTCCTGGCGGTAGTCCGGGCCCCAGACTGACGTCAGCAGCTTGCCGTAGGTGACGGCGCGGCCGGCGTGGGTCATCAGGTAGAGCAGGATGTCGTATTCCTTGCGCGTGAGGTGAATGGGTTGGCCGGCCTTGGTGACGAGGCGGCGGGTGGGCTGCACCTGAATTTCGCCGATGGAGATAGGCGCGTCCTCATTGCGCTCCGGCGCCTGCGAGCGGCGGATAGCGGAGCGCATGCGCGCGATGACCTCGCGGACGCTAAAGGGCTTGGTGACGTAGTCGTCAGCGCCGGATTCGAGAGCCTCGATCTTTTCTTCCTCGCCATCGACGACCGTGACCATGAGGATGGGCAGGCGCGGCGCGATGGAGCGCAGTTTGGCCAAAGTCTTCATACCGCCCATTCCGGGCATGTTCATGTCGAGAAGCACAACATCAAAGGCTTGCGACTGGGCCAGCTGGATGGCCTCTTCACCGCGTGAGGCTTCAGTGGGGATGAAGCCCATCTCGCTGAGAGGTGCGCGAAGGGCGCGGCGGATGGCAGGCTCATCGTCCACAAGCAGGACACGAAGGGCCGGATTGAGAGCGGTCGAACTCATGCAGGGATAGCTCCAGAGCGGCGTTGTGCAACCCCGTTAGTAGACGGTGGGGCGGCAGGCAAGGACGCATAAAAGGTGGTGCCTGCGCTCGCGTCGCTGGTGACCCAGACACGGCCACCCTGCGCCTGCGCGGTGCGCTTGGCTACGGCCAGTCCAATGCCGGTGCCCGGTGCCTTATTGCCGGGCAATTGCGCGCGATAGTAGCGGTCGAAGATACGATCGAAATCCGTGCGGGCAATGGCGGGGCCGACGTTATGCACGGAGAAGACAATCTCCGCCGCATGCTCGAAAGCCTGAATAGTAACCTGCGAGCCGCTGTTGCCGTATTTGCCTGCGTTGTCAACATACTGTGTGAGCATGGCGACCAGCAGGCTGCGGTCACAGCGCAGCGAGAGGTCTTCTGACGAGACGTCGACGCGGACCTGCACATGCGCAAGCTGGTCGCGCAGGCTGGCGATGACATCCTCAATGACAGGCCCCACAGCGACCTTCTCTGCCTGCGGCGAGATCTCGTGCGACTGCAACCGCGCGGTCTTGAGCAGCCGCGTTGTGAGCTGGTTCAGCAGCGCGGTCTGCTCGTCGATCAGCGTGACCAGGCCAGCCTGCGCGGGCGTAAGGTTACCCATCGCGCTGAGTCCCTGGCTGGCTGTGCCGATGACGGTGAGCGGCGTCTTGTACGCGTGGGCCAGGTTGTCCAGCACGGAACTGCGCAGCAGTTCTGTCTGGCGGGCGGTTTCGGTGCGACTCTCGTTGGCCAGCGCGTGGTAGCGGTCAAAGGTGATGGCAATAACCGAGGCGATAGAGGTGGCAACACGGCCATGGGTCTCGCCGCGCAGCAACAGGGCGCCAATGGAGAGGTTGCCCATCTGCAGCACACGCTTGCTCAGCCCTGTCTGTTGGTCGTCGGTGTGCGTGGCAAAGGTGCAGATATTCTGCAGCGTGTTCTCTACTTCAGTGGTCCATTCGCCGGCGCTGTAGACCTCGCGCAGATCGGCGTCGAAGATGGCAACAGACTCCGCCTTAAAGATGGAGTGGATCAGCGTCGCCAGCGTCTGGCCAGGCTTGCGATGTGGATCAAGGCTAGTTGTCTCCTGAATGAGCGCGCAAATCTGCTCCGCCTCTTCGGAGTCGGCTACCTCTCTCGAACGCGGAAAGCCGAAGCGCGCCGCTAACGTGCCGCCGGAGATTCCAGCGATGCGCACACTCTTCTGTAGAACAAAGACCAGCGCGGACGCAGCCACGATGGAGACGGTAATCAGCGCCTCCAGCCAGCGCGAACTGTTAGCGATACTGTGCGGCAGAACTGCCATTCAGTGCCTTGCGCCCAGACTGGCTGGGCTCTTTAGAGAAATGGATTTTTCCAGATATGCGATACGACTGACTCCAGGGTTTTTCAAACCGGGCCGTTCCTTCTCAGTCGCCCGTTCCATCGCTCGGAAAGCCGTTTCGGCAAATGATTGCAGTTTGGCTCTGTCTTCCTTGCACCGAACAAGCCCCAAATGTGCGGCTTTGACGAGGAGATGTCGGCTGAAATTTGCAGGGCTTATGCCTAAATTTTAGCATTTCCGGTCTTGCGGCATACCTATTTCAGTGTTGCGCCCAAGTGGGCCGGAACCCCTCCACGAAAAACATGACCCTTTTTTTCTTCTTTATGAATTCCTCATGACTTCCTTGAGTACATAGGGTCACCGGAAAGAAAAACCACGTCCTGGGCGCATTTGAATTACGTGCGCTGCACGACCAAAGGGACAGTTAGTCGGGGCATGGAAGTGCCGTGACAACCAAATTGCTAGTTATTTTACGGAGGAATAGAAACGAATGGACCACACATTGAAGAGCGTGTTGCAGGGTATGGCAGGAGCACTCAGTCTCTCTCTCGCTGTTGCCGCGGGAGCACAGGCCCCCGCTACCACTCCTGCCGCGGCGCCCGCTGCGGCCCCGGCTGCTTCTCCAACCTGGAGCGTCGGGCCAGTCGACTTCAGCGGCTTTGTTGATGGCTATTACAGCTACAACGCCAACCGGCCGGGCCAGAACTCAGCGTTTGGTCAAATCAACCAGCTCTATAACTTCAATGACCAGACCGACCAGTTCAGCCTGGAAGCAGCGAAGCTGTCCCTTAACCATGATCCTGACCCGGTCGGTGCGCACGTGGACCTGATGTTCGGCCGCACCAATGCGTTCCTGCACAGCCCCAGCAACTTTAACGAATTCCTTACCGGCAACTACATCGAGCAGGCATATGTCTCCATCAAGCCCCCTAAAGCAAAGGGTTTTGAGATGGACTTCGGTCAGTTCGTCACCTCAGCGGGCGCGGAAGTCATCGAGACGATGACGAACTATAACTACTCGCACGGCATTCTCTTTGGCTATGCGATCCCGTACTACCACTTCGGCCTGCGCACGTCGATGCCTGTTACGAAGTCCTGGACCATCGGCTACCAGGCCGTGAACGGCTGGAACAATACCGTGGATAACAATGGCGGCCTCACGCACGGCTTTACCAGTGCGGTAGTGAAGTCGAAAGCCAGCTGGTACGTGAACATCTATACCGGCCCGGAGAACTTCAATACCCAGAAGGGCTACCGCAATCTGATTGACACCACAATCATCCTGACGCCCACGTCGAAGTTCAGCTGGCTGGTGAACTACGACTACGGCCAGAACAAGGCATCAACCGCAACGCCGCTCGCATCCCATTCGCCACACTGGCAGGGTATTGCAACGGCGGCGCGCGGCCAGATGACTGCAAACTCTGCCTTGGCCTTCCGTTATGAGTACTTCAACGACAACCAGGGCTTCTCTACCGGATCGCGGCAAAAGCTGAACGAAGTAACGGCTACTTACGAATACAAGTGGCCGGTGGGCTTGCTGATGCGTGCTGAGTATCGGCGTGACTGGTCGAACATTGCCTACTTTGACAAGGGCGACACCAACAACGTCAAGGCGCAGTCGACCGCGACCATTGGCTTCATCGCATACTTCGGACCGAAACGGTAAAACAACCAACCCGTGGGGCGCCGCTGATTCCGAGAACGGCGGCGCCTCGTGAACCAGATCCACGGATCAAAAGTGGGAACCAATACTCACACGATCCTCAGCAATTCAAAGCAAATCACCACCAACCAGGAGACTGTTCATGGCAGACCAGAATTCCGCTCCACAAATGCAGGCCACGCTCGGCCTGACAGGCTTGACCAGTAATGCGATGGCCCTGATTGCACCGGGGGCCTTCCTATGGCTGACCTTCTACCTTCAGGCGACCACCGGCAACACGTCACCTTCCATGTGGATCGGCATCTTCGCCGCTCTGTGTCTCTGCCTGGCGACGGCCGTCTCCTACGCTGAGATTTCTAAGCTCTACCCCGGTACCGGATCCAGCTACTACTATGCGGAGCAGGCCATGCTCTCTAAAGACACGGCCTTCAAGTATGCGCGGCTGTCGAAGTTCATCGTCGGCTGGGGCTCGCACCTCTACTACTGGGTGTATCCGGGCGTTATGGTCGGCGTCACCGGCGTCTTCGTCGGCTACGTGGTCGGCTTCCTGTGGCCGACCTTCATGAGCGGCTCCAACCCTGGCCCGATCTTCATGGCGCTGGTCGCGATCGTCTTCACCTTCATGGTGACTTGGATCGCGCAGCGCGGCGCCAACGCCTCCACTGCGGTGAACCTGGCCATCAACGTCGTGCAGATCTCAGCGCTGGTGCTGTTCGCGATCCTGGCCATTGGATATCGCGTCAACCACCCGCAGGGCGCCAAGGCACTGAACTATGACTCCGCTACGCAGGCGACGTACACCTATAACTTCGCCGCAAAAGCGGACGGCACCATCATTCGCGATTCGAACAATGTGCCGCAACCGCAGCTCGACGCAGCCGGCAAGCCAGTTCCCTTCACGATCGACTACACCTCAACCGATTCGACTGGCAAGTTCCTCGCACATCCCAACGCGAAGTCGGTCATCTCCATGCACAACTTCGGCTGGATGATGGGCCAGGCCATGGTCGCCATCCTGATCCTGGTTGGCTTCGAGTCGGTAACGTCCATGGGAGGCGAGGCAAAGAACGCTAAGCGGGATATTCCGCTTGCGGTCATCTTCTCGCTCCTCATTCAGGGTCTGATCTGTTACCTGTTCGAGTACTTCGCGGCCAATTATTTCCTCAACTCGGGCTATACCATGCAGAGCGCGACCGGCTCCGCTGCCCCTATCGGCGACATGATGATCATCGTCGGCGACGCGCTGCTCGGTGCCGGCCACGGCAAATACTTCATGCTGGCGGAGGCGGTCACCGTGTTCCTTGCACTGATCGGCACCACGTTGGCCTGCATGAACACTGCAGCCCGCGTGACTTATGCGATGGGCAAGGACGATGAGGCACCGGAGCACTTCGGCATGCTGCACGCTAAGACGCTCTCCCCGCACCGCGCCCTGCGCACCCTGAGCTTCATCACGGCCTTCATCGGCGTGATCGCGGTTTCGGTTGTGTTCGGCAACGGCGCAGCTCCTTCGGACGCCACCATTGCCGCTCTGCCGCACGGGATCTTCTCCAGCGTGGGTTACATGTCACATGACACCCTGGCCAAGTTGCCCAACTCGCTGCTGATGATCACGCTGGTTTCTAACTTCGGCACGTTCATCCTCTATGCGCTCAGCTGCATGCTGTGCCTGGTCGCTTATCACAAGCGCCCGGACCATAGCTTCGTCAAACACACACTCATCCCGGGCTTCGGACTGATTGCCAACCTGGGTTGCATGGCTGCCTATCTGGCGCTCCCCTTCTTCGGGATCGGCACCAAGCTGGAGCCGTTCGGTGCAGTTGGTATCGCCTGCATCTGGGGTTTATATGGCGCTTTCTATTTCATGAAGTCATCCAAAGCCAAGGGCAAGTCCGTACTGCTGTCCAAGGCCCAGGCATAACCAGCGTGCGTCGGCGCAGACAGACCGCCGCCGCGAGCTGCAAATGAACTACTTGCTGTGCTCCGCCCCTCCGGATGGCCGGAGGGGCGGTTCCTCTTCCGTGAGCTTTATTTCACGGTATATCCATGAACCGTTGACCGCAGGATAGGAATTTCATGCTGGACGTAGTCTTCGGACAGGCAAGCGATACAGGCAAGGTTCGCCCACACAACGAAGACTCCGTTGCATATTTTGCGCCGCGCTCGCGGCAGGAGTCGCGCTCCAGAGGCTGGCTGTTCGCAGTGGCCGACGGCGTGGGTGGCCGCGACCTTGGCGAGGTGGCATCGGCTAAGGCCGTCAAGGTGATTACCGAGGGCTTTGCCCAGTCTGCCGAAAACTCATCGCTTGCGACTGTGCTGCCACGCCTGATTCAGCAAGCCAACTCCTCCGTGCATGACGAAGGCCTAAGCCCGGACCGACGCGGGCAGCATATGGCCACGACCATCGTTATCTGCGCGCTGCGGCATGACCAGGCTGTGATTGCGCACGTCGGCGATTCGCGTTGCTATCACGTGCGCGATGGCAAGGCTACACAGCTCACTCGCGACCACACATGGGTGCAGGAGCAACGCAAACTTGGTCTGATCACAGCAGCCGAAGCCGAGCAGTCTGAAAAGCGCCACGTGCTGACGCGCTGCCTGGGGCCTGAGCTCTTCGTCACAGCGGACACGACAACTGCCTCGCTCAAGCCGGGTGACACGCTCGTTCTTTGCAGTGATGGCCTTTACGGCGCCATGTATCCCGAGGATATTGCGCGCCTCGTCTCCTGCAACAAAGATGCCGAGGATATCGCAAAGGAGCTGGTGGACTATGCCGTTGAGGTAGACGGTTCCGACAATGCCACAGCGCAGGTAATCCAGATTAAGTCAGTTGAGGCGATGGGTATGTATCGCGGCCGGTTGTACCCACTGCCAACGCGGGTCTGAAGGCAAACGATATAATCGGGAGCGAAGCGGGAGTAGTTCAGTGGCAGAACGTCAGCTTCCCAAGCTGAATGTCGCCGGTTCGATCCCGGTCTCCCGCTCCAATTCCCGCCGCATCCTCGTTCGACATCTGCAGCGGTTAATGCTGGATGCCTTCGCGCATGCGGGGGTCAAGGTAGTCGCGTAGCGCGTCACCTATAAAGTTGAATGCGAGCACTACCAGCATGACCGTTACCGCAGGGACAATAACCAGATGCGGCGCGTCGAAGAGATGCGAGCGTCCATCATTCAACATAGAACCCCAACTTGGCGCGGGCGGTGGAATGCCCAGTCCGAGGAAGCTAAGCGTTGCTTCGGCCAGCACTGCTCCAGCCATGCCTATGGCGGCCTGCACCAATACCGGCTGCACAATATTCGGCAGGACGTGGCGCAGGAGGATGCGAAGGTCCTTGGCACCCAGCGCACGCGCCGCCTCCACAAACTCGCGCTCCTTCACAGCCATTACCTGAGCGCGCACCAAACGCGCATAGCCCACCCAACCGGAGATCGAAAGCGCCAGCACCAAATTGACGAGACCAGGACCTAGGAACGCTACAAAAGCAATCGCCAGCAAGATGCCCGGTAGCGCGAGGAAGGCATTGCTGACGTAAACATTCAGCACCGTGTCTGCCCAACCGCCATAGAAGCCCGCGGTCAGGCCCGCAAGCAAGCCAAGCGTGAGTGAGATACCCACAACCGAAACTGAGACTGCCAGCGAGATGCGCGCGCCATAGATGGTGCGCGAGAGGATGTCACGTCCTAGCTCGTCAGTTCCAAACCAATGGCCGTGCGCTGGCGACAGCAAACGGGCGCTTAGATCTATCTGTGCGGGGTCGTGAGGCGACAGCCACGGTGCGAATACAGCGCACACGATAAATACTGTGAGCAGCAAGAAACCAGCCACAGCGAGGGGCTGTCGCTTCGCAAATGTTACCTGCGTGAGGCTTCCAGGCAAAGACTGCGTGGCAGTCGGCATCTAACCCTGTTTATCATAGGGCGTTACACCTGACATATCTTTTATCCATATTGTGTCGCCTACGCAGATTGAAAGGCCTGTTTGCGAATCCTGATCTATGGACTCAACTATTCGCCGGAGCTGACAGGGATCGGCAAATATACCGGCGAAATGGCAGCGTGGCTGGCAGAGCGCGGCCATCAGGTGCGTGTTGTCACCGCGCCGCCTTACTATCCTGCATGGCGCGTTCGCGAGGACTATCGCGGCACGCGCTACCGCACAGAGCGTAGCCCCGGACAACCGACCGTCTTCCGCTGTCCTCTATATGTTCCGGAACGCCCCACCGGCCTCAAACGCATCCTTCACTTGCTTTCTTTCATGGCAAGCAGCTTCCCTGTCGTGCTGCGCGAGATGTTCCTGCGGCCTGAGTTGATCTTCACAGTCGAGCCGACATTTTTCTGCGCTCCCCTTGCGCTCTTCGCAGCTGCATGCTCCGGATCGGCAAGCTGGTTGCACGTACAAGACTTCGAGGTGGACGCCGCATTCGAACTGGGCCTGCTTCCGGCACAAGGTCCCATTCACGATGCAGCTCTGCGTGTGGAAAACTTCTTTATCTTTGCCTTTGACCGCGTCTCAGGAATATCCGCACGCATGGTGGACCGCGCGTTGGCCAAAGGCGTGCCATCGGAACGCGCGATTCTCTTTCCCAACTGGGTGGATGTCGATGCGATCCGTCCGTTGAATCGCCCGCCATCAGAGAATTTCATCCGCCGTGAACTGTCGGCACAAGTGCCCGGCATCGAAGATAAAATCATCCTGCTCTACTCCGGCAATATGGGAGCCAAGCAAGGGTTGGAAGTTCTGGCGCCGCTCGCTGAATCTTTCCGCGACGATCCGCGCGTGCATTTCCTGTTATGCGGCGATGGCGCATTTCGCAAACGGCTGGAGGAGATGGTCGTACATCTGCCCAACGTGACCATGCTGCCTCTGCAGCCTCTCAGCAGATTGAACGAGCTTTTGAACGCCGCCGACATCCATCTTTTGCCCCAGCGCGCCAGCGCGGCGGACCTCGTGATGCCGTCCCGGCTGAGTGCGATGCTGGCCAGCGGCAGGCCTGTTATCGCTACTGCGCATCCCGGCACTCAAGTAGCACAGGTGGTGGAGGGACGTGGCCTTCCTATTCCCGCCGAAGATTCTGTTGCTCTGCACGCCGCGGTGCTGCTACTGCTGGAGGATCCCGCTCTGCGGCAGCGGCTTGGGCACTCAGCTCGCGAATATGCTGTTGAGCACCTAGGCAAGCAGCAGGTGCTGGAGCGGTTTGAGCGCGATATGGTGGCTGTTATGGGCCGCCACTGACAGAGCACGAGCCAACCATAGAGCCTAGCCGCTCAAGTACCATGGAGAAGTTGCTGCTGCCTACACACTACTCTGCGAGGAAACCTAAGGTTGAAGAAGGCGCTTATTACGGGTGTCACCGGTCAGGACGGCGCGTATCTGGCGGAGTTCCTGCTTAACAAGGGCTATGAAGTGCATGGCGTCAAGCGGCGCTCTTCCTTGTTCAACACCGCGCGCATCGACCATATCTATGAGGACCCGCACATTCCATCGCCGCACTTTTTCCTGCATTACGGCGACATGACAGACTCCACCTCACTGATCCACATCGTGCAGAAAGTCCAGCCAGATGAGATATACAACCTGGCCGCGCAATCGCATGTTCAGGTGTCGTTCGAGGAGCCGGAGTACACAGCCAACTCTGATGCCTTGGGCGTACTGCGCCTGCTGGAGGCCATCCGCATCCTCGGGCTGGAGAAGAAGACCCGTTTCTACCAGGCCAGTACGTCCGAGCTTTACGGGTTGGTGCAGGAGACGCCGCAACGGGAGACAACACCGTTCTACCCGCGGTCACCGTATGGCGTGGCAAAACTGTATGGGTATTGGATCGTCGTGAACTATCGCGAGGCGTATGGCATGTACGCCTGCAACGGTATTCTCTTCAATCATGAATCTCCTATGCGTGGCGAGACGTTTGTCACACGCAAGATCACCCGTGGCCTCGCCCGCATCAAGGCGGGCCTGCAACAGGAGCTCTACCTCGGCAACCTGGACGCGCGCCGCGACTGGGGCCATGCGCGTGACTATATCGAGATGCAGTGGCTGATGCTGCAACAGGAAAGGCCTCAGGACTACGTCATCGCAACCGGCGAACAGTACAGCGTGCGCGAGTTTGTACAGCGTTGCGCGAAGCTGCTGGAGATGGACCTGACATGGTCCGGCTCCGGTATCGATGAAAAGGCCGTCGATAAAGAGGGAAAAGTTGTCATCGCTGTCGACCCGCGATATTTTCGGCCTGCCGAGGTGGAGACCCTGCTGGGCGACGCAAGCAAGGCGAAACGCGAGCTTGGCTGGACACCACGCACCAGCTTCGATGAACTGGTCCGCGAAATGGTGGAGGCCGATCTGAAATCTGCCCAGCGTGATGCGCTGGTGCGCAGCCACGGCTTCGATGCCTACACCGCGCGCGAGATGTAGGCCCTAATGAACATGACTACCTCAGGTCCGGAGCACAAGCCGTTCATGCGGTCTGATAGCTGCATCTATATCGCAGGCCATCGTGGACTGGTGGGCTCGGCTATTTATCGCGCGCTGGAAGCTGCCGGATACACCAATCTGCTGACGCGCACACGTGCCGAGCTTGATCTGCTGGACGCGAACGCGGTAGCGCATTTCTTTGAGTCCGAGCAGCCGGAGTTCGTCTTCCTGGCTGCGGCCAAAGTAGGCGGAATTCTTGCCAACAATACCTACCCGGCTGATTTCATTCGCGACAACCTCGCGATCCAGTCCAATGTCATCGAGTCGGCGCGACGGGCAGGTGTAAAACGTCTTTTATTTTTGGGATCGTCGTGCATCTATCCCAGGCTTTGTCCCCAGCCGATCAAGGAAGAATATCTGCTCACCGGGCCGCTGGAGCCTACCAACCGGCCTTATGCGCTGGCCAAGATCGCCGGCATTGAGATGTGCTGGAGCTATAACCGGCAATATGGAACGCGCTATCTTGCCGCCATGCCAACCAATCTCTATGGTCCCGGCGACAATTTCGATCTTGCCAACTCTCACGTGCTGCCGGCACTCATTCGCAAGACAGCGGAAGCTATACGCACAGGCGCCAAAGAGGTCGTCGTTTGGGGCACAGGCACACCACGGCGTGAATTGCTCTATTCTGATGATCTCGCCCAGGCCTGTATATTTCTGATGAATCTTGACGAGGCGCGTTTTGGATCGCTGCTCACAGGAGACTTCCCTCCCCTCATCAACATCGGCACCGGCGAAGACGTCGCCATTCGAGAACTTGCAGAGATGGTTGCGCGTGTACTTGGCTTCAAGAGAAGTCTGATCTTCGATACATCCAAGCCGGACGGCACGCCCCGCAAGCTGATGGACGTTTCCCGGCTCCACGCACTCGGCTGGCGGCATACCACTGAACTTGAGGACGGTATCCGCCAGACCATAGCCAACTTGAAGTTTTGAGTCTGTATTACGGCTCGGTATGGTGACGTCTCTTTCGCATAGCCACTGGAGACGGCCCGCCCTCATTGGCTGCGTGCAGCACCCGGAGATCTGGCTTCACATCCAGAACGCGTGGCATGAGGATTACATACGGAACAGACGTTTGCGAGAATCGTGACCGGGTTGCGGCGTTCAGAAACGGCGGCGCATGATCACCGACGATGATGAACACTGTGGGTTTGGATATGGACATCAAAGCTAGCTTCGCCACGCTCTGATGCAGCTTCTGCACAAGATTGAACCATGAACAAAGAGCATTGTCGTCAACGATGCTTATTTGTCTACATGCTTCTAAATCCGCTGGGGCGGCCTCAGGTGGCACAGGCAGATGCGAACCAAGCGTAACCCAGTGCACAAAGACCGGACGGTCCTGCGCGGAAGAGATGAGGTGCTGCCCTATCCATTGCGCCACACTCGCATCGCATATACCGGGAAACGCTCCGTCGCACATTGCCGCGCCGCTTTGCTGCAGCTGTGGCTGAAATACAGCGTCCGAAAAACCGAATCTGGAGTACCAGCGCTCACGCTGATACATGGTTGGCGTAAACCCGTGGACAGCCACGGTGCGATATCCCCGATGATTCATCCTCTCTGGCCAGCAATTTGCAAAATAGGAGGCAGGCTCAGAGATACTTGCGATTCCTTCCGCATCTCCGCATAAGGCTCGCGTCTCTCCTGACGTGGTTGCGCCATCAAAAGGGACCGCACCTGTAATTTCACGGTAGAGTGCTCCAATACGAGGATCGTCATAAGGTTGCTGCTCTGCGCGGTTGATGCGATCGTCCTGCGCCAACCCCCATGATTCCGTAAGAACAAGGACAATATTGGGCTTTGCGTCCTGAGGTAACTGCCTCATTGCCAGGGCGAGGCTGGAAGAGAGGGGCACTCGTCCCGGGCCAGACTGCGAATCGTGCCCGTAGGAGCGGACGCTGTCGATCAGTGAGATCAAAGGGACCGAAAGTATCCGTCCGGTACGTTCGTCAGATTCTCTCCACCGAGGCTCCAAAGCGTGACCATTAAAAGTGAAGCTGGACGCTATCGCGGCCCCAGTACATACGAAGATGACTGCGACAGCCTTTCCCGCAATTGGCGACCTTTCTTCGCCGAGAGCCCATCGCAGAGAAATTGCACAGACCAAAGCACAGGAGAACAGCACCAACCCGTATTCAAAGAGTCGATGTGCGGGCAGCAGGTGCAGATAACGAAGCGACAGTAATACGTCACTGGAATGGAAGTAATAGAGCCGTGCGATCGGCTGGATTAACGCGATGCAAATCTCTGTGGTAAGCAGTGCTGCGGTCCACCAAGAGGGCCACAGAATCCCTATACATAGAAGGCCCACGTATTCGAGATTGAACCAGCCGTGTTGATAGAGCAGCGATTTCGTTCCTATCCACCAGACCAATAGCGGCAATAGCGGCACTACGACCGCCGCGACCAGAATGCGCGTGGTGGGGCCGATTTTCGCCCTTCGCACCGAGGCGGACGGCGAAAAAGCTGCAGCGTGAATCTCAGGAAAAGTCGCCATTTGAGGAAGATCCTACTGTGCCAACCCACACTCTCGTCTAAAAGTTGCGGCTCGTAGACCCAGTACCTAAATGGAAATATCACCTTTGAAACCGCATGCCCTAAAAGTGGCACCTGACCTGCGGGTCCGGCGCACCTAAAGACTGCCCTTCGGGTTTCAAATGGATGAAGAGGGTGACGTAGACGTTATGTTTTCCAGCCGGAAAATTGTACAGGTCGCGGCTATTGCAGCAACGATGGTGCTGCATGACTCTGGACGGGCAGCAGCGACGGCCCATGATGCAGGCAGCATTGCGGAGCAGTATTTGCTGGCCGCGGCGAACCAGGAACGAGCGGCGCGCGGTCTGCAGCCGTTGCATCGCGATCCGGCACTGGCGCGTGCGGCGGCGAAGCACGCAGAGCAGATGGCTGCACATGGCGGAATCTCGCACCAGTTTGCCGGCGAGCCGGAGTTGACCGCGCGCGGAGCGAACGCAGGTGTTGCTTTCAGCCTGATCGAGGAGAACGTGGCTGAGGCGCCTGACGCAGCTGCGATCCACCAGATGTGGATGAACTCTGACCATCATCGCGCCAACCTGCTCGATCCTTCGATCGATGCTGCGGGAATCAGCGTCGTGCAGCGCGGCGGCGAGTTCTACGCGGTTGAGGACTTCGCGAAGACGACGCGAGCGATTGGACTCGGCGATCAGGAGGCGGCGGTTGCAGCTCTGGTGCGCCGGCGGGCCTCGGTTGCAATCTCGTCGAGCGCGGGCGATGTTGCGGTCGCGCGCCAGACCTGCGCGATGGACTCAGGCTACGCCGGTGGGCGGAAGCCTTGGTTCATCATGCGTTTCACGGCGGCGAGTCTCGATCGTCTGCCGGAGGAGTTGAACTCACGGCTGGCGACGGGCAAATATCACCAGGCCTCGGTGGGCGCGTGTGCGGTCAATACAGGCAGCCCATTCACGTCGTACAACATTGCGGTGCTGCTGTATCCCTAGCGAGCAGCGGCAGGAACTTCGACGCCGGCCTCGGCGAGTTCTTCGGCGGAGGCGGGCTGCGTAGGCTCCATCTCCAGAACATCGTTGAAGCGATTGAAGTAGTTGAAGAGGCCGATGGCCGCCATCAACTCAACGACCTCACCTTCTGAGTAGAAGCTGCGCAGGCGTCGGAAGTCTTCCTCGGTGTAGCCGTGGGGATAAAGGGTCATGGTTTCGGCCAGATGGATGGCTGCCTTCTCGGCGTCAGTGAATGTGTGCGCGTTGCCGGCGTCTTTCAGGGCTTCGAGCTGCTCATCGGTCCAGCCGAGCCGCTTGCAGATCGCAGTGTGCGAGGCCAGACAGTATGGCGTGCGGTTGCACTGCGAGGTGCGGACGATGACCAGTTCCTTTAGGGCCTTGGAAAGCGTGCCGGTATTCAGCACAGCGTCCATGTGGGCAATGATGGTCTCGAAGATCTCCGGCCGGTGGGCCATGGTGCGGAACATGTTGGGGACATTGCCGCGATCACGGAGGGTCTTGTCGTAGATCTCGACTGAACTGGGCCGAACTTCGCTGCGTTTGAGGCGCGAGATGCGTGGCATGGTGTACCCCTCCCCCCTATCGAAAATGCCAAAATCCAGATAAGAAGCAACTTAGCAGAATGGATCTTGATTCTACGGGGCTTATGCGTTTTGCACTGATTCTAGGATGCTTAACCGTGTTGGACGCATAAGCGGCAGCCAAGAGCTTTTCCTTATTCCCTTCCTTAATTGTACGGCGGGTGTCAAGATACCCGACGGAGATTTACTTCGGATCGAAGTGGAGGGTGGAGAGGATGGCAGTGAGGCGGGCGCGGACGTCATCGAGTTGCTTTGCGGTGATGTCGTGCACGCCGGAGACCTCGCCGCCGCAGAAGTTATTGATGGCCAGGTCGAAGCGCAGGCAGGAGCCGGCGCGGAAGGTTGTGTAGACATCGTCGTGCTGGGTGAGGCAGACGTCGCGCTGCTCATCGCGGCCATGGGTGAAGGCAATGCCGGCGATCTGGAGCTTGTCCGGCTTTGTTGTGAGAGCGATAGTGGCAGGCTTCCCTGCTGCGTCGTCGTCTGGGTGGGATGCGTGAATTTCAGCGGTACGATGCGCGGCCTCGGTTGCGGTGAGGCGTGGCGCTACGGCCTGGCGTGAGCAGGCAGCGGCGGTGCTCTGCGCGCTGACGGAGAAGTAGAGGTAGGCGCCGGAGAACGTGGACTGCGGGTATGGGTTCTCCGGCATGGCGATGACGGCACGGACGCGAGCATTGCGGGGTGCGGTGCGGGCGTCGAGGTGGAATGTGCTGATCTCGTGATCGCGCTCGGCGAAGGTCCAATTGGCGGGATAGTCAAAGGAGATACGGGTAATGCGGTCGTGGAAGGTGTGGGTTGGCTGCGTGGACTGTGCGTAAGAACTAAGGGAGAAAGCTCCGGACAGCATCGCGGCTATGATCAAACTGCAGGTCCCATTCGACTCGGGCCGCTGTCGCGTCCCTCGCTCAGGGCAGGCTCTTCGACTCCGCCTCACGCGTTGCGCAAGGCTCCGCTCAGGATGACAGATCATTTTTCCCATCGCGAATCCTCTTCTAGGCTCTCATGCGCGGGTTGACGAGCGTGTAGGCGACGTCGGTGAGGAGGTTGACGGCGACGTAGGTGAGCCCGACGGCGAGGATGCAGCCCTGAACGAGCGCGTAGTCGCGGTTGGAGATGGCAGAGAGAGTGAGTCGGCCGATGCCGGGCCAGGAGAATACCGTCTCAGTAACGACGGCGCCGGAGAGCAGCCCGCCGAACTGCAGCCCGATGATAGTGAGCACGGGAATGAGCGCGTTGGCGAGCGCATGGCGATAGACGACGGTGCGCTCCGGCAGGCCTTTGGCGCGGGCGGTGCGGATGTAGTCCTGCGATAACTCTTCCAGCATGGCTGTGCGGACCATGCGGGTAAGAACGCCGGCGAGTCCGCTGCCGAGGGTGACGGCGGGCAGCACGAGGTAGAGCCAGAATCCGCGGCCGAAGATAGGGCCGGTGCCTGCGCCGGAGACGGGCGTCCAGCCGAGCCAGATGGAGAAGATGAGGATGAGTACGGGGCCGAGGGCGAAGTTGGGAAACGAAAGACCGCCAAGGGAGACGACGCCGAGAACGCGGTCGGGCCAGCGGCCGCGATGGAGCGCGGACCAGACGCCAGCGGGGATGGAGATGGCGATGCCGATGAGCAGGGCTGCGATGGTGAGGGCGAGGGTGTAGGGATAACGCTGGAGAACGAGGTGGGTGACGGAGTCATGCAGGCGAAGGGACTGGCCGAGGTCGCCGTGGAGGACGCCAGCCCAGTAATGCAGATATTGCGTTCTGACAGGAAGATCGAGTCCGAGCGAGTGGCGGAGACCGGAGATGTCGGCTGCAGTGGCGCCGTCGCCTAGCATCTGGGCAATTGGATCGCCGGGGACGAGATGAATCAGCAGGAAGACGACCGAGACCACCACCCAGAGCACCGGGAGGGTGATGAGGACGCGGCGTACAGGCTTGGGCAGAGGCATCAGGGG
>Ga0105238_10001915_pt1 | contig 20880 bp, 18 predicted proteins | sample KBSC34metaG_FD_81526 | JGI IMG/M metagenome (GOLD analysis project Ga0105238, IMG submission 81526) | Corn rhizosphere microbial communities from Kellogg Biological Station, Michigan, USA - KBS C3-4 metaG | ecosystem: Host-associated > Plants > Roots > Rhizosphere > Soil | place: Michigan, USA...
CTTGTAGTTTCCAGCAGATCGGATCTCTGAATCGGTGTGCCATCTGCCACCTGGCCGGTCGCTGAAGAGGTCGAGAAGCCCGTGCCCGCTGTTGTGCCAGCACTAAGAGGCAGGCTGAGGGGCGTACCAGGCGTCAGATCCGTGACACTGGAAAAAGTGGCGCTTGTAGTCGTGGGGCTGCTGATGTTCGATGTGTAACGCACACTCGTATCCGCGCCGCCCCACATGATGTTCTCGCCGTACGCCTCGCAAAAGTTGTTGACGAAGCCAAAGCCAGTTCCGGCGAAGGTGGCAACGCATTGAGCATCAGCGCCGACTACGTGAATGTCTTTGAAATAGGAGTTCAGGATTGAAATGTAATCGGACTGAACGTATAGACCGCGGTTTAGATCCTCAGTTGCGTTACCGTGGAAGTAGTCGCGGTCAAAGATTATGTGATTTGGTAGAGCGCTGAAAGTTGATGGAGAGTCACTGCCAATCTCGACGAAGTTATAGAGAAATTCCGCTGCCGTACCCTTTTGGAATTCAATCCCAAGCACACGTAAGTACTTGCGTCCGGATCCATTGATTATCAGCGGAGGATTGCCCTGGCTTGACGACACCGGGGCAGCCTTTAGCTTTGGCATGTTCCCGGACTGGGATGGCCCAATGCGCACGAGTGGCCCCGGTAGCCAGCTAATATCAGTCGGGCGGATCGTGACGTACTTATTGCCGGCTGCGGCCGGGATGGTGAACTGGCCCTGATAGGTGATCGCCGGCAATCTTATCTCCTGCTCTACGGTGTTGTTAGAGAACGCCGTGTTGATGGCATTCTGGAGCGCGGTGACGTTGGCAGAATTCGAGCCTTGATCAGTGAGTGTCTGAATGTTTCCACCAGTCGCGGCGGGAATATCGCTGATGGTGATTGAGGTCGAAGTCGAAGCAGACGCACCACCTGAGTTTTTACCGGTGAAGCTGATGGTGTAAGTGCCGGCCGTGAGATAGACGTGTGTCGCGCGTAACAACTCAGCTTTTGAATAAGGGCCAAGGTTATCTCCGAAGTCCCAGGCCACTGGAGCAGTTGCATCGGCACTAAATTGTTGCACGCTCCAACCGACTTGACCGTTGATGCCGGTCGAGCCACTTCCATCACAGATTACCGGCTCGCCTACGAGCGCCGTTGCGGGACAGGAGATCGAAGCTGTTGGCGTTTGCGCATGAACCGCCACAGCAAACAGTAACAGAGTTAGCGATAACAGAAATCGGCCAATCTTAGTGAGCATGAGAATTATCCTATGGAGTCCTGAAGTTAAGGTTGATTGACCGGACTCAATGGTGACCTCACGCCGATGCCGACGACTGATTACCTTGTTCCGTTCGGGCGCGGTTCGAACACTTCGATCAGTGTAAGACCCAGCGTGTCGAGTGTTTTCTTGAGCGTTGCCGGTCCGACGTCGGACCCATCGTTGCGCACATCTGAGGCGGTCGCAACCCGACGTCGGCCTCTCTTGCAGCGTTTCGTTCGTTAACCGCTGTGCGATTAAAGTTACAGGTTCGAGGAGCTATCTTATGCGAAACGGTAGGGGCGAAAAGCTATTTTTAGTATGCATTTTTATTACGGGTGCAATTAAACGTTGTGCTGGGGTCGTTATGTTCGAAAGCGCACTTTGACGGTATAAATTTAGTTACTTGCAGGTGAGAAATCGCGCATGTTTCCGAGACGATTCGCGAGCATCCTCTACTTATTCAAGGGGGCATTCATTCATGTACAACGCGAAAGCTTATTCTGCTACCAGTCAGTCATCACCACTCGGCTCGACGAGGATTGACCGGCGCGATCCAAACGAACACGACGTGCAGATCGAGATTCTCTTCTGCGGCATCTGCCACTCCGATCTCCATGCTGTGCGCAACGAGTGGAGCGAATTTTCAGCGACTGTGTATCCGATCGTACCCGGTCACGAGATCATCGGCCGGGTCACGAGAGTCGGCGCGGCCGTAACGAAGTTCAAGACTGGAGATCTCGCGGCGGTCGGCTGCATGGTCGACTCAGATCGCACCTGCAATCAGTGTAAAGAAGGGCTCGAGCAGTACTGTCCTAATAACACTCTTACGTACAACTCTCCTGACAAGCATCTTGGAGGCGTAACTTATGGTGGCTATTCCGAAAGCATCGTGGTTGACGAACACTTCGTCTTGCGTGTTCCGTCAAACCTTGAGCTACCGGCCGCGGCTCCACTGCTCTGCGCCGGCATCACGACGTATTCACCACTGCGACACTGGGGAGCGGGCAATGGAAAGAAAGTCGGAGTTGTTGGTCTCGGAGGCCTGGGCCACGTCGGCGTGAAGCTTGCGGATGCGCTCGGAGCACACGTCGTCGCCTTCACTACCTCGCCTGATAAGTCCGAAGACGCGCTTCGACTCGGCGCGGACGAAGTCGTCGTATCGCGAAATGCGAACGAGATGGAAAAGCACACCGGCAGTTTCGACTTCATTCTCGACACGGTTTCCGCCGCACACGACATCAATGCTTATCTGTCGCTGCTCGCACGCGACGGCACGCTCACGCTTGTCGGCGCGCCGCCGAAGCCACTTGCAGTTGCGGCGTTCGCACTGATCGGTGGCCGTCACAGCCTGTCAGGTTCGACTATCGGCGGCATTGCCGAAACGCAGGAGATGCTCGACTTTTGCGGCGAACACAACATCACCGCTGACGTCGAAGTGATTCCTATTCAGAAGGTCAACGAAGCGTACGAGCGCTTGTTGAAGTCAGACGTGAAGTACCGCTTCTCGATCGATATGGCTTCACTACGAGATGAGTAGTGGCTAGTCTTTAGCTGGACTCTCTTTTGGCTTGATGAAGTAGAAACGGATCACTACCAGACCGGCTAGCGCTGCTATGCCGGCGAGCAGGTCCAGGCCGGAGATTCCCGAGATGACCATCTTGCGCGCAATAACGAAGATGAGAACTTCGACGGCGGCGCTCGTTCGATGAAAGAGTAGGAGCAACGCGAGCTCTGCCGCGATCGCTACCAGCAACACGTCCTGAATGATCTGATGTAAGGCATCGTACTCATTTACCTGACGCCAAAGCATCGGAACGTCACGAATGATGATCTCAAACGTCCCAATCGCGGCTGCAACGAGGATCAGAACCGCCAGGAACGTGAGGAAGAGATGAACAGCGTTACCGAGATGACGATCCAGGAAACGTTCGGGCGCAGTTTCGCCTCCAGTTCGCGCCTGGGTTTTATCGGGCTTCGTCATCGTTCCAGCAGACTAACAGATTCAGTTACTGATTGAAACTGACCGCCTTCTGCCGGATCAGTGCGTAGATTTCGTCGAGGCCAGCGGGTGCGCCTGCGGTCATGTTCACAGCGCCGGTTGTGGTAATCAACACGGTGTCTTCGAGTCGCATATGAATCTTCTTGTCCGGAAATTCGAGTAACGGCTCGACGTTATAGACCACGCCCGCGGCGAGTGGACGATTCCTGTCGGGATCAACGTCATGCACTGAGATCCCGATCGTGTGTCCGATGTAGCGTCCGACCGCGAGGAACTCTTTGCCGAATCCATGCTTCTTATACACTTCTTCAGCGACGTCTTTTAACTGATTGAGCGTCACGCCCGGCTTCATTGCTGCAATGATCGCATCTCGTGCTTCTAGAATGCAGCGATACATCTTTTCCTGTTCCGGTGTGAAGCGACCTGAGACCGGCCACGTACGCGTGACGTCGGACGTGTAGTATTCATAGTCTGAGCCGTAGTCCATGTAGACTATCTCGCCATCCATCATCTGGCGATTGTTTGCGGAGTAATGAAGTGTGATCGTGTTTGGACCAGAAGCGACGATTGGTCTGAAGGCGTCGCCGCGCGCGCCACGTTTGACGTAAACATAGCGAGCGGAAGCTTCGAGTTCATACTCGTACATTCCGGGACGAGTTCCCTTCATCGCTTCTTTCACGCCTTCGGCTCCGATCTCGGAGCTCTTCTTAGTCAACTCAATCTCGTACGGCGTTTTGATCCAGCGCATGTCATCCAGAAATGGATTCAACGACTGGAAGGTGAGATGAGGGAGCGCTTGCTGAATCACACCGATTACCTTTTTCGATTCGCTGACTCCGCCGAGAACCGAGTGAGTCATTTCAAGCGCTTCATAGAAGTCGATCTCTTCGCGTGCGTTCTGAACATTCCCTTGCGAACCCGAGAGCATGTAGAGCTTCTTCGCGCGCAAACCCAGAAACTGAAGCGACGGTAGAAACTCTTCGATCGGCTGTACTCTTGTCAGACCATAGATCTCTTCTCTTTTCTCGACCTGCCAGATACCCGGACCTTCAGCGCGAATCATTTCCGGTGCGCGTCGCGGTGCAAACAAGATCGAGCTCCTGGTTGATCCAACCATCACCAGGACCGCGCTCGGTTCTTCGATACCTGTCAGATAATAGAAATCCGGAGACTGGCGAAACTTAACCGGATAGTGCTGCCCCTTCGCAGCAAAGACTATCGCAACACCATCGCCAATCTTCTCAAACAGTCTCCCCCTCCTCCCCTCAAACTCGCCCTTATTAAACGGCTGCTGTGCAGAGACTGAGATCGCCAGTGCTAGAGTAATGAACAGGCATCGGATGCTAATGGAAAACTTACGCATGAGGGGTTACTCCTTTTCAGAATGCTCGGGCCGAACATTTATGGACTTGGAACGAAGGACACTTAACAAACACCGCTGGGTCTGTTTTTGAAACGGATTATCTCTGCGGCTCTCTGGTACCTTTGCGTCCTCTGCGTTAAAGGGCTATTTCACGCATAGACCGCGGAGATACGGGTAGTGGGTCAGTTTGAAAATACGCCGAAGGCGTTGGCTAATTTCAGCCTGGGGTTGGAGCGCAGCGACAACCCTAGGTATAGATTCAAAATACACGTTATACCCTGAAAGGGTTAGGCGTTTGGCGAACCCCTACAGGGTTCAATTAATCGTTAACAACAAACCCAGGGTTCTCGCTGCGCTCGAACCCTGGGCTGGAATTAGCCAACGCCTTCGGCGTATTTCAAACTGACCCATTACGGAGATACGCCGAGGATCGCAGAGAATTCACGATTTATGATAATGTGAAGGCCTGCATGCTCGAAGATTTAGGTCCGATGAAGCCCTTTCTATTTATTCTGCTCTGTTTGTTGTCGCTCCAGGTCTCTGCACAACAGACGCCAGTCGTGGTTCAGCCCGGTGCGCCGGGTCAACCGACGAAGACGTTGCCGCCCACGACGAGGGCGAAGTTGCCGCCGAACTCGCCGGCTGACGTGCAGTTTATGCAGCAAATGATCATGCATCATGCGCAGGCCGTCGAGATGACGGCGCTCATTGATTCACACTCGAAGAACAAAGAGCTCCACACCCTCGGCGCGCGCATCAGCCGCTCGCAAGCAGACGAAATAAAGTTTATGAAACGGTGGCTCGCAACTCGCGGAGAGCCGGCCGAGCCGCCCATGCACCACATGCCCGGCATGGACATGTCGAGTCATTCCATGCTGATGCCCGGTATGTTGACGCCAGCGCAGATGGAAGCGTTAAGAAAGGCCAAAGACGCAAACTTTGACCGCCTCTTTCTTGAAGGAATGATTCAACACCACAAGGGTGCACTAACAATGGTGAAAGATTTGTTTGACACGGCGGGCGCGGGACAGGATGCTGAGTTGTTCAACTTCACGACCGAGGTCGACAGCGGCCAGCGCGCCGAGATTCGAATCATGCAAACTATGCTGGGCGTAAAACCCGAAGAGGAGAAACAATGAATCGATTACACGTTATTACTTTCCGCTTATTAATTTTTGCCGTTGCTTTGTCCTCGTGTTTGGTAGCGCGAACGTTGGCCCAAAAACCATCGCCGTCACCCTCGTCTCAGGCAGCCACAAAGCCTGATGAGAAAGCTGGGAAGAAGGAAGAACAGGACAACCCGTTTGCTCCTGAACCGGCTGGACCACTACCGGCTGGCATGACGGGCGCCGATACGAATGATCCACGCGCAAAACTGACGCCGGGATTTTTCGACGCGGGTGAAACTTCGCTGGGCCTGAAGCATCTGCTGCTTGTCAAAAAGCCCGCTGCGTTTCAACTCGGCTCCGACAATCCTAATGATCCGAAGGTGCAAAAGATACTGGGCCAGATAGGCAATCCTGCGCAGCTAGCACAGGCGCCGAAGGGAGTTCAGCTCGTTATTGCTCAACTCGCTTTCGCCAACTCGGATATCGCGTTTCAAGGCAATCATCTGTTTCAGGGAAACTTTTACGGTCTCAGCATCTACGACATCTCCAATCCAGCGAAGGCGAGTTTGTTGACCACGATGATCTGTCCCGGCGGACAGAACGACGTATCGGTTTACAAGAACCTTCTCTTCATGTCGGTGGAAATGGCGAATGGCCGTTTGGACTGCGGCACTCAGGGATTCCCACCAGCGCCAGCCCCGGCGAAGGAACCCGCGAAAGACGAGAAGCCCTCGCCTCCGGCAGCGCAGAAAGATCGCTTTCGCGGTGTCAGAATCTTTGACATCACCGATATCAAAAACCCGAAGCAAGTCGCAGCAATTCAAACGTGCCGCGGCTCACACACACATACGCTCGTCACCGATCCGAACGACAAGGACAACATCTACGTCTACGTTTCGGGAACGTCTTTCGTCCGCCAAAACGAAGAGCTGGCCGGGTGTTCGGGTGAAGAGCCTGAAAAAGATCCGAACACGTCGCTGTTTCGCATCGACGTGATCAAGGTGCCGCTGGCGTCGCCGCAGGATGCGAAGATCGTCTCGAGTCCTCGTTTGTTTATGGATCCAGCCACCGGCAAGCTGAATGCTTTGACTAACGGCGGCTCGCATGGAAAGACCGGCCCGGAAAAGCCCGAGGCTAGCAACCAGTGTCACGACATCACGGCGTACTCGGCGATCGGTCTCGCCGCCGGCGCGTGCTCGGGAAACGGAATCCTGATCGACATTAAAGATCCCGCGAATCCGAAACGCCTCGACGCAGTGAATGATCCGAATTACGCTTACTGGCATTCGGCGTCGTTTTCAAATGACGGAAAGAAACTCGTGTTCACTGATGAGTGGGGCGGTGGACTCGGCGCTCGTTGCCGTCCGAACGACCCGATCAAGTGGGGCGCGGATTCGATTTTCCACGTGGACGACAACAAGATGAAATTTGCGAGCTATTACAAGATGCCCGCAGCGCAGGGAGACAGTGAAAACTGTGTGGCCCACAACGGGTCGCTCGTTCCGATTCCCGGTCGCGATATCTTAGTGCAAGCGTGGTATCAGGGCGGCATCTCGATGATGGACTTCACCGACGCGGAGCATCCGGTTGAGATCGGCTACTTCGATCGTGGTCCAATCAATCCAAACATGCTCGTCCTCGGCGGCGACTGGTCGGCTTACTGGTACAACGGCCATATCTACAGTTCCGAAATCGCGCGCGGCCTGGACGTTTTTGAGTTGACGCCGACCAAGTTTCTTACGCAAAACGAGATCAATGCGGCGAAGTCCGTTCGAGTCACTGAGTTGAACGTGCAGAACCAGCAGAAGATCGAGTGGCCACGAACGTTGGTCGTCGCGAAGGCGTACGTTGATCAACTGGAGCGCTCACAAGCGTTGCCGGCAGATCAAATCGCATCGGTGCGGGCGGCGATTCAAAGTGCGGAAAACACGCAAACGAACCATGCCGGACAGGGTAAACTGAAAGACCTCGCGTCAGCGATGGAAACAAGCGCAGGCGCGGCGAAGAGTGCGGCGGATTCAAAACGACTGCACGAGCTGGCGGAAATCCTGAAGAACCCGGCACGTTAAGCTGTACGTAGCCCTGCTCACCGTGAGGATGGTTAGAATGACTTCATTTCTAGCACTGTTTCATGGTGAGCAGGCGCTCGTGGCCTTTGCCGTCGGTGGTCTCATCATTGTCGTAGCCGTCCCGTTAGTGTTCTACGTCTGGCTCCGGCAGACGAAATCATCAGAGAGAACGCTCACACTTATTTATGCAATATCAACGGCCGTGCTATGTGGCCTGAGTGCTTTCCAGTCGGAAGATACGGTCTCAGTGTTTCAGCTAACAGTGTTTACTTTGGCTGGTATTCTCACAATGCCATGGAACGTCATCACACTCATAGCAATCACTTTGGCGGCGCCTAATTCAGATATAAGCGACCGCGAGATAGCGGTAACGATGCTGCTCGGTGGCGGTGTCAACACGATGATCTTATTTTACCTCGCGAAGAAGGCGAAGGGCTGGAGATGATGAAGCGATCACTTCAAGCGTGTATCGACCGCAACCCAGTTCAGCTCCCACGTCTTTCCATCATCGGCCGAGAATGATTGCTCAAACCGATATTGATCATCCGTGATCTTGATGATCACAAATCTCACCAGTATCGCGCGGCCGTTGTACGTGTCCTTGTTATAGAAATCGCCGCGCCCGTCTTTGAACTCACCAATCGCGGGAATAGTCAGCTCGCCGTCGCGGATGTTCGCAAAATTGAGACTCCACTTGCGCGACTCCGGATTGTACAAACGCAGACTCAGTCCTTCTAAACGACCCGCTGGGCCATTAACCTTTAACTCAACGAGATTGGCGCGACCATCCAGAACTTTACTCACGACCGACGTGCCCTCATACTCCAGCCAGTTCGTCGAACCGCTTAACGGACGCTGCAGGCGGCGCAATTGGGTTTTCCACGTGCCGATCTCCCAATCGAAATCGTGCTGACCGTCTCTCTGCGCGAAGACCGGCAACGTAATGAACAGGATTAGAAGTAAAACTCTCATGCAGTGAAATTAGTCATCCGCAATAACAGAAGTCAATAAGGCACCTGGAGGTAACTACCCATTTTGGACTTGAAACGTGAAGTGCTGCGTCACATGATTGCGACCGTAGCGTATCGCGGCGGGCTTGCCGTCGTTGATGCGCCAGAGAGTTTCGCCTCATTCCGTGCTCACGAGACGACACGCACGCCCGGAGAAATACTCGCGCACATCGGCGATCTGCTCGAAGGTTCTCTTTATCTGCTCAAGGGCGAGATGGTTTACCTGACATCCACTCCCCTGCCCTGGAAAGAAGAAATCAAACGATTTTTCTCGGCCAGCAAAAATTTAGACTCGTACCTGGCGTCAGACGCGCCGCTCGCCTGCGCCGTTGAGAAACTCGTGCAAGGCCCGATCGGTGACGCGCTTACACACGTCGGCCAGATCGTGATATTGCGGCGCATGTCAGGAAACCCGATTCGTTCGGCAGCGTATTTCACCGCCGAGATAGTTGCGGGCGAGGTTAACGAGGAAACTTTCTCTGCGTAACCTCTGCGTCCTCTGCGTCTCTGCGGTTATATTCACCACAGAGACGCAGAGCACGCAGAGGTTACGCAGAGAAACCTCTTTGTGGCATCATCCGTCCATGCGCGACGTCACCCTAACAATACTGCTAGCTTTGTTGTGTCAGGTTCAGGCAACGGCAAACCCGCTCGCTAAGGATGTCACGATCTATCGCGACATCTATGGCGTCCCACACGTCTTTGGCCGCACCGACGCCGCTACAGTGTTCGGCTTTGCTTACGCTCAAGCTGAAGACAACTTCTGGCGCGTCGAGGAAAACTTCATCAGCGCCCTCGGCCGTTCGTCCGAAATCTACGGTGAGAAGTCGCTGGATGAAGATCGACTCAATCATGCATTAGAGATACCGAGATTAGCCCGCGAGGAATACGCGCGTCTCGACAAACAGATGCGTTCGTTATGCGACGCCTACGCGGCCGGCTTCAACTACTATCTCGAACGTCACACGGAGGTGAAACCACGCCTCCTGACAAAGATCGAGCCGTGGTACACACTCGCCTTCATCCGTTACAACTATTTCCAGAACGGCTTCGCGCGCGATCCAAACCTGCGACGCGCCGGACTCCAAACGGCCGCGATCGATAACGATCTGAAACCACACACCGGCTCGAATGGTTGGGTAGTTGGCCCATCAAAGAGCGTTTCCGGCCACGCGCTGCTCTTCATCAATCCGCACCTGCCGTTCTTTGGTCCGGGCCAGGTTTATGAAGGTCACGTCCATAGCGACGAAGGTTGGAACTTCACCGGATACACGCGCTTCGGTTTTCCGCTCCCGTACGTCGGACACAACGATAACGGCGGTTGGGTCAGCACTGACAACGCCGCCGACTTAACCGACGTCTACCTCGAAACGTTCGACGACCCCGCACGTCCACTCGCTTACAAGTACGGCAATGGATACCGCCTCGCCACCGAGCACGTCGAAGAGATCCGAATCAAGACAGCGACCGGCATCGAGACGCGCAAATTCACGATGCGCAAAACGCACCACGGTCCAATCCTCGCCGCGCGTGACGGCAAAATGCTCTCGCTGCGCATGGCCAAATTCGAATCGGATGGCTGGCTGCGCGAGTGGTACGACATGACGCGCGCGAAATCGCTGAACGAGCTGAAGCGCGCGATCACGCCGCTCAACATGCTCTTCGGAAACGTGATGTATGCCGATCGACAAGGCAACACGTGGTATCTCTACAACGGCGCCATTCCGAAGCGCGATCCGCGTTTCGACTGGACCAAGCCGGTAGACGGCAGCGATCCGGCGACTGAGTGGCAGGGTTATCACACGATCGACGAGTTGCCGCAACTCACAAACCCCGCCACCGGCTGGATGCAAAACTGCAACACCAGTCCGTTCCTGTTGACGAGTGAAGGCAATCCCGATCCGAAACAGTTTCCCAAATACATGGTCCAGGAAGGCGACAATCCTCGCGGCGCGATCTCGCGAGAGATTCTTTCAAGCCAATCGAAATTCACGTTCGATGAATGGAGGCGATTGGCGTTTGACACCCGCGTGATGAGCGCCGGGAAACAAATACCGGTGCTGCTCTCGTCCATCAAACAGAATATTGCGAACGCTTTTAACTCCCAGGAATTAAGCGAAGTCTATCGGGAACTCGAGGGCTGGGATCAACGGAGCGAAACTAACTCAGTCGCCATGACCATCTTCAGTCTCTGGCAAGACCGCATGTTAAGAGATGAAAGAAAGAATTCGTTCTCAGCGCTAACCATCGTTATGGATAAACTGAAGGAAGATTTCGGGACGTGGAAAGTTGCGTGGGGCGAGCTCAACCGCCTGCAACGTATCGATGAGTCCCGGGACGAAGATTTTGACGATTCCAAGCCGAGCCTAGCCGTTAGCGGTGTGAATGGTAACGACGGCGCCGTGTTCACGTTTTACGCTACGCCCGAGCGCGGACAAAAACGCCGGTACGGCGTCGCAGGTGGAACCTACATCAGCGTGGTTGAGTTTGGTCCACGCGTCCGGGCGCTGTCTGTTCACACGTTCGGCTCCAGCGGCGATCCAAAGAGTAAGCACTACACGGACCAGTCTGCACTCTACACGCGCGGTGAGTTCAAACCGTCATGGCTCGCACTCGAAGACATCCGCGCAAACCTCGAAGCCGCTTATAAACCCGGCGACGAGCCAGGGAAAAAGTAAAACGATCAAACACAACTGTACGGGTGGCCCTCTGTGGTCACCCGCGGTTTGATTCCGACGACGGGTGGCCACAGAGGGCCACCCCTACAGTTGAATTGGAGAATTCTTAGTGAACCGTAAATTTAAAATAGTTGCACTTGTAATCTTGTCGCTGGTTAGCGCCACATACGTCCTGGCCCAAAAGACCGAACCCGTAACTCGCCAGGAAACACTGCGCGGCTCAATCACCCCCGAACGCGAATGGTGGGACTTACTGCACTACCACCTGAAAGTCGAATTCTTACCAGAAACCCGGCGTCTGAAAGGCTCCAACGAGATAACTTTCAAAACTCTAAAACCCGGCAACAAAATGCAGATCGATCTGCAACCACCGTTAGCCATAACCAAGATCACTCATGGTGATTCGCAACTCAAATTCGACCGCGAAGGCAATGTCTACTGGGTGACGTTTGAGAAGGAGCTCGCGCAGGGAGTTGAAGACAAGATCGAAGTGTTTTACGAAGGCGTTCCAACTGCAAGCAAGAATCCGCCGTGGGTTGGGGGGATCACCTGGGGCAGAGACGATCTCGGAAATCATTTTATCGTGACTACCTGCCAGGGAATCGGCGCGAGCATCTGGTGGCCCAACAAAGATCACGGCGCTGACGAACCCGATCGCGGCATGCAGATCAGCGTAACCGTGCCGGAAAACCTCGTCGCCGTTTCAAACGGACGCTTGAAAAAGACGGACCACGACGTCGAAACGAAGAAGAAAACCTATCACTGGGAAGTCGTGAACCCGATCAACAACTACGGCGTCAACGTAAACATCGGCAACTACATCAACTTTACTGAAAAATACCAGGGCAAAGGCGGCGTGCTGGACGTGAACTACTGGGTCCTGCCGCACCAAAAAGAAGCCGCACAAAAGCAATTCAAGGAAGTAACGCGCATGCTCGACGCGTTTGAACACTGGTTTGGGAAATATCCATTTTACGAGGACGGCTACAAGCTGGTGACAGTTTCGTATCCCGGCATGGAGCATCAAAGCTCAGTCACTTACGGCAACTGGTTTCGCAATGGCTATCTGGCTCGCGACCCTTGCGCGTGCGGCGTCGGCTTCAAATTCGACTTCATCATTGTTCACGAATCGGCGCATGAGTGGTTTGGCAACAACATCTCGATGAAAGACGCAGCCGACATGTGGATCCATGAAGGCTTTGCGAACTACTCGGAGAATCTTTTCGTCGAATACCACTTCGGAAAGAAAGATGCGGAAGACTATGTGGTCGGCACTCGTCGCTCTATAAGAAACGACATTCCGATCATCGGCGTTTACGGAACCAACCGGCAAGGCTCAGGAGACATGTATCCCAAAGGCGGAAACATGCTCCACACCATTCGCAACATCATCAACGACGACGCGAAGTGGCTCTCGATCCTGCGCGGCCTCAACGCCGATTTCTGGCATCAGACCGTCACGACAGAACAGATCGAGTCGTACATCACGAAGAAGGCGGGCACCGATCTGAGTAAAGTCTTCGATCAATACCTGCGAACGACAAACGTTCCCTTGCTGAAATACAGCACGAATGGAAAGACGCTCTCATTCAAATACGAGAGAGTCGTTCCCGGCTTCGCCATGCCGATCCGCGTAACTATCAACGGTCACGAAAAGGTAATAACCCCGACCGAAACAAAACAGACGCTTCAATTTCCTGAAGAGATCAAAACGTTTGAAGTCAATCGCAACTTCTACATTGATGCGGAGAAAAGTGATCTCTAAAAAGCTTTAACCGAAAGTCATAGAGCCGTGCCTGGATCGGGTAAGTCCTGCCATCTCTTCCTGCTGCTCACTCTTCTTCTGCTCAGCGGACCAATCGCCGCGCAAAACACAAAGGAGACAAAGCAAGAGACTGCTCTAAGACTAATAAAGGAGGGGCAGCAACTAGTTGACGAAGGATCAGCGGCATCCCTGAAAAAGGCAATTGAAAAGTTCGAGGCGGCGAAAATATTGGCCCACGCCGTTAGCGACGTTGCGGCGGACGGAATTCTACTTTCAAAAATCGGTTCTCTTTACAAAACGCTTGAGCAACATCAAAAGGCGCTCGAAAAGTATGAACAGTCGCTGCCGCTCCTTCACGCTGTCGGTGATCGAAGAAACGAAGCCCTCTCCCTCACGTCTCTTGGGGAAATATATATCGATTTAGGCGAACGGCAGAAAGCGCTGGATAATCTTAGTCAAGCGGTGCTGCTGTCGCGCTCCGCCCGTGATCGTGAGATTGAAGCCGGGGCACTCATACTCATCGGCAGTCTTCATATTGGCCTGGGGAATTATGAGGAGTCGTTCAGCCACTTCAACAAAGCGCTGGAACTCTGTCGCACCATAGGTGCTCATGAAGGTGAAGCAATTGTCCTGGCGGGATTGGGTCTGTACTACACTGAGAGTGGTAATACTCAGAAGGCGCGGGAGAGCTATGAGCAAGCTTTGTCAGTGTCTCGCGCGGCCGGCTTTCCTTACGCTGAGGCTATGGCGCTCATAGGTCTGGGTAACCTCTACAATTACTTACTCGACGACGAAAAAGCAATTGAATATTACGAGCAAACTTTGGCCCTCTTTCGAGCGGAGCGTAATCGTCTCATTGAGTCTATAGCGCTCCATGGACTATGCGTGTTCCACCTTAACTCCCGTAATTTTCAGAGGGGGTTTGACTATTGCGCTCAAGCGCTGAAGTTGCTCGAATCCGATGGGAATCACTACCAAAAAGTCCTGATACTCGGTTCTATCGCCTCTGGAGAATTCCGTCGTGGAAATCTCGCCGCCTCTCAAGCTGCTATTGAGTCTGCTATCGCAATTATCGAGTCTCTTCGCACAAAAGTAATCAATCCCGCACTTCGTCTCTCCTCTTTTACCAATTTCCAGAAAGCGTACGAGTTCTACGTCGACTTACTAATGCATTTGCACAAGCTACGCCCCAACGAGGGCTATGATGGCAAGGCGCTCGAAGCGAGTGAGCGGGCACGCGCGCGCTCTTTGCTTGAGACGCTTGGGGAGGCGAACGCAGATATACGTCAGGGCGTCGATGCGGCGTTGCTGCAACGTGAGCGGGAGATTCAACGCCGGCTCAACGCCAAGGCTCAGACCCAGATGCTATTCCCTTCGCTGTCTCGCTCAGAGGCGCAATCCCGAGCGGACGCAGAAGAGATCCAGACGCTGATTAAAGACTTACAGCAAGTCGAAACTGAGATCAGGCAAACAAGTCCTCGCTATGCGGCGCTAACACAACCACGGCCGCTCACACTAAAAGAAATCCAGACGCAGGTGCTCGATGATGATGACACATTGTTGTTGGAGTATTCGCTGGGTGAGGACCGCAGCTATCTGTGGCTGGTGACGTCAAGCTCACTTAGCGTCCACGAGTTACCCAAAGGCGCTGAGATCGAAACAGCGGCGCGCCATTTTTACGATCTCCTGAATGCACGGAATGTACGCGTCAAGAATGAGAGTAACGAAGAGCGTGCGGATCGCATTGCACAAGCTGACGGTGAAATGCCGTTAGCCGCTGAATCCCTAAGCCGGATGGTGCTTGCTCCGGTGGCGGGAAAGTTGGGAAACAAGAGGTTGATAATCGTTGCGGACGGCGCGCTTCACTTCGTTCCCTTTGGAGTATTACCGAGTATAGACCGGCAAGGAACAGTGACCAGACCTCTGATCGTCGATCATGAGATTGTAAACCTTGCTTCAGCCTCAACGTTGGCAGTTGTCCGAAAGGAAGTAGCGGGACGTCAAATGGCGCCAAAGAGTGTAGTGGCGCTGGCCGATCCGGTCTTCATGAAGAACGACGAACGTGTAAAGGCTGTTAACAAACCACCGGCTGGCGATGAAGGCGCCAAAGACCGCCAACTGGTCAAAGCGGCCGCCGAGGATACGGGTGTCGCCAATAATGGATTGTATGTTCCACGTCTCCCTGGCACGCGCAAAGAAGCAGAGCAGATCGTGGCGATGGTCCCTCCCGGTCAGGGCCGGTTAGCCCTGGACTTTGCTGCGAGCCGCGAGACAGTTATGAGTGCAGAGCTGAGCCAGTATCGCTACGTGCATCTTTCCACGCATGGTTTTTTAAACAGCGTACACCCGGAGTTGTCAGGTGTGGTGTTCTCGCTGGTGAATGAACGTGGCGAATCTCAGGAAGGGTTCTTGAGGTCACATGAGCTCTTTAATCTGAAACTTCCGGCTGAGGTAGTGGTTTTGAGTGCGTGTCAGACGGGCCTTGGCAAGAACATACGAGGAGAGGGAGTTGTGAGTCTCACGCGCGGATTCATGTACGCCGGAGCGCCGCGTGTGGTTGTAAGTTTGTGGGCCGTGAGCGATTGGGGAACGACAGAGTTGATGATGCGCTTTTATCATGGCATGCTGAAGGAAGGCATGCGGCCCGCGGCTGCGTTACGAGCGGCACAAATTTCACTAATGAATGACAAGCGATTCGCGTCGCCATATTACTGGGCGCCATTCACGTTGCACGGCGAGTGGCGATAGTGCAAGGATGAACGGAGTAGATAACGGATGGGCCACTGCGAGGCTGGATGAGAAAGGCTGGCTCTATCGCGCTCTCGAGGTCACAACACCTGAAGGCACTTATCGCGTCGTCTACAATGGAAGAGGCCTGGGGCATGAGAGTGTTGCGATCAACGGTCAGTTTGCGGCGGGCGGAATCTCAGCGATGTGGTTTATTCCCGAGTTCTCGTTTAGTGTTGGCTCAAATTCCGGTGTGTTGAAAGTCAAAGTGTGGCCCTGGTTTGCCATTCGCTCCCTGAAATTAATAATCGACGGGCAGTCCGTTTATTCCGAATGATGATCTGGAGCTGAGATGAACGTAATAGGTGTTACGCCGATATTGAACGTTTCGAGCTTGCCGGAAAGCTTTGAGTGGTTTGAGAAGCTTGGTTGGCGGAAGCATTGGGAATTTGGCGATCCGCCGAACTTCGGCGCTGTCATTTCCGGTACTACGGAAATCTTTCTCTGCCAGAACTGTCAGGGAGCGCGCGGTGGTCCAATGCCCACCCAGGCGTGGGACAACCAGGCCGGCAGCGTTTGGATGAGCTGGTGGTTAAAGTCACCGGCGGAGGTAGACGCCGTGTACGAGCTGGCGTTGAAGCTCGGCATCCCCGCTCCATGGCCGCCGACTGACATGCCATGGAGCGTTCATGAGTGTCACATTCGACATCCCGATGGCCACACATTTCGCGTGGGCGCCAACATCGAATGCGAAGAAGAATAGTCGTCACCGCAGATACTTTTTGAACCACTCGAGCGTGCGCGACCACGCCAGTTTCGCTGCTTCTTCGTCATAACGCGGTGTTGTGTCGTTGTGGAAGCCGTGTTGTTTGCCGTCGTACATGTAAACCTGGTAGACCTTGTTGTTGGCTTTCAGCGCAGCTTCGTACGCCGGGATGCCTTCGTTGATGCGCTGGTCGTTGCCGGCGTACTGCAAAAGAAGCGGCGCAGAAATCTTCGGCACGTCATCCACGCCCGCCTGGCGCCCGTAGAACGCGACTCCAGCATTCAGATCAGGACCAAGTCGCACGGCTAGTTGATTCACCATTCCGCCGCCGAAACAAAAACCGACCGCGCCGAGTTTGTGTGTGGAATCGGATCGCGCTTTGAGCCATTTCGCAGCCGCGACGAAATCTTCAGTCATCTTCTTTCCGTCAACTTTGCGGAAGGCTTCGGCGCCTTTCTCGTCGCTGCCGGGATAGCCGCCCACTGAAGTCAATCCGTCTGGAGCGAAGGCGATGAAGTTTTGGAGCGCGAGTCGTCGCGCCACGTCTTCGATGTAGGGATTGAGACCGCGATTCTCGTGGATGACGAGCACAGCGGGCTGCTTTCCATTCTTTGACGGGCGCGCGAGATAACCCTTGATCGAGCCGTTCCCTTCCGGCGATTGCACGGTCTCGTAACCGACCTTGATGCGTTTGTCGTCCGCGGGTACTTGCTGCGCCCACGCGTAGTTGGGCCTCAGGCTCTCGAAGATTGTCATGACTGTCAGTCCACCAACGGCGAATTTAGCTGCACGGTCCAGGAAGGTACGCCGGTCGATATCGCCGTGCTGGTATTCGTGAAAGAGGTCCAACAACTCCTGCGGGTAGTCGCTAGCTGATTTTCGTTCCATTCTCGCTCCTCGTTACGTGATTGATTTGTGCGGTGCGTTAACTGATATCACATTCAGCACTACAAACAGAAATTGGCTTCGAACCTGCGAAGCAGCTTTGCCTCAAAAGTCGGATTTTTAAGGGCGCAACTGTAGGGGTGGCCCTCCGTGGCCACCCGTTCAGGAGTAAATGCTCGAGTTTTTGACCCACGGGCGGCCACAGAGGGCCGCCCCTACAGTTGTTCCTACAGGATCTTGTACTTTTGAGGAAAGCCCTGCTTCGCAAGTTAAGAACTCGCGAATCCCGAGTCCATGATATAACCCCCGTATAGAATGGATTACGACTCGACAGACATACCCCTTGGCTACGATCGTGGGCGGGACCATGGGCCGGACTTTTTAGAACTCTGGATGAGAGTTGTAGCGTCGTGCGTCGGAAACCAAAGACTCAACGCGATCCTTGATCTGGGTTGCGGTACGGGGCGATTTTCAGAGGGTCTCGCGAGTCATTTCGATGCGGAGGTTGTCGGCGTCGATCCGTCCAAAAAGATGTTGGACCAGGCGCGCGGGAAGCTGCGGGAACAGAGGGTGAGGTATGAGACTGGCTGTGGGGAAGCGATACCTCTCACTGACAACTCTATCGATCTGATCTTCATGTCGATGTGTTTCCATCACTTCGACGATCAGGTGCTTGCAGCGCGCGAGTGCCGCAGGGTACTTCGCGACGGCGGAACTGCAATCCTCCGCACTGGTATTCGCGATCGCATTCCGTCATATCCTTATGTCGAGTTCTTTCCCGCAAGTCATCCTATTCTGGAAGCTGTTCTTCCGACGGCGGCCTTCATACGTGAGGTTTTCGAGTCGGCGGCATTTACCACTGTTAGCTCCGAGGTCGTCGTTCAGACGATCGCTCCGGATTACGCGACTTACGCCGAGAAGCTCGCGGCTGGCGGTGACTCAGTCCTCGCTCAATTGTCGCCGGACGATTTCCAAGCCGGTATCGAGGCGATTCGTGCTTACGGCGGCGACAAGCCGGTATCGGAGCCGATAGACGTGTTTGTATTTCGCTAGCTGGAGATCTTCCCTGCCCAGCGGAGCAATCGACGCTTGGGGCAGACATTGAACATTACACTCCACCCGGCAACTGCCACAACGCGAAAGAATCGAGCGACTCGTTCAGCGGCAACAGAATATAGCCACCCTCAATCCACATCGCGTTCTTGAACAATTCGTTAGGAGCGACTGTAGACGGCAAATCTGTGGACAAAAGCTTATCGCCCATTCGTTGATCGTAGACGTCAACAAACAGACGATCCTTGCTATAACTGAAAATCGCAACCCACTCACCCGCGCTCAACAGCGGAGGCGATCCCCAGGTTGCGCCGGTCTTTGGGAATTGACGATTAGGCGGATATGGTCCCGTCACCACCTCTGCCGCTGGAGCTGTCGCACTGGTTGCACGTTCACTCCTGACCTTTTGACCGCGCTCCCATTCCTCTTTGCTTGCAAATCGAGTCTGCGTCGGATTCGCGAGCGACACTGCATAGTAGTAAGTGTAGACGATTTTGAGGTGATACTCTCCCGCGCCATCTCTCTGCCTGCGATTGACTCTGCGGTTTTCCGTCTCCTCTTTGATCGCGAACATGAGCTCTGCGGTTGAAGACACGCGCACTTCGGAGATCTCCTATCGTACGGCGCGGTAAGTTTCGCCGCCGGCGGGCTTTATCCACAGATTACACAGATGATAAAAAGTCTGTGTAATCTGTGGATAGATTTTTCGTTTTAGGATAAAGGAACGAAAGAATGCGAATGCTACTTCTCTTCTTCACAGTCTGCCTGCTTTTCACTGTCGTGGTGCACGGGCAGACAGCAGACACGACCGCATTGAAAACTGCGCTTCAAGCCAAACTCGATGAGTGGCACAAGGCGGGCAGCTTTCCCGGTGCGACACTCGGTGTCGTGCTTGCGAATGGCGAATCGTTCGCCCTCGCGGTGGGCTATTCAGATCGCGACGCCAGGACGCCGATGAGGCCGAACGATCGAATGCTGGCTGGAAGCGTTGGTAAGACATTTGCCGCAGCCACCGCCTTGCAGTTGATCAAGGAAGGAAAGATCGGGCTCGACGACAAGATTGAAAAATACCTTGGAGGTGAACAGTGGTTCTCGCGTTTGCCGAATGCGAAAAACATTACGGTGCGGCAGTTGATGAACCACACGAGCGGTCTGGTGCGTTATGAGTTCAAAGAGCAGTTCACCAAAGACCTGACCGCGAACCCGGAAAAGGTTTGGAAGCCCGCCGAGCTCGTGGCTTACCTGCTCGATGAAAAACCGCCATTCGAAGCCGGCAAGGGCTGGGACTACTCCGACACGAACTACATCGTCCTCGGAATGATCATCGAAAAAGTAACCGGCCGAAAATTCTACGACGAAGCAACCCGACGGCTCCTCAAGCCTCTAAAGTTGTCTGACACGATTCCGCAGGACGGGCCGAGACTTAAAGGCGTCGTCCAGGGTTATGCAGGATCTAACAATCCGTTTGGCGGCACGGATGAAATGATCGTCAACGGAAAGTTTGGGATCAATCCGCAGTTTGAGTGGACTGGTGGCGGTTATGCTTCGACGACGCAGGATCTGGCGCGTTGGGTAAAGATGATCTACGAGGGCAAGGCGTTCTCACCTGATCTGCTGCCGCAAGTCGTCGACGGTGTCGCGGCCCCGATGCTCGGACGCGAAACTAAGTATGGTCTCGGCGCCATCATCCGCAAGACGCAAGTGGGAACGTCTTACGGCCACAGCGGTTTCTTCCCCGGCTACATGACGGACATGGCGTACTTTCCCGATCAGAAAATCGCGGTGGCGGTGCAAGTGAACACGAGCGTCGGGCGTAGTCTCGGCAAACCGCTGAGTAGAATTTTGGTCGAAGTGATGGAAGTGATCAATGGAAAGGAAAAGTGAATTGAGTAAAGAAATCTCACGCAGGAAATTTTTACGCGGGACATTGGCGGGTGCTGTTGTCGTCGCCGGGTTTGATACGGGGCTACGTGGTTGGGTGAACGCGGCCGAGCTCGAGCACGCGACTGCGCTGGCCGAAGACTTCCCTGTCTTTGACGGCGTGCTACTGCTTGACGACGCTTCACGCGCCGCGGCTGCTGACGACTTCGGTCATTTAGTGCATCGTCAACCGCTCGCTGTATTGAAGCCGGGTTCAGTGAATGATGTGGTCGAGCTCGTCAGGTTTGCGCGGCGCAATAACATTCACCTC
>Ga0105238_10001917_pt1 | contig 20874 bp, 13 predicted proteins | sample KBSC34metaG_FD_81526 | JGI IMG/M metagenome (GOLD analysis project Ga0105238, IMG submission 81526) | Corn rhizosphere microbial communities from Kellogg Biological Station, Michigan, USA - KBS C3-4 metaG | ecosystem: Host-associated > Plants > Roots > Rhizosphere > Soil | place: Michigan, USA...
CGGTGCGGAGCTCACCGAAATACATTCCGATTACGTAGTACTCGCGCGCGGCGGAAAACACGCGCGGTTGAGTTTGTCAGGGCATGCAGGAGACGAAATCGGAAAGGGGCTCGCGCCCCTGCTGGCAGTGGGCGGACCCCAACCAGTACCACCCCCGGCGGCTACGAGCGAGGAGCCGTTGACAGAGTATTTGCGCCCGAGCCCTGTATACAACGGTACCGAATTAACGGGCTATCAGGTCTACCCGGGCGAGCGTAGCACCGCCTTCGGACAGCTCGGTTTGCGCCCCGGCGACCTCATCACTGCACTCGATGGCGTTGCCCTGACAGACCCTACTTCGGCCCTCGAGGCCTTCCGAAGTCTCCTCGACGGCGCTGCAATGAAAGCAACCGTGCTACGACGAGGTCAGGTGGTCGACATCGCCCTCGACGGCTCGACAATCGCAGCAGAACGGCAGCGGGTCGGCACATCTGAATCGCACGCCCCCGCGGGCCAGCCAGCCATTTCTCAATAGCCAATAACTGAAAAATATCTGCTTCAGGGAGTCTCGCGATGAGAGCGAAGGACTGCTGTGTCGGCCTGTTGATATTCCTCTCCCTTGTGATCGCGCCGCACGTGCGGGCGACCGACTGGAGCAAACAGGACTACGACCTGTATGCCGGTGACTTCGATGGTACCGGGCTGCAGGGCATTCTTTATATCGCCAAGGATCCAGGCAAACCCAGCGGCATCGCCCTCTCGGACGGCAGCGGCCCGAATACCCCGTGGCAGTCATGGCAGAGTAACTATCTGGGAATCCCGTGGTCCGGAAATCAGTACAACGTCATCGTCGCGGACTTCAACAGGGACGGCCGCGCCGACATCTTTCTGCAGCGCAAAACGCCCGGCGACAGCTACCTGTTGCTGACGAGCCAGGGCGGCCAGGTCGTTGGCATCACCCAGACCATCAGCAACGGCACATTGGGCATCACGTGGTCGGCTGATCAGCATCGGATCATCGCGGGTCGATTTGACGGACCCGGCGGCCTCTTCCTGCAGGCAACCTCCACTGCAGGAACGAACTACATTGTCATTCCTGACTCGACCGGCAAATTCACCACGGCGCCGGCTCAATCGTGGACTGACGGCTACCTGGGGCTGAGATGGGCGACTTCTGAAGCAACCGTGTCTGCCGGCGACTTCAACGGCGACGGCCAGACAGACCTGTTGGTACAGGCGCAGCCCCGTTACGTGATGATTGACTTCGACCCCCCTTTCCCCGTGCCTACCTATCCCCCCAATATGAACGGGATCGTACTGGCCCAGGCGGCAGCGCCCTACTTTGCCCTGGGTGGATTGCAAACCTGGAGCCGCAATGCCAATGGAGTCGACTGGTCGGCGGCCAAGTCGACCATTACGGTGGGCAACTTCATCGGTCACACCGGCCTGGGACAGGATGACATCATCCTTCAGTCCAAATCCGGTGGGACAACGTATCTTCTGGCCTCCGGAACGGGTGGCGCGGCATTCCCGTCAAACGGCACGGCACTGACTGGCGCTATCAACCTGGCCGGCACTGCTCTGACCGCGGTCCGATTGGGTGGCGGATATGCCGAGCTCTACGTCCAAAGTGCCAGCTCTTCCGGTACCAACTATGTCATCAGCTCGGTAGCGCCGGGATTTTCGGCAGAGGCGCAGAACCCTTCTCTGGGTGACGGCGTGGTCACAGCGGCCGGTGCGGGACGCACAGCCGGGCAGTTCTCGGTCGACAGCTCCGGAAGTGCCAACTACAACATTCCGATCTGGGTCCCCACCGGGGCTCGTGGAATCGAGCCGCACATCGCACTCCATTATCGAAGTGGCGCACCCGACGGAATCCTGGGCGCCGGGTGGACACTGAGCGGCCTATCCGCGATCACGCGATGCGCAAAAACCTGGGCCTCCGATGGTACACCGAGCGGCGTGACCCTGACTCCCGCGGACGGCCTGTGCCTGGACGGCAATCGGCTCCGTGCAACGACTGGTTACATCCCTGCCTGTTCCGGTGGTACCACCTACCAGACTGAAATCGCTGACTTCTCGAACATTACAGCCTGCGGCACGGCCGGTAATGGACCTGCGTATTTCATCGTGCAACAGAAGGACGGGCACATCTACGAGTACGGGAATGCGAGCAACGGCGCCAACTCGCGTGCATTCGCGGCGGGGGCCACGACGCCATACATGTGGGGCCTCGATAAAGTGTCCGATCGTCAGAACAACAACATGGTCATCAACTATGTAGCAGGGCTGACTACGTTGACGCCGGACACGATGCAATATACGGCGACGCCGGCCAATCCGTCGTCTCCTGCCGGTTATCCTTATAAGGTAACCTTCCAATACAAGCCCCGGACCGATGGTACGACACTCACGCGGTTTGTAGCCGGAAGCGCCGTCAGTCAGTCGAACATCCTGTCGGGCATCAACATCGCCAGTACGGTCGCCAATCAGACCACCTCCGTCCGACAATACAATCTGGGTTACAACCCTTCCAGTGTGGCCGCGAATACGCCTGGACGGCCACTTTTATCCTCAGTGCAGGAGTGCGGCGGACCCGCCAGCACTAATTGCCTGCAGCCGACCAAGATCAACTGGCCACAGGACTTTCCCGGGTATGTCAATGTCTGGGGCTCCCCCAACACAGTCAGCAACAATGGGGGCAACAACCTGTTCCAATACGCCCTGCCGCTGGACATCACAGGTCACGGGCGTACCGACCTCCTGTACCCGATTCCAAGCTCTACCGGCAATACCGCGACGTGGACTCTGGCAACTGCCGGCCCCAACGGCTACGGGGCTGGCGTGCCCACTTCGATCACGGGAACGCAGCTCGCGGCTCAATACGCTTCAGTTCTGCCCATTGACTACAACTCGGACGGACTGATCGACGTAGTCTGGCCAGGCAACGGCGGTCACTGGCAGGTTCTGCAGTCAACGGGCTCCAGTCTCACCGCCCTGCCGGAAACTACGTTCACCGCGCCCACTAAAGCCGGAGAGGCCTGGGTATCCGACCTCGACGGCGATGGACGTCAGGACCTGTTATACCTCGTCAATACCTTCCAGCTCGCAGCACTTCACAATACAGCCAACGGCTTTGTGTCAATGGGTACGGTGTACAGCCTGCCGACGAATGCGTTTTTCAACACGATCGCCTCGCTGACCAACAAAATCTCGGCTCAGTCGGCGGTACAAGTCGCCGACTTCAATGGGGACGGCCTTGCGGATCTGCTCGTGTCCTACTCCTTCTTTAACGGCAAAAGCACCGATCAGTTCATCACCATTCTGTATTCCACCGGCTCCGGTTACACGATGAGCAGCTCACCCATAGTGACGCTCCACAGCAATCTCGGCGGAATTGAAGCTATATTCAATTCAATGCATGTTGCTGACTTCAACGGTGACGGCTACCCGGATGTCGCATACCAATGCCCATCGAATGCGCTCGTCTGGTGCGTGCGCTATGGCACCGGCAATCAGCTCGGCGCCGAAATTGTCAGTACCGCTTCAACCAATCCAGATTCCGGCACGGGGGCAGTCACCGCTGTCGCCGCCGATTGGAATGGCGACGGAATGGCTGATCTGATTGAGCTCGGTCCAAACGGCTTTCTGCAGGTTTTCACGGCGACCGGCAGCCTGAGCGCTCCCTTCGCCGCTGCCTTCAGTCCCAATGTACCCAATCCAACCTCGCTGTCCCTGATTGATGCGAATGGCGATGGGACCTCGGATATTGCCTACTTTGACAGTGCCGGGAATTGGAACTACCGGCTGGGTAAGGCCCGCGCCACAGACATGGTCGCATCAGTGGTAGATGGATTTGGCATGAGTGCCGCCGTCACCTACGCGCCTCTGACAGACTCGAGTGTTTATACCAAAGGCTCCGGCTCGAGCTTCCCGACTCAAGAGCTCGTCGCGCCCCTGTACGTAGTCAAACAGGTGTCCCTCTCAGACGGCCTCGGCGGAACCTATCTACAGAACTACACGTACACAGGCGCCAGGGCCAATGTGCAAGGCAGGGGCTCCTTGGGCTTTGCCACCGTGTCGGTTCAGGATCAGCGCAATCAAATCATCCGAACGGTATCGTATCGCCAGGACTTTCCCAACCTCGGGACGGTTGCCGAAGATGATCAATTTCAGTCAGATGGCGTAACGCCGATCACCAAGACGAAGAATACACCTGCCTACTTCACCCTGGCGGGCACCGATTGTGCGCAGGTCACTACACCTGATGCCACACGCAGATGCTTTCCGTATACGCACGAGACCGTAACGACCCACTATGAAGTGGCGGGCGCCAAAAAAGGCTTGCCGATCTCCAAAGATGACACTACGTACACCTATGACTCGTTTGGCACAGTGACAGCGACGAATGCCGTCAGCACCGACCTGGACTCGACGGCGCCGGCCTCTCCATTCAATGGATTGAGCTGGTCGACGCTCATCTCCAACTCAATTACGAACGATACCAGTGCCAACTGGTGCCTCGGCAGACCGACGACCACGACAACTACAAAGGCCGCACCGGGTCAGCCGACCCTGACCCGAACCGTCGGCCACACAATGGACTATGTGAATTGCCGGGCAACCCAGGAGACGGTGGAACCGGGTGATCCGAAATTACAGGTCACTACATCGTTTGAGTTCCTCCCCCAGGACTGCGGCAATACCACCAAGTCTACAGTAGTAGGTCTCGATCAAAACGGCGTTGCGCTGCCGGCACGCACGACGCAATGGGACTACGGACCGCGTTGCACCTACGTCGAGACGATAACCAACTCTCTGAATCAGAGCGCCTCTACAACCTATGACTATAACCTCGGCGCGCCCAAGTTCGCTTTCGACATCGACGGCCTGAAGACAACCTGGACATACGATGACTTCGGTCGGAAACTGACACAAGCTCGACCCGATGGCACGTCCTCCTCGTTCACCTACTCCGACTGCACCGCCGCGAGTTGCTGGGGAACCCCGGACGTACGCTTCCTTGTGACGGAAACTTCGTTGGACAGCAACGGCCAGGCCTTCCGCAAGTCGGAGACGTACTACGATGGGCTGGATCGGGTGAGATTCAAGGAGGGTAGCCGCCAGCTCGGCGTCTGGACCAACACTGCGATTGTGTACGATAACCTGGGACGCAAACACCAGGAGTGGGTACCCTACTCACTCACGAGTAACGGCTACCACAGCTACACGTACGACCTGGCGGATCGAATGACGAGCGACGTATTGTTCGATTCGAGCGGCAATGCCTATCGATCCATTGGAATCACCTTCAAAGGTCAGACCATGGACTTGCAGGACCCTAATACCAACACGATCACGAAGGTAAACGATGTAGACGGCAAGATGCGGCGCGTGATAGCCCCCGCATCCACTGTTAACTGCCCGAAAGGCTATGCGCTGTGCGGGACCACCTCCTACGACTATGATGCCTTCGGAAATCTCGTAACATTGACAGATGCAACGGGGGTCCAGTCCACCTACACATACAACCTGCGCGGCTACAAGACCTCGGCAACCGATGCCGACACCGGCATTACCTCGTTCACACCGGACTCACTGAACGAGTTGGTCGTCCAGAAGGATGCCAACGGCAACACAACGACTCTCGGCTACGATCTGCTCGGCCGGGTCACCTCACGACTCGAACCGGAGTCGACGACACCCACCCGGTGGGGTTATGGCACAAACCTCGCCCTCCATGAGATCGGCCGTATCTCAAGTGTTACCAAGCCTGATGGCTATGCGGAGTCTTACACATTTGACAGTGCGGGCCGGGCCAATACAGTCAGGTATACGGAGGACGGCACGACCTACCAATTTGACTACGCATACAACGCGCTCGGCTCTTTGGACACTCTGACCTATCCGACGAGCACCGGCGGTGCGCGCTTTGCACTGAAGTCCGTGTACGACGGCTATGGATATCTCAGCAAGGTCCAAGATGCCACTGCCGGCACGGTATTCTGGACTCTCAACAACACCAACGATAACGGTCAACCGACCAGCGAAACATTGGGCAATCTGGTTCAGATCGCATCCGGCTATACCCCATGGACCAGTGAGATCGCCTCCAGGAGCGAGGGCTCTGGCGGTAGCACGACCAATCTGCAGAACCTCTCCTACCACTGGGACAAGGCAGGCAACCTGCACGATCGGAACGATCTGATCCAAAAACTGACAGAGGTTTTTTCAGTTGATGCGCTGAATCGTCTGTCCACCGTCACCTTGAGCACGCCTCAGGCTTCGAACGTTACCACCCTGAGCGTCACATATGACTCCGCCGGCGACATCCTGACCAAGAGTGATGTCGGCTCCTATACTTACGGGGATCCCAAACACCCGCACGCCGTCACGGCGGCTGGCACCTGGACGATCGGCTACGATGCCAACGGCAACATGAACTCGCGTGCCGGCGGCGCCATCACGGCGTACTCGTACAACATGCCGAAGCAAATCGACTACAACGGCAATTCATCGCAACTGTCTTACAATGCAGACCACCAACGTTGGAAACAGGTAGCCAACTATGCCGGTACGGTAGAGACCACGCATTATATTGGCGGCCTGCTCGAGGTTCTGCAACGCGGCACCACCACCGAGTATCGACACCTGATCACTGCCGGGTCGAATTCAGTTATATACACGCGGCGTTCGATCGGTACGGCCCTGTCGACCAGCACCTACTACCTGACATCCGATCACCTCGGCAGCGCCAATCTGGTACTGGACAGCAGCGGCAATATTCTCGCAAATGAGAGCTTCAGTGCCTTCGGCGCGCGGCGTGGCAGCAACTGGCAGGGAGTGCCGACAACGGGCGACTACGCCACTTTTGCCTCGGCGTCCCGCCGGGGATTCACAGGCCATGAGACGCTGGATGCCGTCAGTCTCGTGCACATGAACGGACGGGTATACGACCCCTTCCTCGGACGGTTCCTTTCGGCAGATGTCGTAATTCAGTCCTTGGGTGTCAGCGAGTCGATCAACCCGTACAGTTACGCGTGGAACGCGCCGCTACGTTATATAGACCCGAGCGGCCACAGCCTGCTGGGTATTGTGGGTGCGCTGGTCGGGATTGCCGTCGCGGTCTTTGCCCCCGAAGCAGTGACATTTCTGGCCGGATCCGCTGAGACCTTTTCGGCGACTGAGCTGGCGTTCATAGGCGGATTTGCCGGCGGCTTCATCGGTACCTACATAACAACCGGCAGTCTCTCGGCTTCCCTGACCGCCGGCATGATTGGCGGAGTCACAGGCGGTCTGTTTGCGGAGCTGGGGCAAGCCGCGGACCTGGAGAACTGGACGTCGTTTGAACGGGTGCTCGGACATGCGGCGGTCGGCTGTTTCAGTGGCGCCGTATCCAGTGGCAATTGCGGCAACGGCGCACTCTCTGCCGCTCTGTCAGAGGCCGCTCTGGACCTGCATATCGTTCAACCGCAATCGGTTGGAGTCTGGGGAAGCTTCAAGGGCGCCGCGGAAATGGGCCTCATAGGCGGCAGCGTCTCGGCCCTCAGCGGCAACAACTTTGGAGATGGCTTCTCGGTGTCGGCCGCGGGCTACCTCTTCAATGAAGCACACAATTGGTTGGGCAAGATGTTTGTCGGCACGGATGCCCATATAACGCTACTGGCGCATCTGGCGGGGAGAGTACCTGATGGAGTAATGTGGCAAGGCGACATCTGGATTGGCTCAGGAGGCCGCCCGGATCTGCTCTATGGGCCCATCTCGGAGGATTCCTACTACGGCTGGGAGATCAAGCCGGTGGGCCAGGACGCCGCGGCGCTCGCTCAGCTGAACCGCTACATCAATGGATCAGATGGGGATCTCATCGCGGGCGACAATGCGCTGGTCTTCCGGAGCGGGACGGAGATCAGACTGCGCGGAACCTGGTTCACCAACACGGTCTATACATACAAGCCTGGAGTTGCGGGGGTGATCACATACAGCACCGAAGAAGACATTGCCCAGCGTGTACAGGTGTTTTTCTACCAGCAGCGGCGCAACGGCCAGCCATGGAAAAATCGTGACGTCCCGGCGTTAGGGGCGGGGGCGGCCGCGGGAGGCAGTACTTTCGGCGCCCTCGAGGATTGGTGGTTGGCCTTCTAAGATGAGACCTTACCCGCGGTGAATTCACGAATGAGCGTCATTACTGCCCGAGAGGGCGACCGGCTATTTCGGATGTGGATTCCGATCGGAGAGGCTGTATTCGACCTCGCAGCGGAGCTCGAACGGCGCGGGTATGCAGCCTTCCTGCCCGCGTGGCGCTTTGAGGAGCAATTTTGTGAGGGCGCCGCGGAGCAGGATCTCTGGCGACGCTGCGTTGTTGGACGAGCAATGCAGCATCTCGGCCGTCCGGGCCCTCTGAAAGAGGATTTTGGGGAACCGGCCTCGTTCTACCACTCGCCACTGCTGGCCGAGCTGGAACGCGCGCGGGATGTGCAGAACGGCGTCCCCGTCAAGCAGGTACTGAAGGAATATCCCGGCGAAATCTGGAGATTGCAGGCCGAACCGTGCCAACGCCGGCAGTATCAGGCCAGTGTGCAGAAGCAACCCTGGTTTGATGAGCAGGCCGAGGCCATGAACGAGCAAAAAACGGCCCGGCTCAGCGCGGAGCTTCGCGCGCGAGGTGTTTCACCCGAGGCTATGCCGAAGCTCTCCGCAGTTGACGAGCAGGCCAGGTATCAGTGCTTCGTCAACGTTTCAACCGAGGTCCTCGGCAGTCTCGGATTCAAATCCGATGAGAGACGCTCTCGCCAGCTTCACCCTGTGCTCTCGAAGGAGCTCACCCAGGAGTGGGATATCTGCTGGACCCCCGGTGATCACCAGTTCTTTGCTGGCATCCTCGACAAGGGCTACTTCGCGCCGACGATGCAGTTGCGCCACCGCAGCTTTGTTGCCCGTACCAACAACGACCTGAAGCAACAGGGCAAGTTTCTATTCATACCCTATCAGCATCTCATCCCCGGCTTCAGTCGAGCCTACTGGGAGTTCAACAGTCTCGCTCTTCTGGAGCACTGCATCCGCGCCCACTTGGAGATCTACCGAATCATCGGCCCCCGGATCGAGAACAGCGTTCTCGAGTGGGCTTCAGGCCTGGGCACCGCATCAACATGACAACTGTCACGAGGCACCGGCGCGTTGCCGTAGCCATTGTGTTCCTGTTGTTGGTCGCAGCAATCTCGAGCGCCATCTTTTGGCACCGTCACAACGTAGCTCCCCCGACCACCGCACTCTCAGACGCCTCACTTTCATCGCAGCGGGCCAGCGCTGGTGCGAAACAGGTCACCCGCCCCACAAACTAGGTCCGCCGCAAAGTACACGAGGAGAGTCCCATGATCAGAAGAATAATCGGGAGGCACATCCTATCTGCGATCATCGCCTCGGCCGCGATGACCGGCCCTGCCAATGCTGGAAACATCTATGTGAATGTTTCAGATGCCAGTCAGCTGTCTTTTCAATTGACCTCGGATGGGCGCGTGTACTTGAGAAACATCAATGCTTTCGACAGCAACGCACTCCCCTGTTGCTATAACTATTGGATCGACACCACGACGCAGGAAGGCAAGAATACGTATGCATTGATCCTGTCGTATTCGGCGATGGGGCGAGGCTTCCGATTCGACATCGGCGATTACACAACGCCCCAGCAGATCACGTGGGTCGGGCCTTGGTAACACTCTGTCAGTGTTCGGGCTGATGCCGCGGTTGCGACCGAGGCCGCGGCCATCGGCTCATCCATTACGGCAAATATGTTGATTGGACCGACATGCGGTACTTTTCAGCGAACTGATCGACCGCGACAACCTGTGCTCTCGCCCTTGGCCTGATGCGCGCGCTGAGCCGGGGACACTGAAGCGTCTTCCGTCTATGCCCTTCCGGGATCGGCGTGGCGGCTGGCCGGCGCTGCCTGCAGACGTGCGCCATGCATCAGGGAGTCGACAAACAAACTCAACACCGATTCCGCCTCCTGGCAGCTCATCCCCCCGGGACTGCACAGCATGTTTAATTTCACTCCTTCGAAGAGACTGCTGAATCCCATCGCCAAAGCCGCGGCCGGCAGCGGAGGTGCCATTCCGAGCCGGCGGTATACGTACTCGATCAGTGCGGCTACCTCGGTGCGCCGGTCGATGAGCAAGGCATCGAGCCGGTTGCGGAACTTCGCATCCCGCGCCGCCAGCATGCGCGCCTCCGTCCAGTTCATGAACGATTCGTTCGTGCGATACATCTGGCCATGGATTTCCGCGATGCGCTGCTGAATATGCTCGAGCGGAAGCGAATCATCACGCAGCGCGCGCAGCTGCTCGTTGATGACCGCGTGATCGCGACGCAGCAGCTCGATAAATAGATCTCCCTTGCTGCTGAAGTTCGAATAGAACGCACCGCGCGTGTAGCCGGCCTCCTCGGCGATGTCCTCCAGGGTCGTATCGCTCAGGCCTCTTTTGGCGATCAGCTTCCGCGCGGCCTCCAGCAGATGCTGCGTGGTCCGCTCGCGGCTGTCCTGCCTGCTCATGCGTCGGCGGCTCATGTGATAAGAATATCATTCTTGATTTTCTATTGCAATTGATAAATTCATCAGATACGATAATGTACATGAATACCAGTCCGCACGTCTCCGCCCGACGCGATTGACGAGCGGCGTCTCGAACCAGAAAGGAGCTGCGATGAACACCTGTTTGATTGGCCAATCGTTTCGCTGCGCGAAGGCACGATGCACGCATCGCGCGGGCGGGCCCGCGGGGGACAGCCCCGGATCGAGGCCGAGCGGGCAGCGCCCGTGTACGAGGAGAATGCGATGAATCTGCGCAATCCACGCTTTGCTTCGATGCTGCGCGCCAAAGTGAGCGTCGCGGCGGCGGTTGCCGCCACGCTCGCCCTGGTCGCGTGCAGCACCCCGGTGGCCAGGCAATCGGTCGAAGTGCCCAAGAAGTTCGCCGCGACGACGGCGGCTGACAAACAGGGCCCGACATCGTCTGAAGGCGAACCGGAAGCCGCCTGGTGGGAGAGCTTCGGCGACCCGGTTCTCACCGACCTCATCCGCCGCGCTGCGTATGAGAACCGGGACGTAAAGATCGCCGCCGAACGCGTGCGCGCCGCGCGAGCCGGACAGACCATCAGTCGCTCATGGTTGCTTCCGAGCCTCAGCGTCGTCGGCGGTGCCTTTGATCAGCGCACCAGTTACAACGCTCCGATCACCAACAGTATTCCCGATGTGAAAGGCGCCGGCGGGGGCGCCAGCGTTTCCTGGGAAGTCGATCTCAGCGGTCGCTTGCGCGCCGGTGCGGCTGCTGCTGCTGCGGACACCCGGGCTGCAGAGCACGGTCTGAGAGGCGCACGTCTTCTGGTTCTGACCGATGTAGCCAGCAACTACTTCATGTTGGTTGGCGCTCTGCGCCAACTGGAGACAGTGCGGGCAATTGCGGCGGCGCAGGACGAGACACTCCGTCTGGTCACCGCCCGTCAGCGCGCTGGCCTTGCAACAGCCTTCGATGTGGAACGCACGCAGGCCGCCGCCTCGAATGCTCATGCTGCGATCCCGCCGCTCGAAACGCTCGCCGCCGTCTCCCGACATCGCATCGCGGTCCTGATCGGCGATCAGGCCTTCAACGCCGCGAGCATCACGCCATCAACGGGTGAGATCCTCGTGCCCGTTTCGCAGCCGGGCCAACCGGCGGCGATCCTACAGCGAAGACCGGATCTGCTCGCCGCTGAGGCGCAACTCGATGCGGCCAATGCCAGGCGCCAACAGGCCAAGGCGGAATGGTTCCCGCGACTGCTGCTCAGTGCCGTGTTCGGCAAGGGTACAGCGGATGCCAACCTGATGGCCCTCGGCCCTGCACGCTTCAGTAATGCCGCCGCCCTTCTCGCCATGCCCGTTTTCAACGCCGGACGAACACAGGCGATCAACGATATCGCAAAGAGCAGTCAGTCCGAAGCGGTCCTTCACTACGAAGATGCGATCGTTCGCGCATTGGAGGATGTCGAAAACGCACTGACCACACTGCAGGACGAGCGCGAACGCGCTCAGCTTCTGAAAAGCTCGGCTCAATCGGCTGACTCGGCTTACGGTCGCGCACAGTCGCTTTATTCACGCGGCCAGATCGATCTTCTGCCGCTGTTGGATGCCGAGCGCACGCGGCTGGCCGTTCGGGTCAGCGCCAACGACAGCAACACGCAACTGCTGTTGGACAGCGTGCAGCTCTACAAAGCCCTGGGCGGCGGCTGGCAAGTGTTCGAACCGAAGCCTGCCTCCGCTGCGACCACCACCGCGCAGTTGCCCAATTCATAACCCCCTTATCCGATACGAGGAATTTGTCGTGAAAACATCTCTCACCGCGGTCGTTCTCGCAGGGCCGATCGCAGTAGTGGTCCTGGCAGCGTGCTCCCCTGACAAACCCACCCAGCAGGTACTTCGCCCCGTGCGCGCGGTCGAGGTCCGCTACGGTGAGGCCGTGGAAACGAACCGATACGCAGGCACCGTACGGGCGCGCCACGAAGTGGATCAAGCCTTCCGCGTGGGCGGCAAGGTCAAGGAACGCCGGGTCGAAGTGGGCCAGACGGTTCGGGAAGGCGACGTAATCGCCGTTCTCGACGACACCGATTACCGGCTCGCCGTGGAAGCCGCACGCCAGCAGCTGGTTGTCGCAAAGGCGCAAGCAGACCAGGCGGAGTCGGATCGCAAGAGACTCCAGGCGCTCAAAACCGACGGCTCGGTGAGTGAATCCGATGACGAGCACGCGGAAAGCGGCGCAGTCAAATCGCAAGCGTCTGCCGAGGCGCAGACCCGGGAATTGGAGCTTGCGCGCAACCGCTTTATGTACACCGTGCTGCGCGCACCGCAGAGTGGCGTCGTGACCGCCGTGCGCTTTGAAGTCGGGCAGGTCGTCGCTGAAGGTCAGGCGGTCGTCTCGATTGCCAACGATAGCGAGCCCGAGGTTGTGGTCGACGTACCCGAGGATCACCTCAGCTCCTTCAAAACAGCGCGCTTCAGAGCATCGCTCGGGAGCGCCCCTGATGAGAGGTTCGAAGTTACGCTTCGTGAGCTTGCACCGCAGGCGGCACAGCAGACGCGAACCTATCGCGCCCGGTTGAGCCCGGTCCATACACGTGAGCTGCCACTCGGCGCGACCGCGACTCTCATTGTGGAGCACGCACTGGCCGACACTTCAGCGGCCCTGATCCCGTCCAGCGCAATCACGCAGAACAAGGGTCAGCCGGCGGTATGGGTGGTGAAGCGTTCCAACAAAGAAGCAGCCGGAATCGTCGAGCTCGAGGACGTCGCGGTACACGGTTACCGAAATGACCAGGTGCTCATCTCCGGTCCTGCCTCCGGCGAGCTGGTCGTGACTGCAGGCGTACAGAAGATGGCACCTGGCCTGCACGTCGCGCTGGCCGGCACCAATACCAACACGACAGTGGCCGGCACCCCCTCCAACACCCAGGTAATGGAGGCCGCCCGATGAAATCCTTCAACCTGACAGAGTGGGCCCTGAATCATCGGCCCATAGTTCAGTTCCTGCTGGCCGTCATTGCTCTCGGGGGCGTATTCAGCTTCACGAAGCTCGGGCAGCTCGAGGATCCGAACTTCTCGGTCCCCTCCATGACAGCCATGGTGATCTGGCCGGGAGCCACTGCACAACAGATGCAGGATGAAGTTCTCAACCGAATGGAGAAAAAGTTCGAGCAGCTCGACCACTTCGAGAAAGTAGTGACCTTCGCGCGCCAGGGTTACGGCGGGATGACCATCACCGTAGCGGGCGGCACATCCAAGGAGGCTCAGCGCGAAGCCTGGTATCAGGCGCGCAAGAAGTTCAACGACATCCAGCTCGAGCTTCCCGACGGTGTCGTCGGGCCCATTTTCAATGACGAATTCGGGGATGTTTACGGAATGCTGTACGCCGTCAAGGGTGATGGCGTCGGGCATGCTGAACTATCGGATGCCGCCGAGGACATCAAGCGGCGACTGTTGAAGGTGCCGATGGTCAACAAGGTCGACATCTTCGGGAAACAGGAGCAGCGCGTGTACGTCGAATTCTCACACGAACGTCTCGCTGAGCTCGGCATAACACCGCAAGCAATCGTCGACAGCCTGAAGAATCAGAACAGCATGGTGCCAGGCGGTTCAATCGACACTCACGGCGACCGCGTGCTCGTGCGCGTCAGCGGTCAGTTTACGAGCGAGGACGACATTCGCAACGTACCCGTCGAAGCCAACGGCCGGCTCATCAGGCTCAGTGACTTCGCAACGGTGACCCGCGGTTTCGAGGATCCTCCGAACTATACCGTGCGCCACAACGGCGAACCGGTACTGATGCTCGGCATTGCCGCCACCAAGGACGGCAACATCGTGACTCTCGGCAAGTCGATCGAAGCGACTGTCGCGAAACTGCAGGGCGAACTGCCCTACGGTGTGGAGCTCGAGCGCGTTTCCGATCAACCGGGGACTGTCAGTGAGGCCATCTGGGAATTCGAGCGGTCGTTGCTCGAAGCGCTCACCATCGTGCTCGCCGTGAGTTTTTTGAGCCTCGGGTGGCGCACTGGAATCATCGTCGCTACATCCGTACCGCTGGTGCTCGGGGCCGTAGCCGTGATGATGTTCGCGATGGGCTGGAATCTCGAGCGCATCTCGCTCGGCTCACTCATCATCGCGCTGGGCCTCCTCGTGGACGACGCGATCATCTCGGTGGAAATGATGGTCGTCAAAATGGAGTCCGGCTGGGACCGGCTGAAAGCGGCCGCGTTTTCCTACTCTGCCACCGCGATGCCCCGCTTGACGGGTGCTCTCATCACGGTGGCCGGCTTCATGCCCATCGGATTTTCCAAATCGACTTCCGGCGAGTACGCCGGTGGCATTTTCTGGATCGTGGGCGCAGCCGTGGTCTTCTCCTGGCTCGTCTCGGGACTGTTCACACCGTATCTTGCGGTGAAGCTGCTCCCGGCAAACTTCGGACAGCATCACGCGGGGGCTGATCAGTACGACACGCCCTTCTATCGGAAGCTCAGCCACTGTATCGAGTTCATGCTCCAGCGCCGGTGGTGGGTGATCAGCGCGACCGCCGCGGCACTCGTGCTCTCGTTCTTCGGTATGAGATTCGTGCCCCAACAGTTCTTCCCGAGCAGCTCACGTCCGGAGCTCATCGTGGAGCTGCGCGCGAAGGAAGGTGCGTCGTTCGCTGCAACGAGTGAGCAAGTCAAGAAGATGGAAAGGCTGCTTTCGAAGGACGCCGATGTCAAATACTACACGGCGTACACGGGCGCCGGCGCGCCACGCTTCTACCTTGCCCTCTCGCCGGAGCTGCCGAACCCTGGCTACGCGCAACTCATCGTAATGACCCGGGATCTCGAGGCCCGCGAGCGTTTGCGCTCGCGTCTGATGGCCACAGTCGATCAGGCATTTCCTGACACGTGGGTACGAATCACTCGCCTGGAGATGGGACCACCGGTAGGTTTCCCGGTCCAGTTTCGCGTAGTGGGTCCGGATACCCAGCAGGTACGCGCGATCGCGCGTGAGGTTGAGCATGTCGTCGCCTTATCCCCTCGGGTCAGGGACGTCCAACTCGATTGGAATGATCCGGTTCGCACGCTCAAGGTGGATGTCGATCAGGACAAGGCGCGTGCGTTGGGACTGACACCCGCGGACGTCTCTGTGGTGACCCAGACGATCATGAACGGCGCAACCGTTTCTCAACTGCGCGACCATGAGAACCTCATCAATATCGTTGCGCGCGCAGTACCTGAAGAACGTCTGGACCTCGATACGGTTAAGGACGTCAACATCTTCACACGCCAGGGCACAGTGGTACCGCTGTCGCAGGTCGCTCGCGTCACCTACCAGCTCGAGGATCCCGTCCTCTGGCGCCGAAATCGCGACATGGCCATCACGGTCCGTGCCGATGTGCAGGACGGTGAGCAGGGCGTCTCGGTCACGCAGGCCATCATTCCGCAGCTTGCGGATCTCAAAGCGAAGTTGCCATCGGGCTATCGCATCGACGTGGGTGGCGCCGTTGAGGAAAGTGACAAGGCCAACACTGCGTTGATGGCAGTGGCTCCGGTGATGTTGATCACCATTCTGCTCATCCTGATGCTGCAGCTGCAGAGCTTCTCGCGGATGTGGATGGTATTCCTGACCGCGCCGCTCGGACTCATCGGCGTCGTGGGCGCACTGCTGATGTTTCGTGCGCCATTAGGCTTCGTCGCCATCCTCGGAATCATCGCACTCAGCGGAATGATCATGCGCAACTCGGTCATTCTGATCGATCAGATACAGACGGAGATCGCTGAAGGTCACGACGCATGGACTGCGGTGATCCTGGCGGCTGTCCATCGCACACGCCCCGTGCTGCTCACCGCGGCTGCAACTGTGCTCGCCATGATCCCACTGTCCCGAAGCGTGTTCTGGGGCCCGATGGCAATTGCCATCATGGGCGGGCTGACTATCGCAACGGTGCTCACGATCTTCTTTGTACCCGCGCTGTATGCCGCTTGGTTCAGAGTTCAACGCGGCGCCGAGCCGGCTCTGACGCTACCGGCAGCTGCATAGTCGATGGAGAGCGCGGCGCACAGGCGCCGCGCTCTTCCGCAAAGAAGAATGATCTCCATGGACACACTTCGAGTCGAGACTTCCGCACGGCCGGGACTGGAGGAAGTGAAGGGCTCGGCTTCGCGTTCGAATGGGGCTACTGATGAGCGCGGACGCGTTTGTTCCCTTTCGCCGCCTGGGGCGCGGGGCGGCTGGTTGGTGCAACCTCGTTCCCTCCAGACCCTAACTCCGATTGAGGCAACTCCATTGTCGGCAGCGGTCGGTTAGCCACCTTTTCCGCCTCAGTTCGCCCCAATCCCAGCGCTTCGAGAGCGACCTTGGCAGCGCGTTCAGGCAAATGGTCGAGATCGGACCCGAGTTGCATGAGGGTAGCCGACTGCTGAGGTTGTTTAGAACCCAACTGCAACGCGAGGGAGATCGCGCCCAGTGTCGCGCCGCCGACCACTGCGAAACTCATCAATGGATCGGTGACGGTCAATCGTTTTTCGGCGATTCCTTTTTTGATATCGCGCAGCAGTCGGCGACCGAGGCCGTGATCCATCGATCGCGCCGAGAACCCTTCGCGCACCAGAAACAGACCCCACACCGGCTCGCGCAAAGCGCGCATCATCGTGTAGCGGACCGAAACCGCGATGATCTCTGCCGGGTCGGAAATCCCGACGAGGACGCCTTCCATCGCATCGGCAAAGTCTTTGAAAACCCACTCCAGCAGTGCGGCGTGGATGGCCTCCTTGGACTCAAAGTGGTTGTAGAACGAGCCGAAGCCCACATCCGCGGCTTCGGTGATCTCGTTGATTACCACGCCCTCCATCCCCTTTTCCGCCATCAACCTGAGGGCGGCTTCCAGCAATCGAGAGCGAGTTTCCCGTCTACGCCGCGCGCCGCGCGGTTCGCGCTCGGCGACAGCGGGAGTCGCTGGCGCGGCGGAGGATTTGGCGGTGCGGCGGCCTGAGGAATTCGGCATCAGTAGAACCCGGCAGTGGCGATACCCAAGTGTAGCCGAACGCATCATCTTTGACAAAATTATCATCTTTAAGATATACAGCTACCGATCAACACTCCCCTGCATACGCATCAATTGAGCCGGCTGAAGACGAATCCGTGTGCAGCGGCGTTGGTGTGACATTGAAAGCAGGCAGCTCCCGAGCCGGCAACTGCATCCTGCGTCTGTTGGTTGCCCATGAACCTTTCAAATCGCCAACCACCCGTGTTCTCATAGCGACCTGAGTCCCTGATCATGACATCAACTCTGCGGCGCTCGCCTTCGAACAGGACCCCGTTTTTCTGCTGCGCGTCCCGCAACTCGTACACGATCACGGATCCATCGGGGAAGACTCCCGATGCATAGCCATCGACTGCTTTTGAATTGGCAAAGATGTGGTGCATCCCCTGCTCGCTCTCAGGGAACGGACCACCGGACTGAATAACACCCGTCCCCACGTGAACCCAGCGGCGAAAGTTGCCGGGGTATTGGACAGATTCAGCCGCCGACACGATGGTCAATGACAAGGCTGCCCAAAAGAGCACGATCCGGGTAACGCGCCCCAACGGATTCAGACGATGTTTGAAACTGGAAGTTTGCATGCGCCCATTCTGCTCAGCGGCGCATGCACTCGTATTGTAAAAAATTAAACCCCGCAAGCGGCGCGCTAATCCTACTTCATATCGGTCAGCGCGCGGCTGTATGCGAGCGGCGTGACGCCCGCGAACGCACGGAAATCCCGAATCAGATGGGCCTGGTCAAAGTATCCGCAATCAGCTGCCAGATCGGCCCAGTTCACGGGCAAGCCCTTTTGAATGCCCTCCATGACGCCGCGAAAGCGGCGAACCCGAAAAAACAGCTTCGGTGTGAGGCCAACGTGGTCACGAAACAATTGAATGAACCTCGTGTGGCTCAAGCCCATGTCGAGCTGGATTTTTTGAATGCTGCCCGCTCCACCGGCGTGCGATAGCTGCTCGACGGCATAAACGACGGCAGGATGAATCGCAACGGTTCTTGCCAGTTTTCGATTCAGAAAATCCTCCATCGCCTGCAGTTGCGCGCGCTCGCCGCTCGCGGAGCAGATGTCATTGAGTAAGCGATCCGCTTCGGCCGGATCGAGCTCACTGAGGGAAATGTCCGTGTTGTGCAACTCAGACGCTGCAACGGGAAAGAACAAACGCGCAGCTCCGGGACGGAAATTAGCGCCGATAACCGAAGTGGATTGCGATGGATCGATTTCAAACGAGCGTGAATAGGGACCGGCGAGCAAAGGCACTCGAATGGTGTGGGCCTTGCCGTCGACGAAATAGGTAGCCGTTGGCTTTCGCAGGTGAATAACGAGCGCAATGGCGCCATCGGGATAGACACGCTGACGCGAAGGGTGCACCCCGGACCTTTCTATCCGCCAAATGAGATCGACGTACTGGTTCAGGGGAAATGTGGGTTTATAAAGCCTGTGCGACATACCCGGATAGCACCATCAAACGGATTCCCGATGGCTCGCGCTGACTACGTGTGCTTCAATCTCCAGCCGATAATCAGTGAAATCGGGAGGCCGATCATGATGATATGACTCGGCAGCGCGATGGCAATTGTCTGCCCCCCTACGTACAGTGGTCGCCCAATGAATGTAAGCGGCAAGATCACGTAGTTCATTGCCAGGAAGAATAGGGTTCCGAAGACGAGGCCCGAAAGGAATGCATGCCTCACCAGCCATCCCCATCGTTTCGCAACCAGATAGTAGATTGCAGCCGCACCAATGGTAATCAGGAAGTGTAGTCCAACTCCGATAATTGCCATTGCATCACCACCCTGGATGACTGCGTCTTTGCCCAGCAACGCAGCGGCAACACCTTTCCAAGGCCTCAGGACGGAAGTTCCCGCCTCGAGCGCTTGAACCGTGTTGAAGGCCAGATCAATCGCGCCAGCCACCGCTCCCGCGATTGCAACTGTCGAAGCCGCAGAGCCGGCTCGTCGGCGTGACTCACCCGGACGGGTAGATATGGCCTCGATGCTCGCTTTGTTCCCGTGTGCCGCCTCACTCATTTGATTCCTCGCGATCCATGGCTTGGACGCCGGTCTACGCGTGAGCTTACTGAAGCGGTGTTAACTCAATAGAGCCATTTCAGAGAGAAATCTCCGGACCATTCGAAACCGCGTGCCATGCGGGATCCCGACGCTGCCCTCCATTTCTCCGTGCCGTCGGAGTGTCGATGGATCATATGGGGCGCGCCCAGCAATTCGATGCCGCGTTTCGCGAGCCTATCGATCCGACGACGATTGCAATGACTCAATCACGGCCTTGGCGGAGCGCAGATCGGCGCCCGTTTCCCGTCTGTACGCTTTGATGGCCTCGATTCGTTGGGATGGTTGCTGCGCGAGCAACTTCACATGGTCTGACGGCTCCGCCGGTCTCGATGGGTCAATGCCCGCTTGGCGAAGCAGCAGATCGACTCTCATTTCCTGCTTGTCCAGTCGTCGCTCAATGCGAGTCACCGTGAACCAGATCAACAACAGCGCACCCATTGCCAACCATTCGAATAGACTGAACATGTTCATCGTGGTGAAGTCCCAGTCTCTCGAACCGTGCGCCAGCATAAACGCCAAATGACCTTTGCGCGAGTGCCAGTCGCCTTCAATTGCACGCGGCCAAAACAAAACGCGCCGGCAGACCCACACGGGTCTTGACCTTTCATATTGGCGGCCGTTCAATGTGATTGATGCGTTATCTTGTTCTGTCGAGTCATGGAGATGACGAAAATGCTTACTGCTGAAGACGCCCAGGCATTCGCCAAACATTGGGTGGAGGCATGGAACTCACACAACCTCGATGCAATCATGTCGCACTACGCGGCAGATGTGGTCCTGGTGTCTCCTGTCGCGGCGAGGATTCTGAACGATCCATCCGGGACCCTGACAGGCAGAGACGCAGTCCGCGCGTACTTCAGGCGAGGACTCGAAGCATACCCAAACCTCGAGTTTGAGCTCATCGACGTAATGTGGGGTCTTTCCAGTGTTGTGTTGTACTACGTAAATCAAAATGGCACGAAAACCGGCGAGTTCATGGAAATGGATGCCGGCACGAAGGTTATTCGAGTAGTCGCCAACTACAATGCCAGGATTTGACAGTACTACACCGGGTGTCTCGGGCAGGGCTCGATCTCCGTTATCCTTTTGCACCCACTGAAAATCCACGGCGAAAGCGACTCGGGTCCATTCCGTGAAGTTGACCGAACGAGAGAGAGAAATTGCTCCTGCTGGAGAACCCGACCCGTTTAGCGACATCCGCCACCGGAAGTGTCGTGGCAACCAATAGCTCGCTCGCGCGACGCAGCCGCAC